>Ga0068859_100001940_pt1 | contig 21110 bp, 19 predicted proteins | sample KBSSwiS22_FD_66585 | JGI IMG/M metagenome (GOLD analysis project Ga0068859, IMG submission 66585) | Switchgrass rhizosphere microbial communities from Kellogg Biological Station, Michigan, USA - KBS Switchgrass S2-2 | ecosystem: Host-associated > Plants > Roots > Rhizosphere > Soil ...
CGATGAAGCGCCGCGCAAGCGGATTCAGCGTCAACGACAACGGGAAACCCAGCGTCCGCGGCGGCGGTAACGCGCGCAGCACGCCGCGTGCGGTCGCGTCTATGATTCGCACCGGGACGCACTCGTCGGCGATCCCCAGCTTCCTGGCGCGGCGCGCGTCGATCGTCTTGCCCGTGAGCAGGAGGTCAAGCGCGGCCGGCGCGCCGATGAGCTTCGGCAGGCGCTTGATGCCGCCCCACGCCGGCACGATGCCGAGCATCACCTCGGGCAGGCCCAGCCGCGTTCCCGGCTCGTCGACGACGACGCGATAGCGGCACGCGAGCGCTAACTCGAATCCACCCCCCAAGCAGAATCCGCGCACCAGCGCCAGCGTCGGATAGGCGACCTTGGCAAGGCGTTCGAACGTGTCCCAGCCGCGCTTGACGATGGCGAGCGCGTCCGCGTCGTCGTGCACGTCGCCGAATTCCTCCACATCGGCGCCCGCGATGAATCCATTGGCCTTGCCAGACCGAATGACCAGGCCCTTGGGCGGTTCCTGGTCAAGCATGTCGAGCGCAGTATTCAATTCCGCGAGTACCGCAGCCGAAAGTGTATTGGCAGTCGCGCCGGCCTTGTCGAACGTGAGCCATGCAATGCCGTCAGCGTCGCGCGCGAGTGTCCAGTGTTGCATTGAGGTTCCCGCCGGATCAGGTGAATGAAAGCGAATGCGGGCGCAAGGTCACACCCGCTCGATGAGCATGGCGCCGCCCAAGCCCCCGCCGATGCATATCGCAGCCATGCCGCGTTTGCCGCCGGTTCGACGCAGCACATTCAGCACGTGCAGCACGATGCGCGTGCCGGAGGCGCCGACAGGGTGGCCCAGCGCGATGGCGCCGCCATCGACGTTGAGCTTGCCCTCGTCGATCTGGCCAAGCGCGCCGGGCAGGCCAAGCTCGTTCCGGCAATAGTCGTCGCTGGCCCACGCGCGTTCGCATGCGATGACCTGCGCGGCGAATGCTTCATTGATCTCCCATGCATCCAGGTCGTTGAGCCCGAGGTTGTGCCGTTGCAGGATCGGCGTGGCCGCGTGTACCGGCCCCAAGCCCATCTGCGCCGGATCGAGCCCCGCCCATTCCGAGTCGACAATGCGGCCGATCGGCGTGAGCTTGTGCTCCTCCACGGCGCGTGCGGACGCGACGATCACCCACGCGCCGCCGTCGGTGATCTGCGAACTGTTGCCGGCGGTCACGTTGCCGTACTTTCGATCGAAGAACGGCCGCAGCTTGGCCAGGTTTTCCGCCGTCGAATCCTCGCGCACGCCATCGTCGGCCGGGTACAGCTTGCCCGCCTTGTCGAAGAGCGGCACGAGTTCGCCGGCAAAATGTCCCGCCGCCTGCGCCGCGAGCACGCGCTGGTGGCTGCGCGCCGCATAGGCATCCATCTCGCGGCGAGTGATGCCCAAACGGTACGCGAGGTTTTCGGCGGTCTGTCCCATCAGCAGGCCGCAGATCGGATCGGTCAGGCCCTTCATCAACGCGATGACGGGTGCCAAGTACCCCGGGCGGAATTTGGCGAGCAGCGCGGCGCGCTGGCCGAACGACTTCGCCGCGTACCATTGGGACAACCACATGACCATCGCATCGGAGAACAGAAGCGGCGCGCGCGACAGCGCATCCACGCCGCCCGCCAGCACGAGATTCGAGCGGCCGGCTTTGATGTTGTTCACCGCGGAGTCGATCGACTGCATGCCCGACGCGCAATTGCGCATCACCGTCCAGCCGGGCACCTTCAATCCGCAGCCCATCCGCAGCGCGGCCACGCGGCCGATGTTCACTTCGTCCGCCGATGGGGCCGCGCAGCCCAGGATCACCTCGTCCAGTTGCGTAGGCGAGAAGGGCTGGCGCATCAGCAGCGCGCGGCCGGCGTCGGTGGCGAGATCCGACGCCGCAAACGGCCCCGGACGGTTGCGCGACTTGAGGAAAGGCGTGCGCGCGCCATCGATGATGTAGACCGGTTCAGTCATGATCGAGCGCTCGCGATTTCCGCTCGCGCGCTGTCATGCCGCCGCGCGGTGATTGGGCGGCTTGCGGCGCACGACGTCGATCGCCGGCTGCAGCAGGGCAGCGCCGAGATCCTTGTCGAAGTCGTCGACGCGGATCACCCGCGCCACCAGTTCGCGCTGGGCCACGAGCGCCCGCACCTCGTCCACGCCGATGATCCCGGCCGCCTGCGCGCGGCTCGCCAGTACGTCGATGCCGGCGCCGGGCGGCACGCTGCCGTCCAGGCGGCCCGTCTTGATCGCCGACCGCAGCTTGGCCTCGATGAGCTCCGCAGCAATGGTCGCCGTCAGCGCGCGCTCGATCAGGCCGATCGGATCGTCATCACGTGTGCCAATATGGATGCCCGCAGTCAACCGATCCCGGCTGGCCGACGGCGCGATCAGCAGCCGCGCGACGTGCTGGCCGATGCGGTCGGACGGCACGACGTACGGGCGCCCGAGCGGGAACACGATCCGCCGCAGCGCAAAGGCGATGGTGCGTTTCGGGAAGTTCGAGATCACGCCTTCGAACGCATTCTGCGCCTTGAACATCGCGTCCCAGATGGCCCAATGCATCAACGGCGCGTCGGCCTCCTGGCGACCCTCCATCTCGAACCGCTTCAGCGTCGCCGAACACAGGTACATCAGCGACAGGATGTCACCGAGCCGCGCGGACAGTTTTTCCTTGCGCTTCAGCGCGCCGCCGAGCGTGCCCATCGACACGTCTGCCAGAAACGCAAGCGCCGCCGAGAACCGTGTCAATTGCTGGTAATAGCGCCGCGTCTCGGGCGCGACGCTCGGGGGCACGGCGACAAAATGCGATCCGGTCCAGCCCATGATCAGCGTGCGCGCGAAGTTGGAGATGGCGTAGCGCAGGTGGCCGAACAGCGCGGCGTCGAACGCGATGGAGGCCCGCTGCAAATCGGTGTGGCGCGTCGCCCTGATTTCCTTCAGGACGTACGGGTGGCAGCGGATTGCGCCTTGTCCGAAGATGATGAGGCTGCGCGTCAGGATGTTCGCCCCCTCGACGGTGATCGCGACAGGGTGCTGCATGTAGGCGCCGCCGAGGAAATTCGACGGTCCCATGCAGATGCCCTTGCCGCCGATGACATCCATGCCATCGTTGATGACCTGCCTGGCGCGCTCGGTGATGTGATACTTCGCGATCGCGGTGAGTACGGCCGGCCTCTCGCCCTGGTCGATCGCGCCCGCGGTGACCATGCGCGTCGCGTCCATCATGTAGAGGTTGCCGCCCATGCGCGCGAGCGCCTCCTCGATGCCCTCGAACTTGCCGATCGCCGTCCTGAACTGCGTCCGCACGCGCGCATAGCCGCCCACGCTGCGCACGGCGAGTATCGCCATCCCGGTGTTCGACGACGGCAGCGAAATGCCGCGGCCTGCGGCCAGGCATTCCATCAGCATCCGCCAACCCTGGCCCAGCATCGGCTGGCCGCCGATAACCCAGTCCATGGGAATGAAGACGTCCTTCCCGGAATTGGGGCCGTTCTGGAAAACGGCGTTCAGCGGCATGTGGCGGCGGCCGATTTCCACACCGGGATGCGTCGTCGGGATCAGCGCGCAGGTGATCCCCAGGTCTTCCTTGTCGCCCACCAGTTTCTCGGGGTCGTACGCACGAAACGCGAGCCCCAGCAGCGTGGCGACCGGACCCAGTGTGATGTAGCGCTTGTCCCAGGTCACGCGCAGTCCCAGCGTGCGCCGGCCTTCGTGTTCGCCCCAGCAGACGAACGCGTAGTCGGGAATCGCCGCGGCGTCCGACCCTGCCACGGGACTAGTCAATGCGAAGCACGGCACCTCCAGCCCCCTGGCCAGGCGCGGAAGGTAGTAGCGCTTCTGTTCCTCGGTGCCGTAGTGCAGAAGCAGCTCGCCAGGCCCGAGCGAGTTAGGAACCATCACCGTCACTGCCGTGGTGCCGCAGTGCGTGGAAAGGCGGGTGATTGCCTGCGAGTGCGCGAACGCGGAGAACCCAAGGCCGCCGTATTCCTTCGGGATGATCATCCCCAGGAAGCCATGATCCTTGATGTATTGCCAGACCTGCGGTGGAAGGTCCTTGTAGACGTTGGTCGTTTCCCAATCGGTGGTCATGCCGCACAGCGTCTCGACCTCGTTATCGAGGAAGCGCTGTTCGTCGGCTGTCAGCGCCGGCTTCGGCATGTCGAGCAGCCGCTGCCAATTCGGGCGGCCGGAGAAGAGTTCGCCGTCCCACCACACCGTGCCGGCTTCGAGCGCGTCCCGTTCCGTCGGCGACATCTCCGGCATCAGTTTTCGAAAGGCCGCAAGCACGCCGTCGCTGATGAGCTTGCGGCGCAGGACGGGGATCGCCAGCGCGAGCGTCAATGCGATGAAAGCCGCAGTGAACAGCAGGTTCAGGGCAAGCGGCAGCGCACGCGCGTACCAGGACACGGCGAGCGCCACTGCCGCGGCCAGCGCCCACGCGCTGCCGGAGGCGTTGGTGTAGGCAAGCGCGAGTGCGCCAACAAGTACGAGAACAAGGAAGAGTATGGTCAGCATGGCGTGTTCCCTGTGTATCGCGTCTGCGTGCCCGTAGTCCTGCGGCGGGTTTTCCGTTTCAGCGCTTGCGCGCCAACGCGCCGTCGACGTCGCGTGTCACTTGGGTCAAGTCGGGCAAAGGCGCGTTCAATCCCGCCAGCAGGAAGGGCGCGAGCCTGCGCAGCAGAATTTCGTCGTTGTCCGGCTCGTCTGGAGAGAGCTCGCTGATGATCTTGTGCGCGTCAGTGCCCGCCAACGTATAGGACAGCGCGCCCATGATGAAGTGCAGCCGCCACGACAGTTCCTTGCGCGGAAGGTGCGGTAGCGCCCGGCCGAATGCATCCTTGAAGCGCGCGATCATCACCGCGTACTGCTCGGACAGGAAGTGCCGTATGAAGGGCGCCGGATCCGCATAGGCGCGACCCAGCAGGCGCAGGAAATTCTTGCCGCCACGCTCCGGATCTCGAGCCAGCCGCAATGCGGGAACCAACAGCGCCATGAGAATGCGGTCGCAGGAAAGCGGCAGAGGCGCTGCATCCCGCTCGAGCTGGTCCAGCAACTGGAGGCGTTCCTGGTTCATCGGGTCCAGGCGCCGCGTCAGCACCGACTCGAACAGTTCTTCCTTGGTGCCGAAGTGATAGTTGACGGCCGCCAGGTTGACTCCCGCCGCGGCAGTGATCGAGCGCAACCCGGTAGCTTCGAAACCGTGTTCCATGAACAAGGCCTCCGCCGTGTCCAGGATGCGTTCCTTGGTGGCGGCGGCGCCGCGGGGCGCACCGAGTGCGATCACTTTCGCGTCCAAACCGAAGGTCTCCTCGTGTCACCGCCGAGCCGCGCGGTTCGTCGACGCCATCATCGGCAATCCGCCCGCCTGATTAGGTTGCGTCATCAGCGTCAAACGCAACGTTCAATTAAACGTTCGTTTTAATCCTACGTTTCAGCGGGATGTTCTGTCAACAGCCAAGGAGGTGCAGCGGTGCCGCGGTGCGAATGGCTTCGGACTAGATCAACAAATTAGCCGAATGGCGCAGAAGTAAGCGCTTCCTCCTAATTCAGGTAGACTGATAAGACGGCTGGGGCCGCAGGGCGCTGTCAGTGGTTGCCGCCGGCCTTGCGGGCGTTTTCCTCGGCCTGCTTTTTCAGCGTTTCCAGGTCGCCTTTCAGCAATCCCGTGCCGACCTTTTTCACGTTGTCGGCCCGCTCCTCTAGGATGCGCTGGCGTTCAGCCTGCACCTCGCGGCTGATCTCGATGGCTTCCTTGCCGTCGGTCATCGGCGCTACAGGCGGAATGGCCGCGGCTTCCTCGCGCAGCCTGCGCGAATATGGGTCGGCATAATCCTGGCTGACGAGCGCCCTCGCATCGGCCGCCGCTTCGCCAATTTTGGCGCGAGCAAGACTGGCGAAATCGGCCAGGCTCATCCCGAACATCCGCAGAATCGCCAGCATGATCGCAATCACGATTCCCGCAGCGTAGACCTTGCCCGTCGTCGTCAGGCGCATGCGCCGGTCCCTTCGCGAGCCGACACGTCAATTCGCGCCGGACGCTTCAGCGTCGGCGGCTTCGAACCGCGGCGCGAGCCGCTGCAGCAGGATCGGCCATCGCCACAACTGCGTTTGGCTATACTTCGCGCGGGAGGAACCGATGGCCACCATTTCGATCGCCCGCAAACATTCGCTTTCCCACAAGAAGGCCCGCGACGTCGCGGAGAAAATCGCGAAAGACCTGAACAAACGCTTCGACCTGGCATATGCATGGGACGGTGAACACATCGACTTCGAGCGTCCGGGCGTCACCGGGCGCATTCATGTTGGCAAGGACCGGATCAAGCTCGACGTTCAGCTCGGGCTGCTGCTGGGGATGCTGAAGCCGACGATCGAGCGTGAAATCGACTTGCAGTTGGACAAGCTGCTGGCCTAGGTATTGGCCGCCGCGCCGTTCGGCGACGACATCCGGAACAGCAGGGGATCGGAAAATGGATCGGTCGAGCCGCCGATGATCGCCTCCGCGATCTCGGACTCCCTGGTTTCGACTGTATGCAGGAATTCCTTGGCGCCGTTCATTGCGCGGAATGCCGCGAAGCCGCGCTCCAGAAAGTCCTGCAGCCCGGACATTCCTGCGAGCCTTGCGGGCTGACGCATCATCGCCAGCGCCGTGCGTACCAGCGGCTTGCCAACGTGGGCATCGAGGGCAGTGCCGATATCCACGATCAGCTTGATCTGGCGGCGGCGCAGGGGGAAATTGCCCGCCCGGCGATAGGCCTTGCAATATTCCATGACATTGAAGTGCCCGTCCGCGCGGGGCAGCCGGGCCAGCAGCACCCGGTCCAGTTCCTGTGACAGCGCATTGAGTTCCGTCGCCAGCGCCACGGTTGCGATCACCCGCTCCGGAAGGACCTTCACCATGAGCGGAACCACGCGTGCCAGGTCAGCGTCGCGGCGACTGAAATCGCCCGGCCCGTACAGGTCGTTCTGGAAAAACGCAACCGCCGCGGTGTACCGCAAATCTGCGGCGAGGTCGGCGTAGGTCATGCGCAGGCGGCGCGACTGCCAATACGAAACGCGCTCCAGCGAACCCGCGAGAATGGGGTTGCCGGCGCGTTCGGCGTGGAGGCGTTGAACGCGTGACAACTCGCGCACCAGCGCGACCGATGCATCGGGGACGGATTCGGTTTCAGCCATGAATGCGACTGCGGCAATTCCGGAATCGAGATCACCAAGAGTCTATCCGATGCTCGACGCATTTTCGTCCGATTGCCCGTGAAATTGCGCAGCGGCCGCTTGCGTGACGCTTTCCGGTCCTTACTTTAGATTGATTCCTCTACAGGCGATGTCTAATGTCGGGGACACCCGCCCGCTGTCCCCCGAACGGATCGTGGCAGTGACGCGGCGATCCTGCACCCATGATGATCTCCCGCCGCGCCTTCATCACGACCGGACTTCTCGGCGCCGCCGCTCTTGCGACGGCGCATTGGCTCCGTGGTCCTCACGCACCTCCGGGCGACACGTCGCTGCGCACGCTCGACGCGGACGCGCAAGCGATCCTCGGTGCAGTCGTCCCGGTGCTGCTGGAAGGTGCGCTGCCTGTTGCCATCGAGGCACTACGACAGGCGGTCGTCGACACCATTCGCGGAATCGACACTGCCGTCTCCGGGCTTTCTCCGAATTCGCAGGACGAACTGCGTCAGCTATTCGCGTTGCTGGCACTCCCGCCTGCGCGCCTGGCTATTGCGCGCGTCAGTGCGCCTTGGCCGCAGGCGTCCGAGAGCGAGGTGCGTGCCTGCCTCGATCGTTTTCGCGACAGCTCGCTGACACTGCTGCGCTCAGCCTACGGCGCGTTGCATCAGCTCACGTTTGCTGCCTGGTACGGCAATCCGGCGTCATGGCAGCGCATCGGCTATCCCGGTCCCCCGGAGCTCCGAGCGTGACGCCCTCCCACAAAGCGGGAAGCCCCGATCCATTCGACGCGGGTCTGGCGTCGGGTTGGAACGTGATCGATGCGTCGGCGCTTGCGCAGGACATCACCCTCGATGCCGACGTTGCGATCGTCGGCAGCGGTGCCGGTGGCGGCACGGCAGCGGAAATACTCGCCAAGGCAGGACTCAAGGTCGTCGTGTTGGAGGAGGGACCGCTCAAGCGCTCCGCCGATTTCCGGATGCGCGAAGCGGAAGCCTATCCGCAGCTGTATCAGGATTCCGCGGCGCGCAAGACCCGCGACAAGGCAATCAACATCCTGCAGGGTCGCTGCGTGGGCGGGGGCACGACAGTCAACTGGACCAGTTCCTTTCGCACTCCGCCGGCTACGCTTGACTGGTGGCATCGCGAATTCGGACTGACCGGATTCGCTGTGGACGACCTGGCCCCGTGGTTCGCACAAATGGAAGAGCGCCTTTCCATTGGTCCTTGGCAGGTCGCCCCCAACGCCAACAACGAGGCCCTGGCGCGCGGTGCCAGGCGAATCGGCATCACCGCATCGGCGATCCGCCGCAACGTCATCGGCTGCTGGAACCTGGGCTATTGCGGCATGGGTTGCCCCACCAACGCCAAGCAGTCGATGCTGGTCACGACGATTCCCGGTGCGCTTGCGAACGGCGCCACACTCGTCACCGGCGTGAGGGCGCGCAGCCTCGCGATGCAAGGCGGCCGCGTGGCTCAGCTCGACGGCAATGCAATGAATGCGCAGGGCATTGCGCCGACTTCGCGCGGCGTGCGCGTGCGCGCGCGGGCATTCGTCATGGCGGCCGGTGCGATCGGAACGCCGGCGCTGCTGCTGCGCAGCGGCGTTCCCGACCCGCACGGCATCCTGGGCAAGCGCACGTTCCTGCATCCGGCCGTGGTTTCGGCCGCGCTTATGCCCGACCGCATCGACGGCTTCGCCGGAGCGCCGCAGACCGTCTACTCCGACCATTTCCTCGAGACCCAGCCGATCGACGGGCCACTCGGATACAAGCTCGAGGCGCCGCCGCTTCATCCCGTGCTGACTGCGATAACGCTGCCCGACGACGGCGTCGCGCATGCCCGGTGGATGCAGGACTTCCCGCGGATGCAGGTTCTGATCGCGCTCCTGCGCGACGGCTTCCATCCCGAAAGCCAGGGCGGGATGGTGCGTCTTCGCGACGACGGCTCGCCGCAACTCGACTACCCGCTGCTGCCCGTGCTGTGGGATGGCGCGCGCCGCGCGTTGCGGTCGATGGCGGAAATCCAGTTCGCCGCCGGCGCGCAGACCGTCATGCCCGTCCACGCGCAGGGTGCTGCGTACACGAACTTCGCCGACGCCCGCGCTGCGATCGACGCGTTCCCGCTGCAGCCGTTGGTCACGCCCGTCGTTTCCGCGCACGTGATGGGCGGTGCGCCGCTGGGGCCCGATCCGAAGCGGGCGGTTGTCGCCGCCAACGGCGGGCACCACCAGGTCGAGAATCTTTACGTGTTCGACGGGTCGCTATTTCCCACGTCGATCGGCGCCAATCCACAGCTGTCGATCTACGGCATCGTGGCGCGGCTTGCGACGGCTCTCGCGCAGCAGCTCGCGCCGCCGCGCGCGTGAAACGGGACGAGATTAGTGTGATTGCTCTAGCCGAATCGCGTAATTTGAATTCGTAACTTGAACATCGGCCCGCCGAGCATCGCGCCCGATGTCCGTCCCGGCACCGCCGCTACCCCTAAGGAGATTGCACCATGCGCACGATGACTCAAAACCGAAACCTCCCCGTCGGCGATACCGTGTTGGCGGCTTCACGCCAAGTATGGCTCGCGAGCCTGGGTGCCGCCGTCGTTACGCGCGAATGGGCACAGTCCGAAGCCGGCAACGTCTTTCGCACACTCGTCAAGGAAGGCACCGCCGTCGAATCGAAGGCCATTCGCATGGTTGGCGACGGAATCGAAGTGTCGTTCACGCGCGCCAATGCCGTCTGGAAGCACACGCGTTCGACGCTGGAATCCACCGTCAGGCAGGCCGCCGAAGCTGCAGTCACGCTGGCTCAGAACACGATCCCGCGATCGCTGCCCAAGGTCATGCTGCCCGCAATGCTGAAGACTTCCGCGCCGGCAAAGACCAAACGCGCCGCGAAGAAGACGATCGCCAGGACCAAGCGCGTGACCAAGACGCGTGCGACGAAGAGCGTGAAGCGCGCAAAGCGCACCGTCCGGGCCGCCACGAAAAAGTAATTCTCCGTTAACATCGCGTGTGAGGGCGGCCGTCAGATGCCGCCCGCACAACACGCATGAGGAGAACCATGCCGGACAAGAGAGCATCCGGGCGGCCGCTGCCGACCCGGACACGCGCGCATCCGCGCGGTCGTGCAGCTTCCCACCAGGCGATCGAGTTCGCTGCACGTCCGGCAGGCAGGGCGCCGATCCGCGCAACGCCGAAGATTGGCCTGGCTCTGGCGGGCGGCGGTCCGCTGGGAGGTATCTACGAGGTCGGCGCGCTGCTGGCGCTGGCCGATTCGCTCGATGGGCTCGACCTGAATCGCCTCGACGCTTATGTGGGCGTGTCGTCCGGCGGATTCGTCGCCGCGGCGCTCGCCAACGGCATTTCGCCGGCGCAGATGTATCGGCTGTTCATCGCCGACGGCGCCGATGCAGCATTGAAACCCGAAATCTTTCTGCGGCCCGCGTTCGGCGAATTCGGCCGGCGCCTAAGCAAGCTGCCCGCGCTGGCGCTGCGTGCGTCGATGCAGTACCTGCGCGACCCCTTTCATCGCGGCATCGTCGAATCGTTCGCGACACTTGCCGAAGCGGTGCCCACCGGCATCTTCGACAACCGCGCCATCGACGCCTTCCTGGCCCGCCTGTTCGCGGCGCCGGGTCGCACCAACGACTTCCGGCGGCTCGGACGCAAGCTGTTCCTCGTAGCCACAAACCTGGACAGCGGGGCGTCGGTGACTTTCGGCGCGCCCGGCCACGACCACGTGCCGATCTCGCGCGCGATCGAAGCTTCCAGCGCGCTTCCGGGGCTCTTTCCGCCGGTGGAGATCGACGGCGAACACTACGTCGACGGCGCGCTCAACAAGACGCTGCATGCGTCGGTGGCTTTGGACGAAGGCGTCTCGCTGCTGTTCTGCGTGAACCCGCTCGTTCCGTTCGACGCCAGTTCCCCGGCGCATCGCGGCGGATTCTCAAAGCGCAGGCTCAACCAGGGCGGGCTGCCGCTGGTGCTCGGACAGACATTTCGCGCGATCATCCATTCGCGGATGAAAGTTGGAATGGAGAAATACGCGCGCCAGTATCCCGAGGCCGCGATCATGCTGTTCGAACCCGGGCCGGAGGATGCGGATATGTTCTTCGCAAATATCTTCAGCTACCGGCAGCGGAGAAAGCTGTGTGCGCTAGCGTTCGAGCGCACGCGCTGGAACCTGCTTCGACGCGCCGACGCGCTCGCCCCCACGCTGTCCCGGCACGGCATCGTGCTGCGCCGCGAGCGACTCGCCGACCCCACGCGCGGGGTGACGGACGCCCTCAACGATCCCCGGCCGTTGCACGCGCTCGCGCGGGGCGATGTCCACGGCACCACGCGCGATCTCCGGCACACATTGGGGCACCTCGAACGCTGGCTCGCCGGCGCGCGCTAGAATCCTGTTCGCAGCGACAGCTACACGGCGCCTTTGCGTCCGCAGCGACCCTCGAGCCCCATGCCGGAAAAGAAACGTCCGCGCCGCACGCCGCAGCGCATCCTCGAGACCAGCCTCGCGCTCTTCAATCGCCTGGGCGAGCCGCACATCACGACGGCGGACATCGCCGACGAGATGAACATCAGCCCCGGCAACCTGTACTACCACTTTCGCAACAAGGACGACATCATCGGCGCGCTGTACGAGGCGCTGGAAGCGGAGATCATGCCGCTGTTCGCGCTACCCGACCGGCGCGGCGCCAGCGTCGAAGATCTGTGGTTGCTGCTGCACCTGCTGTTCGAGCGCATGCGCGAATACCGCTTCTTCTACCGCGACTTGGACGAGATCACGTCGCGCAACCGGAAGATCGCGGCGCGCTTCGCGAACCTGACCCGTCGCGGCGAAATCACCGTGATAGAGTTGTGCCGTGGTCTGGTGGCGGCAGGAGAGATGCGCGCGTCGGAGCGCGAGATCGCCGCTCTCGCATCCAACGCGACGCTCGTCGCGACCTACTGGATGTCGTTCCAGCGGATCGGCGCCCACGGTGGCGGCGATGCCGCCGCGGTCAGCCTCGATCGCGCGGCCTATCAGGTGTTGGCGCTCATCGCGCCCTATCTGATGGGCGATGGACGCGCGCTGATCGAGCGCCTGGGCCAGGATTACCTGTGAAGTCCGATCGACGGAGGTCGCGATGACGAAGAAGTGGACGAAGTTCCCCCATGCCGACAAGGCGTACACCTTTGATGCAGCCGGGCTGAAAAAACATTGGGCGCGGCTGCACCGAGGGGACTGCGAACCGTTGCCGAAGGACGCTGGTGTCCTCGACGCATGGCGCCATTTCCATGCGGGCAACTTCGGGCAGGCGGTCGACGCCGGCCTGGCCGCCGGCGGCGCTGGCGTCAACGCCGCGGTCAAGGCGCAAACCGTCTATGCCCATTACCTTGAAAAATCCGAGAAGGCGAAGCTCGCGCTGTTCGAGGAGGCCGCGGAATGGGCCGATGAGCGCCGCGGCAAGGCGGCGAAGGACGCCAACGCGCACTATCTGTATGCATTCGCGCTGGGCCGCTATGGACAGGGCATTTCCGTGGCGAAGGCGCTGGCGCAGGGATTTGGCGGCAAGATCAAGGACGCGCTGCTGACGGCGTTGAAGCTCGACGCCAAGCACGCCGACGCGTACATCGCGTACGGCTCCTACCAGGCTGAGGTGATCAACAAGGTCGGTGGGCTCGTCGCCGGCATGACCTACGGCGCCAAGAAGGACTCCGCGATCGAACACTTCGCAAAAGCGATCAAGCTGAACCCCGAATCCGCGATCGCTCGCATCGAATATGCGAACGGCTTGATCCTGCTGTTCGGCAAGGGTCGCATCGACGATGCCACGGCGCTGTACGAAGAGGCGGCGGCGACGAAGCCGATGGACGCAATGGAACGGCTGGACGTCGAGCTCGCGAAGTCGGAGCTGGAGTAGAGACGCTTCGCGCCCTCAGGCAAGCACTGCTGCGGCCGCTTCGTCCGGATCGAGATCGCCGTCGCGCGGCCATTCCGCCATCAGCGTTGCCAGCGTCAGCTTTTCGAATTCCGGCGCGAAGCGCGCAATCACCCGCTCCGGATCGGGACACAGGCCGCGGTCGGTGATGAGTCCGAACTGCACTTCGCCGTTGTAGGAAAGGATCGAGACGCCCATGCCGATGTTCCCCGATTGCGGAACCCAGAACAGGAACCGTTCGATCTTTCCGCCAGCCAGGTAAAGCGGCTGCTGGGGACCGGGGACGTTGGTCATCACCGCAGTCGCATTGCGCGCGAGGACCGTCACCAGTTGATCCTGCAGCATTTTCGGCGCGACGCCTGCGGCGGCGAGCAGACCCAGCGTGAGCAGCGGCTGCAGGCTGTCTTTCAGCGCAGCCATGTTCGCGCGCACCGCGTAGAGCCGCTCGACCGGATTTTCGATGCCGATCGGCAACTCCAGGAACACGACGCCGAAGCGATTGCCGAGCTTGTACGCCTTTTCCATCGGACGCAGGTTGATCGGCACCAGCGCGCGCACCATCACGCCCGCGACGTCATCTCCCTTGTCGACGAGGTAGCCGCGCAGCGCGCCGGCGACGCACGACAGCAGCACGTCGTTCACCGAGGCCCCGAGTGCCTTGCCGACCGCCTTCACTTCCCATAACCGCAACGGGTCCGCCCACGCGACGCGCTTGCCGACCGAAGGCTGCCCCTTGAAGCGCGTTGCCGAATCCTCCGGCATCAGCGCGAGCTTGGCCAGCTCGGACGTGACGGCGGTTCCCTGCCCGGCGAGCGCCATCAGCTTGCCGGGATCGTCCCAGATCGCGGTCCCCTGGTCCATCAGCGCCGAGCCGATCACCTTCGCCGTTTTCATGAGCCCCGACAACGGCGACAGCAAGTGGCCGAGCGAATCCTCGGGTTCCGCGCGCCGCGGCTGGGGCGCGAAAGGCATCGCCGGCGGTCCGCTGGCGGTGGCGTCGGTCATCGACAGCATGACCCGCACCAGCGCGATGCCGTCGGCATAGCTGTGGTGCAGGCGCATCACCAGCGCGCTTCCCCCTTCGTAGTCGATGAGATGGAACTGCCACATCGGTCGTGACGGATCGAGTGGCGTGCACGCAAGCCGCGAGATGTATGCCTGCAGCTCGCGTCGGCCGGCGCGGCCCGGCAGCTCCGCGCGGACCATGTGATGGTCGAGGTCGAATTCCGGATCCGTTTCCCAGAACGCGCCCGCCGCGGTCTCGACGGCGCGCTGGCCGAAGCGCCTGAACACCAGGAAGCGCTCCCTGATGACCTTGCGCAAACGTCTCAGCGCAATCCTCTCGCCGAACATCATCACGCCGGTGATCATCATCAGGTTGTACGGACGATCCATGCGCAGCCACGCGGTGTCGACCGCGGACATCTTTTCGCGTTTCGTCCGTTTGGATGAAGCGGGCATGTTTGACGTGGCGAGGAGAGCGACTGCCTGGCGTTGCGCGCGCCTTTGCGTTCGCGCTAAAGTAGCACGAAGCCGTCAAATCAGGATACAAGGAGGGCGAACCCCATGGCCACCGCGCCGAAGAAGGATGATCTGAAGGCGAAGTTCGAGGCAGCCGCGGCAGCGGCAAAACAGACCAAGAAGAAGCCCGACAACGCAACGCTGCTCAAGTTGTACTCGTACTACAAGCAGGCGACCGAGGGCGACGTCAAGGGAGCCCGTCCGGGGGGCTTCGATTTCGTCGGCGGCGCCAAGTACGACGCGTGGGCCAAGCTGAAAGGGAGCAGCAAGGACGACGCGATGACGAACTACGTGAAGCAGGTCGACAAGCTCAATCGCGACTGAGCAAAGCGCCCTCAACGAAAAGGCCCGCCAAAATCCGGCGGGCCTTGCCACGTATGGGGTCGGTTATTTGCGCGTGGCCCGCGCCGTCGTGCGCGCTTTCGGTGCCGCACCCTTGGCCTTGCGCCGCTTGGTCGCAGCCGCGCCCTTGCGACCGACCGCCGGCTTCACGCCGGTCGACTTGACGAGCTCATTCACCGCCTCGGCGAGCGCGTCTACTCGCTCGGTCAGCCGCTCGACATCGTTCTGCGTGTAGACGCCCAGTTTGGACAGCGCGCGTTCGACGCGATCCTCGAATACCTGCTCGAGTTTGTCCCAGGTACCGCCCACGCCTTTCTGCACTTCCTTGACCTTGGCGGTCGCTGCACCACGCGCCATTGCCGCCGTGTCCGACGCCGCCTTGCGCGTCTTCGACTCCAGCGACTCGCCTTGCTTCACCAGAGTCTCGAACACCTTCGTTCCTTCCGCCTGCGCTCGTGCAAACGCACCCAGCCCGGCGAGCCAGATCTGGCGCGACGAATCGAGCACCGCCTGCGAGATGTCCTTGGCCTTGCCCGCCTGTTCACCGGCTCCGCCGGCCTTTGCTTTTTTCAACATCGTGTCTTCTCCCGTTGTCCGTGCCGGCCGTCGCGGCGCATGCCGTTCGCCACGTTGATTCTAGGCGGCTCGCCTAGAGCAATCATACTAAAGGGGCCACGTTGGCGGGGTTACAATCGCCGGTTGGAAAGCGGGCACTCATCCGCGCAAGCCACGATCGGAACGCAAGGAGGAAGTGATGGCCTATTTCGTCACCGGCGCGACCGGCTTCATTGGGCAGTTCCTGATGCGCAAGTTGATGGCGCGCGGCAAGCCGATCCATGTTCTGGTGCGAAAGGGGTCGCTGAAGAAACTCGAGGCGCTGCGCACCGAATTGGGAGCGAGCGAAAAGGATGTCATCCCGGTCGTCGGCGACCTGGCGAAGAAAAATCTCGGAATCGCCGACGCCGACCTGAAGAAGCTCAAGGGCAAGATCGAGCACTTCTTCCACCTCGCCGCCATATATGACCTGAAGGCAAGCGCTGAAGACCAGCAGGCGGCCAACGTCGATGGCACGCGGAACGCGGTGCAGTGCGCGCAGGCGCTGACGGCAGGCTGCTTCCACCACGTGAGTTCCATCGCCGCCGCCGGACTCTACGACGGCGTCTTTCGCGAGGACATGTTCGAAGAGGCCGAAGACCTCGACCACCCGTACTTCAAGACCAAGCACGATTCCGAAGCCGTGGTTCGCAACGAATGCAAGCGTCCGTTCCGCATTTATCGTCCCGGCTTCGTCGTCGGCGATTCGAAGACCGGCTACATCGACAAGATCGACGGCCCGTACTACTTCTTCAAGTTCATTCAGCGAATGCGCAAGCTGCTGCCGCCGTGGATGCCGATGGTCGGCATCGAAGGCGGGCGCATCAACATCGTCCCGGTCGACTATGTCGCCGACGCCATGGACTTCCTCGCGCACAAGAAAGGGCTCGACGGCCAGTGCTTCCACTTGACCGACCCCGCGCCGCACCGCATCGGCGAAGTGCTCAACATCTTCGCCCGAGCCGCGCACGCCCCGGAGATGACCATGCGCGTGAACGCGCGCATGTTCGGCTTCATCCCGGCGCCGATCCTCTACGGTCTGGGCTCGCTGTCGCCAATCAAGCGCATGGTGCGGGCGGTCCTTGCCGACCTTGGCGTGCCGAAAGACGTGTTCCAGTTCATCAACTGGCCGACGCGATACGACAATCGCGACACCGTGAAGGCGCTGAAGGGCTCGGGTGTCGCGGTGCCGCATCTCGAGACCTACGCGGCGCGACTCTGGGATTATTGGGAGCGCAATCTCGACCCGGATCTGTTCATCGACCGCACGCTCGCGGGCCGCGTCAAGGACAAGGTGATCGTCATCACCGGCGCATCCTCCGGCATCGGCCGTGCGACGGCGATCAAGATGGCGGCGGCCGGCGCCCGTGTCATCCTCGTGGCACGCGGCGAGGAAAAGCTGGTCGAGACCAAAAAGGAAATCGAGTCGGCCGGCGGCCGCTGCTGGATGTACACGGCGGACGTCTCCGAGCTTGCCTCCTGTGACGCACTGGTCGCGAAGGTGCTGAAGGAGCATGGCGCCTGCGACTACCTGGTCAACAACGCCGGCCGCTCGATCCGCCGCGGCGTCCTCAACTCCTTCGACCGCTTCCACGACTACGAGCGGACGATGCAACTCAATTACTTCGGCGCGCTGCGGCTGATCATGGGCTTCCTGCCGAAGATGATCGAGAAGAAGCGGGGCCACATCATCAACATCTCGTCGATCGGCGTGCTGTCCAACGCGCCGAGGTTCTCCGCGTATGTCGCGTCAAAGGCGGCGCTCGATTCGTTCGCGGCGTGTGCGGCGTCGGAGTTCCTCGACAAGGGCGTCAATTTCACCACCATCAACATGCCGCTGGTGCGCACGCCGATGATCGCGCCGACGAAAATGTACGAAAATGTGCCCACGCTGTCGCCGGAGCAGGCGGCCGACCTGGTGGTCGAAGCGATCGTCTACAAGCCGGTTCGCATCGCAACCAGACTCGGCATCTTCGGCGCCGTGTCCCATGCCGCCGCGCCGCGATTGACGCAGATCCTGCTCAACACCGCGTTCAACATGTTTCCGGATTCCGCCGCGGCACAGGGCAAGAAAGGCGAGGAAGCCGCCAAGCAGGAACTATCGCCAGAACAGCTCGCGTTCGCTCAACTTACGCAGGGGATTCACTGGTAGCGGCAATTCCGATTTGCGCGACCGTCTTCTCGAAAACTTCGGGATCGTCCAGCAGGGCGTTGTGCGCGACGCCGGTCAGCGCGACGTTTTCTCCCCGCTCAATGCGTGATGATGTCGATGGCGAGACCATCGAGTCGTGCCATGACCAGATCGACGCCACCGGAACGCTGTCGGTGTGGCCGTTGAGCACGGCCAGCCACGCATTCGCTGGCCGCATCTGCGCCAGCGACACACCCGCCATCAGCCATGCGTGCATGCTGCCATGGTGGGGCGTGCCGATGGTGATCAACCGGCGAACCTTGGCGCCCCCGTACTGCCGCAGATAAGCGCGCGCCACGAGGCCGCCCATGCTGTGCCCGACGAGCACGACCTGCGACGCGCCCGTGGCGACCTCGATGTCGCTTATCCGTGCCGCGGCCTGGCCCGCGAAGTGTTCGATGGACGCAAGCGGCGGGCCGTACGAAAGCGCGTAGACCGGCCCGAGGCCGCGTTGCTCGAGACGCCGGCGAAAGCCACTCCACACGCCGGCGTTGCAGCCGACACCGTGCAACAGCAAGATCGGCAGTTCGGCGGGGGCCGGCGGAGGGTCCGGCATCAATGCCCGGTAGAAAATCATGCGCGGGATCGAGCGGGCGAGCGCCACGTATTCGCCGCCGAACATCGCGAGGCGCGCCGGCAGCGTCAGGCGGACGGCTTCCGGCCGCTCGGCGCGGAACCACCATGCGACCGCGAACCAGAATAGGGTCAGCAGCAACGGCACCGCGAGATACGCGAACGGAATCCCGACGATGAACGGCCACATCGGCGCGCCCTGCGCGATGGCGTGGATTGACCACGCGGCGTAGGCCGCGGTGCCGCCGGCGACAACAGAGGCAAGGATGATCGCAGTCCACATGACTGAAGCGGCGCGCCTCAGGGCGGCGGCTGCCGCCTTCAGGCCGCGGCGGGCGCGAGCGTCTTGCGGAAGCGGTTCAGCTGCTGCACGGACTCGAAGCGTTCGCCGAACAGCGACGACAGGTTCTTGAGAATCATCGCGACCACGCGCTTCTCCCAGCCGGCGTCGAAGCGGATTTGTTCATCCAGCCAGCGCTCAAGCCACGACGGATCGGGCAGCCGGCTTTGTACGGTATCGCGCGGAAACATGCCGATGTTCACGTGCAGATTGGTAGGGTGCAGCGGCTTGCGGGTACGCGACGAGCTCGCCATCAGTACACCGATCTTGGCGAACGAGCGCTTGACCTCGGCGCCGCCGCGTTCGATCGCGCGTTTCATGAAGCGAAGATACGCGCCGCCATGCCGGGCCTCGTCCCTGGAGATGAGCTCGTAGATCTTCTTGATCACCGGCTCCGTATGCCATTCCGCGGCGCACCGGTACCAGTGGTTGAGCCTGATCTCGCCGCAGAAATGCATCATCAGTGTCTCGTCGGCGGGCGCCGGATCGAATTCGAAGCGCACGGCGTGGAGTTCGGCCTCCGTCGGCACGAATTCCGGACGGAAGCGGCGCAGGTACTCCATCAGCACCAGCGCGTGCTTCTGCTCCTCGAAGAACCAGATCGACATGAACGCACAGAAATCGCTGTCCTGGCGGTTGTCGCGCAGGAACATTTCCGTGGCCGGGAGCGCCGACCATTCCGTGATGGCGTTCATCTTGATCGTCTGCGCCTGCTCGTCGGACAGGCGCGCGCCGTCGAACGAAGCCCACGGCACGTCGTGGGTCATGTCCCAGCGCACCGATTCGAAGGCCTTGAATAATTGTGGGTACAGCATGCCAACACTCCCTTCCGCAGACCGCGCCATTCTACCTTGCCATACGGTTACGGCACCCAGTGCGCGCGCCAGCTGCGGAGCGCATTGACGATCGACGCCAAGTCCGGGATGAGCATGATGCCTGGCATCGTCTTGCGCACGCGCCGCGTCATTTCGCCGCCTGCCCACAGGCCCATGGACGCCGGAAGCTGGCGGCGCAACGCGGCCAGGCCGTCGCTCGCCTGGCGTACCGGGAACGCTGCGGAGAAGCTGAGGGCGACGATGTGCACCTTGTGCGCGACCGCTGCGCGCCGGATATCCTCGAGGGGGGTCTGCGGACCCAGCGAAATGCATTGCACGCCTTCGGGCACCATCATCGCCTCCACCATCAGGAGTCCCAGCCCGTGCTGCTCGCTCGGGAAAGTCGTGAGCAGGACCCTGGGTGTGCCGGTCTGCCGCGGAAACGCATTGATCGCGGTGCGCAGCGCGACCTGCATCTGCTCGGTATAGAGATGTTCCTCGAAGATCTGCAGTTCGCCCTGCATCCACGCATCGCCGACGGCCTGGTTCAGCGGCGTGATCGTTTCCAGCACGAACTTCTGCAACCCCTGCCGCATCAGCATGTTGGCGAGCGTGTGCTGTAGCGACGTGGCGTCGTGACTCTTGAGCATCGTCAGCACGTCGCGCTCGAGCGCGGGGGCGATCGCGTCGCGGCGCGGTGGGGTCCGCGCATCGGCCATCGCGTTCAACTCGTCGATCGACAGCGTCATGATCTTGCCCGGCCGCAAGCCCACGTCCATCAGGCGCTTCACCGCCCGCAGCTTGCCGATGTCGACGACCGTGTATTGGCGCTCGCCGTTGTCGTCGCGACCCGGTTTCGGAAAGCCGTAACGGCGCTCCCACATGCGCAGCACGTCTTTGGAGAGACCCGTCTCGCGTTCGACGCCGCTGATATTCAGAGTCATGGACGATTCCACAGTTTTATTCATATTGTCTTGGACGAAGGGTTGACATTAGCCGAATTGGCGACTATTGTAGCGATGAAAACGGTATTTGTCCAAGACAAACACGGAAATAGAGGAATATATGTCGACCTCCCGCACCTCCCCCATGACGAACGCGACCGGCAACGGTTCGGCTGGCGCCGTCGCCTTGTGCTTCGCATTGCTGCTGGCCGCCCTCGCGGCGACGCCGGCGCTGGCTGCAGACCCGGTGCCCACGGCTGATGCCGCATGCCCGGCGCTTTTGCAGCACACGTTCAACCGGCTGCAGACCGGTGAGCCTCAAACGCTGTGCCAGTTCCAGGGCAAGGTGCTGCTCGTCGTCAACACCGCGAGCTACTGCGGCTACACGCATCAATACGAAGGCCTTGAAGCGATGTATCGCAAATACAAGGACCGCGGGCTGGTGATCGTGGGCTTCCCGTCCAATGACTTCAGCCAGGAGCCCGGCACCAACAAGGAAGTCGCGGAATTCTGTCGCACGACGTACGGCGTCGACTTCCCGCAGTTCGAGAAATCCAGCGTGGCGCACCTGTCAGCCAACCCGCTCTACAGCGACCTGGCCAAGCTGACCGGCAAGCGGCCGAAATGGAATTTCTACAAGTTTGTCGTCGACCGCACCGGCAAGCCCGTAGCG
>Ga0068859_100001941_pt1 | contig 21110 bp, 16 predicted proteins | sample KBSSwiS22_FD_66585 | JGI IMG/M metagenome (GOLD analysis project Ga0068859, IMG submission 66585) | Switchgrass rhizosphere microbial communities from Kellogg Biological Station, Michigan, USA - KBS Switchgrass S2-2 | ecosystem: Host-associated > Plants > Roots > Rhizosphere > Soil ...
AGCCCCGGCTTGCTGAAATGGATGCGATGGAACGGCACGTACCAGGCGTCCCAGGCCTCGCCGAAGACTCCCGCCCAGGCGCAATCGACGTTGGGAACCTCGAACACGAAGCGCGCGCCGGGTCGCCCGCGCGCGACGATGCGGCGGACCAGAGCGACCGGATCATCGTCATGCTCGATGACGTGCATGGCGGTCACCAAATCATATTCGGCGGGCTGCTCGTGGATACGCGAGCCGGGCACGTAGGCCCTGTCGACGAGCTCGCCCGGCGGATCGTCGTGAAAATCGCTGCCCACCACCTTGCTCTCCGGAAGGACGTCATCGAGGCAGCGGGTGAACAGGCCGCTGCCGCACCCGAAGTCGAGCACCGCCGCGGGTTTCGTCCCGGCGTCCCGGACGAGCCGCCGCGCGTCGCGGCGGAAAGCGACCTCCTTGATCCTGCGTGCCAAGCCTTTGCTCAACGGCTGGAAATCCTGGCTTGCGCGGCCTTCGTAGAGAAAGGCGACGTCGGCGAGCGGTGGCCGGGTAATGCCGATGCCGCAATGGCGACAGGTGACGACGCTTGCCGCGCCGACCTTGCCGCTCCGGTCGGTAAAGGCACGGGGCGGGCCGAACTCGCAGGCGCCGTTCGGCGCAACCGGACAGGAGAATGCGGCAGTACTGGCCATTGGTTCTGCTTGCAGCCGCGAACGCGCGGAAAGGCAATCGCTATTTATACGCCGCGCTCACCGTCCGCAGCGAACCTTCGAGCGACAGGCGCTCCTCATTTTCCCGATACCAGCCGAGCGTCGCTACCCTGAGGTCCGGCCCGCCGTGCCAGCAGCCGACGATCGCTTCGGCGAGGAGTATGGGATCGGGACCGGGAACGACGAAACCGTTGCGGCCCTCATCGATGAGCTCGGTTGCAGCATTGTCTTCCGCCGCGACGACCACGGCGGGAACGCCGCGCGCCGAAGCTTCGATCACCACCATGCCATAGCCTTCGCGGCTCGAAGGCTGGACGACGCAGAAGGCCTCGCGCATCGCCGCGTCGACCGCTTCGGGCGGCAGGAAGCCGGGACATTCGACGATGTCCGAAAGCCCAAGCGAGGCGATCCGCACCTCCGCCGCGTGAAGCGTCGGTCCGCTGCCAATCAGCCGTGCCCGCAGGCCGGGAATCGCCTCGCGCGCGATCGGCAGCGCCTCGACGAGCAGGTCGACGCGCTTTTCGGGAATGAAGCGGCCGGCGTAGACGATGGTGGGCGGATCGGACCAAAGCTGCTGGACCTCGCCCCCGCCAGTGCCGGCATATTCGCCGGTGAGCCGCGTGACCTCGGCGAGACCGAGCCCACGCAGCCGTTCGGCATGAAGGCGGCTGAACGCATAGGCGCGTTGCGGGACACGGGCACACAGCCGCTGAACGAGCCCACCCACCCAGCCGAGCGCCCCGAGATACTCCGACCAGTAGTTGTCGCTCCAAACCTCATGCCAGTCGCAGACGATGCGGTAGCCGCCGAACGGACGCGCTGCGGCGGCCGCGAGCAGCGAAAAATAGGGGAAGGAAGCAGTGTGGACGACGTCGTAGCGGCGCCCATGTGCGGCCAGATGCGCGAGCACGCCAAGGCCAAAACGCAGCGGCGGCGCAATGCGGCGCTTGCCGTCCCTGTAGAGCGCCATCCGCGGACCGACCGCGACGACGTCGACGCCCGGAATGTCGGGCGGCGAATCCCACTGGCGCAGCGTCAGATAGGTGACGCGGTGGCCTTCGGCGGCGAGCCGTTCGCCGAGGTTGCGATACCAGCGCTCGGCGCCGCCGACCGTCCAGGGGAAGAGGCAGTCGTAGACCAGGCAGATGTGCACGCCGCCCCCTCGCCCGGATCAGAGCCGCGGGTCGTTCCGCTCGCGAAGCGCCGCCACCGCTTCGGAGACGCGCTGGCTCGCCTCGCGCGGGACGATCAGCACTGCATCGCCAGCGGCAATCACCGCAAGATCATCGACGCCGATCGCGACGATTAGCGGACCCTCCGACTGGAGCAAACAGCCGCGCGCACCGATGGCGAGCGCATCGCCGGTAATGACGTTGCCCTCCGCATCGGCGACCGCAGTCTCGTAGAGCGCCTGCCAGCTGCCGACGTCGGACCAGTCCATGTCCACCGGGACGACGGCGACACGGCGGGCATGCTCCATCACAGCGCGGTCGATCGATTCGGCGCGCACGTCCGCAAACGCGGCGGCATCTGGCGCGGCGACATCGGGCGCGGCGCCACCGGCGACCAGCGCCGCGCGAACCGCGCCGGCGATGTCGGGCGAGTGCTCAGCGAGCGCGTCGAGATAGGCATCAGCGCGAAACAGGAAAATCCCGCCGTTCCAGTCGTAGCCGCCCTCGGCGAGCCACGCCCGCGCCGTCGCCGCGTCGGGTTTCTCGACGAAACGCTCGGCGCGGAAGGCGCCGTCGGCGATCGCCTCGCCGCGGCGAATATAACCATAGCCGGTTTCGGCGCGCGTCGGGCGGATGCCGAAGGTGACGAGCCAGCCGTCGGCGGCGACGACCGCAGCCTTGGCAACCGCCGCGGCGAAAGATGCGGGGTCGCCAATAAGATGGTCGCTGGGCATGACCAGAAGCAGATCGTCCGGCCGGGCAGCCAAAGCGGCGAGCGCGACGGCGGGCGCCGTGTTACGCCCTTCCGGTTCGACGATCAGCCGCGCGTCACCCGATCCGGCTGCAGCCAGGGCGGCGGCAACGGCATCCGCCTGCGCGACACCGACCACGACCAGCGGCGCTTCGAAACGCTCGCGATCGGCAATTCTCGCGGCGGTGCGTTCCAGCATGGTCGCGCCGCCGGCCAGTGCCATCATTTGTTTGGGCCGCGCCTTGCGCGACAACGGCCAGAGCCGTGTGCCCGCTCCGCCCGACAGGATGACCGGGATGATGCGGCGATCGGCAGCGCTGCTCAGGGTGATGCTCCGTGGCTTGTGAAGCTCGGGCTGTAGGATCCAACCATGACTGCGGCAAGGCAGAGGGTCAGCGCGACGCGGAAACGTCGCACCGCACGATCCGGTAGCCGAGATCGAGCGCATCCTGGCCGAGCAGACGGCGATTGCGCTCGTGCCAGCGACCGCTGGCGAGGTCGGCGCGAAGCCGGGCCAGGCCGGGTTCAGGATCGAACAAAGCGAAGCTGGACATGGCGCTTCGCCTCGCGTCGTCGAGATAGAATTCCGGCCGCCGCCAATAAGCGCCGAGGATGCCGTCGGTGCAGTCGTGCGGGATCGGCAGTGACGCAAGCTCCACCGGCCCGATGGTCCGCTCAAGCATCGCAACCAGATTCGCCGTTGCGAGGAAGACCTCACGATCGTGGGCGGCGATTTCGGGGAAATAGTCTTCGGTCAGCCAGTAAGGGCCGCCATCCGGGACCCAGGTCAGGAGAATAACGCGCTTGCGTGCGACGCGCGCCATTTCGGCAAGGCCGCATTCGAGATCACTCCAGTGATGGAGCGTGAGGATAGCCATGGCCGCGTCGACCGAGTCGGTCTCCACCGGCAGCGCCTCCGCCGATCCCTGGAGGCAGAGCGCCGAGCCCGGCGGACGCTGGCGGATCATCAGTTCCGAGGGTTCGACGGCAAGAACGGTGCGGTCGGCGGGCTCGTAGGAGCCGGCGCCGGCACCGACATTTACGACGGTCGCCGCATCGCCGAGCATGGCATCGATCGCGGCCGCGATCCGCCGGTCGGGCCGTCGGAACTGCGCGTAATTGCGCCCGATGTCGTCGTAGAGAACCATGGGTCCACCGGCGGGCTTGGAGAAGGGCGGTTTAGGGTGCATCTCACCCCTCTTTCAAGGGACAGCGGGAAGCGGAGCCGTTGCCGCGCCGCACTTTCACGAATAGACGAGCGATTACCTACGCATGCCGAGGCTGATGTTCATAACCCCGCGGATCAGCGAGCCGCCGGTCGGGGGGCGCGCGATGCTGTCGCAGCTCCACCTTGATTGCCTGCGGGCGATTCTGGGCGAGCGACTGTTCGTCCACAGCCTCGAGCCGCCGCCGCCGGCCGGAATCGGCGGAATCGCGGGCGCGCTCGGCGGACGGATCGATGGGGTGAATGCGGACAGCGAGGCAGCAGTCCTCGACGCCATCCGCGCGCAGGATATCGGCCGGGTCTATCTCAACGGGTCCAACCTCGGACGACTGGCGCAGAACATCAGGGCGGCCGAACCGGCGATCGAGATCATCACCTTCTGCCATAATGTCGAGACACGCTTCTTCACGGGCGCGCTGAGGTCACGACCCGGCCCGCGTGCACTGGCCGTGCTTGCCGCCAACCACGCCGCCGAGCGGATGGCGGTACAGGCCAGCGACCGGCTGATTGCGCTCAGCCGGCGCGATAGCGAAGAGCTGGAGCGGATCCACGGCCGGCGCGCCACCGACATCGTGCCGATGGCGCTCGAAGACCAGCTCGACAGCCACACCCCGCCGGATCCGCGTGTACCAAAGGGCGATTACCTGCTGTTCGTCGGCGGCGCCTTCTATGCCAACGAAACCGGGATCCGCTGGTTCGCGGAGCGGGTGGCGCCAAAGGTCGCGATCCGCACCTGCATCGTTGGCCGCGGCCTGGAAGTGGCTCGCGCCACGCTCGAGCGATATTCGAACGTACGCGTGGTCGGCACGGTCGAACGGCTCGGTGGCTGGTATCTTGAAGCGAAAGCGGTGATCGCGCCGATCTTCGACGGATCCGGCATGAAGACCAAGGTCGCGGAGGCGCTCATGTTCGGCAAGAAGATCGTCGGCACCGGCGAGGCTTTCTCCGGTTACGACGAAGTCGCGAGCGCGGCCGGCTGGCGCTGCGACAATGAGCGAGAGTTCGTCGCAGCGCTCGACGAAGTGGCGGCGAGCGAGCTGCCGCGCTTCGACCGGACATTGCGCAGCCTCTACGAGCGTCATTATTCGAAGCGGGCGCTGATCACGGCGTTGTTCGAAATCGTCGGCGGCGGACGGCCGGAGCCCGAGCCGACATGAAGATCCGCCTGATCGCGCGACGAGCCATCATTACTGGCATAGCGCCCGTTGGCGCCCTTGACGTTGCGGACCGCGTCTGGCTTGGCAACTGACGCGATGCGGATCGGCCTCAACGCGACCTGCTTCAACGAACGGCCGTCGGGCGCGCGGCAACGCTTCGCGGGCATATATGGCGCGCTGATCAGGCGCTCGCCCGAAATCGAGTTCGTCATCTACGAGCCGAGGGACTGCCCGGTGGGCAGCTGGTTCGCCGGTGCGCCGAACGCAAAAGTGGTGGCCACGCCGCTGCCCAGCAGCGGGCGTGTGCGGCGCGCCGCGATCGGGATGGGCTATTGGCAGGCGGCTCTCGCCGGCGAGCGGCTCGACCTGTTCGAGACCTTCAACCTGCCGCTCGTCCGCGCGCCCGACTGCCCGACCATCCTCACCGTTCACGATGCGCGGCCGGTGCTCCGCGAAGTGCCGCTGCTCAAGCGGCTGCTCTACGGCACGGTAATCCGCAGCGCGTTGCGGCGCGCCGATCATGTCATCACGGTTTCGGAGACAATGCGCGGCGAGATCCGGGCGATCGAACCGGCGGCAAGCGTCACGACCATCTACAATGGCATCGACCCGGTGCCGTTCGATCGGGTCGACCCGGCGGATACGGCAGCGGTCCGCGAGCGGCTCGCTCTCCCCGATTCCTTCCTGCTCGCCGTCGGCCACCTCGAGCAGCGCAAGAATTACGTCCGGCTCGTCGAGGCGCTCTGGCGCCTGCGCGACGGCGGCCCGCCTCAATCGCTGGTGATCGTCGGCAATGACGGGGGCAATGGCGCCGCAATACGAAGCGCTGTCGAACGTTACAGGCTGGGCGACCACGTCCGCATTCTGAGCGGCGTGAGCGACCGCGAGCTTGCCGCGCTCTACGCGCTCAGCCGGCTGGTCGTTTTCCCTTCTTATTATGAAGGTTTCGGCATCCCGGTGCTGGAGGCGATGGCGGCGCACCGGCCGCTTGCGGTGAGCGACATACCGGTGTTCCGGGAACTCACCGAGGGCGAGGGCGCCCGTTTCCCGCCGCACGATGCGCCAGCGATGGCCGCGATCCTCGCCGACGTGCTTGGCGACGAAGCACGACAGCGCGCGCTGGTCGCTTATGGCGACCGGAGGGTCCACGACTTCGCCTTCGAGCGACTGGCGGAGCAGGTCGCCAGGGTCCACCGGACGGTGCTCGGCGGCAGCTGCGAGGTGGAGCCGGAGGCGGCGGCGGCCTGATGCTCTTTTCCGTCGTCGTTCCTCTCTACAACCGGGAGCGCCATATTGCGCGGGCCGTGGCGAGCGTGCTCGGCCAGAGTTGCAGGGATTTCGAACTGATCGTGGTCGACGACGGCTCGACCGACAGCGGCGCGGAGCGGGTCACGACGATCGATGACCCGCGCCTCCGCCTGGTGCGCCAGGGCAACGCCGGGCCAGGCGCGGCGCGGAGCCGAGGCATGCACGAGAGCCGCGGCGAATGGGTCGCTTTCCTCGATGCCGACGATATCTGGTTTCCGGAGCATCTTTCCGAACTTGCCGCCATGGCCGAACGCTTCCCGGCCGCGGGCCTGCTGGCGACCGGCTATCGCCAGGGGAGCGACCCCGATCCGATGCCACCAGCAGACGGGCCCGCCACGGTCCGCGAGATCGACTACTTCCGGGAGGCCGCGCGCCGCATCGGCGTGGTCTGGACCTCGGCGACCGCGGTACGGCGCGAGGTCGCGCGAACGATCGGCGACTTCGACACGAGCCATACCGGCGAGGATCTCGACTATTGGGCGCGGGTCGCCCTGGTCGCCCCGATCATCCGGTCGAGCCGGGTGACCGCCTATTACTTCCGGCACGGCGAGAGCCTGATGGCGCTACACGACCGCAATATGGACGGGCTGCGCGTACCGGAGGGACTGGCCGACATCTGGCCGTCGGTAGCGCTGCTCGAGGAGGCTCGCAGGGCAGACGCGCACGCCGACCGGCGCGAAGCGATCGAACTCTACCAGCGGGGCGCCGTCTATCTCACCATGCTCGGCTATGCCGTGCGCGGCCGCATTGAAGATGCCCGCAGGCTCCGCCGCCTGCTGCCCGGCCACCATGCCGACAAGGCGGCAGTGCTGGGACTGGCACTGAGCCTGCCCGCCCCGCTCTGGCGCGGCGCCCTTAAACTCAGAAACGCGATGCGACCGCGCGCCTAGACTCGTTCCCGGTTAGATTTAACCGCAAACGAGCCCGGTTTTCCTTTTGTTGCCGTGCTTCGTCCGAAGCTGGCCCCGCCAGCCCCGGCCGGCGCATTCCGGCCGTCGCATGATTCCATCCGACTGGAATTCAGTCTAGCTCCCGCGCAGCCGGCGTGCGCCGGCGCCGCCCGCCACCACCTCCGCGTAGCTCCCGCTCTGGACGATGCGACCGGCGTCAAGGCGATAGACGGTGTCGCAAAAGGCGATGGTGGTGACGCGATGCGCGATGACCAGCAAGGTGAGGTCGCGATCGAGACTCTCGATCCCCTTCATCACCGATGCTTCGGTTTCCTGGTCGAGGGCGCTGGTCGCCTCGTCGAGAATCAGGACGGTCGCCTTCTTATAGAGCGCCCGGGCGATGCCTATCCGCTGGCGCTGGCCGCCGGAGAGGCGGATGCCGCGTTCACCGATCGTGGTTTCATACCCGTCCGGCAGCTGTTCGACGAAGGCGGCAATATCGGCCCGGCGCGCGGCATCGCGAACCCGCTCCAGGTCGACGGCGTCCCGCGTGCTGCCGAACGCGATGTTCGCGGCGATGGAATCGTCGGCGAGGAAAATCGCCTGCGGCACGTGAGCGATCTGCGCCTGCCAGTTCTCCATGGTCGCATCACCGAGCGCCACGCCGTCGATCAGGATCGCGCCGCTGGTCGGCGGCAACAAGCCCATCACCAGATCGAGCAAGGTGCTCTTGCCGCTGCCGGTCGCGCCGACGAAGCCGACCCTTGCACCCTTCGGGATGGTGAGGTCGAGGTTGCGGACAGCGGGATTGGCGCTGCCGACATAATCGAAATCGACGCCCTTGAGCTCGATTGCCGTGCGGAAGGGCACGAGCGCCTGCTCCGCCGGCCGGGGCGCCGCGGTGAGCACGGGACCTTCCAGCAATGCGACGACATCCTCAATGGTGCCGACGCTCGAAAGATATTGGGTCCAGCTGATATTTACCGCCTGGAGGAGCGGCAGCAGGCGCTGCGCGCCGAGCGCGAGCGCACCGAGCACCGGCAACGCAGCGATCATCCCGCCTGGCTGCGTCGTGAACCAGAGGGCGAGCAGGGCGATGAGGACAATGCCAACGCATTCGACAGCATAGCGCGGCGCCAGGACGAGGAAGGTCATCCGGGCGTTCAACAGCTTGTGTTCGCGGTCGAGGGCATCGAACTGGCGTTCGAAGGCGGTGTGCGACCGGTCGAGAATGATGTCACGGATTCCGCCGAGGCTTTCCTGGACCGTTTTCACCCGCTTGGTCATCAGCGCGGCAAGATGTCGGGAAAGCGCGACCATGCGCGACCGGCTGAACAGGCCGATGACGATGTAGACGAGGGCCATTGCGGTTCCGGCCGTGATCGCGGTGAGCGGATCGATCGCGATCAGCAAAGCGATGATCGCAAGAGCGATCAGCGCTGACGATATGCCGGTCATCAACGGTCCCAGCGTGGACGTGGTGAGCGCGTTCGCCTTCTCGAGGCCAGCGAGCACCTCGCTGCTGTTGCGGCGCAGGTAATAGTCGTACGGCTGACGGATCGTCCGCGAGAAAACCGCTGAACCGAGATCGTGCGCGATCAGATAGGCGAACTTGTACTGGATGCGGGTGAGCAGCGTCCGAAGGGCTGCGGACACGACCGCAGCGCCGACCAGCACGGCGGCGGCGACGTAGACCAGCTTCGCCGGATCGGCGATGCCGAGCAATCGTACCGCCCCGGCGAGCTGGGGTTGGCTGATCACCGAACCAGGCTCGGCGACGAGCTGCAGGAACGGGAGGACCGCGGCAATGCTGACCAGTTCGGCAACCGCTCCGGCAAGCATGAGCAGAACGACGCCGACGAACTGCGTGCGACGACGCGCCGGGAGCGTTGCGAGCAGGCGAAACAGGAGGCTAGGATTCTTGGTGCTGGACACGTTTCCCGCCGTTGCCGGGCGCATCACCGCGCCCCGCGCCGCTATGCACTTTTGGCCGGAACGGACAAGCAGGATTCGGGCGCCCCGGTGGCGCCGCCGCAAGAGGAATTCCCTTTGCGCCGAGAGCATTTCGATGCCTGAGCACATAGCCTTGCACCGCCATTCGATTGATGCTCAGAGGTCGCGTTCAAATGAGAATTTGCGTCATAACGCCCCGCCTTGTCGTCTCCGGCGTCTCGCTCGCCCAGCAACGGTTCGCGCGCGCGCTTGCCGACGCGGGCCACGAGGTCGACCTGGTGATCGGGCGGTCAGAACCGGATTTGCCGGCGCCGCACTTGCCGGGCGTCGAGATAATCGACCTGCAGCGACCCAATGTGCGCGCAATGTTCTGGCCGATCTGCAGCTATCTCAGGAATCGTCAACCGGAGGTCGTCTTCTCGGCGGAGGACCATCTCAACGCGATCGTGCTCCTCGCGGCGATCGTGACGGGGTCGAAGGCCAAGATCAGCGGCTCGTCGCGGGTAACGCCGTTCGATACCTATTCGCGCCGCCCATTTTCGAAAAAGTGGGCACTCAAGCAAATCATTCGGGCCGTCGGATGGCGGGCAGACGCGCTGACCTGCGTGTCGGCGGACATGGTCGACCAATATCGTGCCGTGTTCCCGCGTGCGCCGCACACAGCCGTCTACAATATCATCGACGATGCAGCGAACCGGGCGAGGATGCACGAAGCCGTCGACGATGACTGGTTCACGGAGAAGGACTACCCGGTCATCATTGCCGCGGGGATGCTGGAGCCCTGGAAGGGATTTCCCGATCTGATCCGGGCGAGCAAGCTGCTCAAGGATCGCGGGCGGGAAGTCCGTCTCGTCATCTTCGGCGAGGGGAGCATGCGGACCGAACTCGAGGAGCTTACCAAGGAATTGGGACTAAAGGATTTCGTGAGACTTCCCGGCCGGACCGACAACCCCCTCAAATATTTTGCCCGCGCCGACGTGTTCGTCCTGTCTTCGCATGTGGAGGGGCTGCCGAACGTTCTGGTGGAAGCGATGATGTGCGGTTGCACGCCGGTTTCGACCGATTGCCCGACTGGCCCGCGCGAGGTGCTGCAGGATGGTGCGTTCGGCTATCTCGGGCCACCCCGCGACCCGGTCGCGCTCGCGGACAATATCGAAAAGGCACTGGCGAACCCGATTCCCCCTGACAAACTGGCGCTGGCGATACGACCGTTCCAGGACAAGGAAGTGCTTCGCCGCCATTTCGAGATACTCGGCATCTTCGCCAAGGAGGCGAACCGGGAAGAAGCCGCGGTTGAAGCGTAGCCCGTGCTACCCATTGCGCGCACGCTGAACAGCCTACACTAAGGCAGGACCATGTGTGGTTTGGCAGGACTTTTCGGCCCCGGAAGCCGCGATCAGGGGCTGCTCGCGGCAATGGCGAAGTCGATTCATCACCGTGGCCCCGACGACGAGGGCTTCTGGTCGGACGAGGAGGCGGGGATCGGCCTGGCCTTCCGGCGCCTGTCGATCATCGATCTGACACCGATGGGTCATCAGCCGATGATCTCGGCAAGCGGCCGCCACGTCCTCGTCTACAATGGCGAAGTCTACAATCACGGTGCGCTTCGGACCGAACTCGACGCCGCCGCACCAATCGCCTGGCGGGGGCACAGCGACAGCGAGACGCTCGTCGAAGCGATCGATGCCTGGGGCCTTGCCGAAACGCTGCGCCGCGCCGTGGGCATGTTCGCGATCGCCGTCTGGGACCGCGAAACACGGACGCTCAAGCTGGCCCGCGACCGGTTCGGCGAAAAGCCGCTTTATTACGGATGGACCGGAGGCGACTTCGTGTTCGCCTCGGAACTCAAGGCAATTCGCCTCCACCCCGGCTTCGACAATGCGATCGATCGGCGGGCGCTGCGGCTGCTCGCCGCGCGCGCCTATATCCCGGCCCCGCTGTCGATCTACGAAGCGCTGTTCAAGCTCGAGCCGGGCACAATCTTGACCGTCGAACCGGCCGCCGTCGCCGCCCGCACCAAGGACGCGCCAGGCGAAGGCGGCAGCGGTCCACTGCGCCTCGAGCGCTACTGGTCGTACCGCGAGGCAATGGTCGCCGGCCTCGCTGACCCGATCACGAGCGAGCCGGAAGCGCTAGAGCAACTCGACGCGGCGATCGCGGCGGCGATCGCCGGCCAGGCGGTAGCGGACGTGCCAGTAGGCGCGTTCCTGTCAGGCGGCATCGATTCCTCGACTATCGTCGCTTATTATCAGGCGCATTCGCCGGGCCGGGTGAAGACCTTCTCGATCGGCTTCGAGGAAACCGAGTTCAACGAAGCGGTCTACGCCCGTGAGGTAGCGGCACATCTCGGCGCCGAACACACCGAGCGCACGGTCACCTTTCGCGAGGCGCAGAACGTCATCCCGCTGTTGCCGGCGATATATGACGAACCGTTCGCCGATTCATCACAGATCCCGACTCATCTTGTCAGCGCACTGGCGCGCGAACAGGTGACAGTCGCCTTATCCGGCGACGGCGGCGACGAGTTGTTCGGGGGCTACAACCGTTATCGCGCGACGGCCCGGCTCTGGACGCACCTGAAGCGGTTGCCGCGGCCGCTCCGCGCCGCCGTCGGCGCCGGCCTCGCGGTCGTACCGCCGAGCGGCTGGAACAGGCTCGTCGCTGCCCTGCCCTCCGGACGACGGCCGGCCTTCTTCGGGACCAAGGTGCAGAAACTGTTCCGGACGATGCGCGACTGCGCCACCTTCGAGCAAGTGATGGCGACGTTCCTCGACGAATGGGCGAGCAAAACCTCGCCCGTCCTGCCACCTGCTCCGCTGCCAACGGACGGCGCATTCGACATGGCGCTGGACGCCAACGCACCGGACGTCGCGCGGCTGATGTATTGCGACGCCGTATCCTATTTGCCGGACGACATCCTCTGCAAGGTTGACCGGGCGGCGATGGCCGTCAGCCTCGAAAGCCGGATTCCCTTCCTCGATCATCGCGTCGCCGAGCTCGCTGCGCGCATACCCCTTGCGCTGAAAATCCGCGGTGGAACGGGCAAGGCGATTCTGCGCAAGCTGCTTGCCCGGCACGTGCCCGAGCGGCTGTTCGAACGGCCAAAGGCGGGCTTTGCGGTCCCCGTCGGCGAGTGGATCAAGGGCCCGATCCGCGACTGGGCCGAGGCCCAGCTCGATCCCGCCCGCCTGGCGGTCGACGGTTTTTTCGATCCCGCCCTCGTGCAAGAACGCTGGCAGGCGCATCTCAAGGGGGAGAAGGATTCGACCCAGGCGCTGTGGACCGTGCTCATGTTCCAGGCCTGGCTCGAACGCGAGCGCGCCGCTTCGGGCAGCGGGTCAGAGCTGGTTCATCCGCGCGCGGCCTAGGGATCTCAATGGAATCCACCCGGCGCACCTTTCTGGCCCAGACCGCAGTCGCCGCCGGCACGGTGCTGCTCGCCGCCCCGGTCCGCGCGCAATCCAACGGCGACAAGGTTTTCACACCCGAGATGTTCGGCGCGAAGGGGGATGGCACGACCAACGACAGCCGCGCCATGAAGATGCTCGCCGATGCGGTGAGCATCAATGGTGGCGGCGTCGTCGAATTCCGACGCACGACTTACCTGGTCGGCGGCCAGAATCCGGCCGTGCGCGCCGATGCGAGCTATGCCTTCGAGCCGGTACGGCTGCTCGCTTTTCACGGCTGCCGCGGGCCGCTCATCATCCGCGGCAATGGCGCGCGTCTCAAATGCGCACCGGGCCTGCGCTACGGTGTTTTCGATCCCAGTGGTGCGCCCCGCGTCCGACCCATGCCCTATATGGGCCCGGGCATCGCGAGCCCCTATCGCCACATGATTTCGGTTGAGCACTGCACTGGTCCGGTCGAGGTCGCCGACGTCGAGCTCGATGGCAGCGTTGGCAGCCTGCAGATCGGCGGCGGCTGGGGCGACACGGGGTGGCAAATCCCGGCAATCGGGCTCGCCCTGTTGGACAATAGCGGCGACGAGCTCGTCCGCAACGTGCACAGCCATCATCATGGCCAGGATGGTCTCTATATCGACGGTGTGGTCGCGCCGAGCGCGGCGCGGCGGCTGATCGCAGGCGTACGCGCCGACGCGAATGGACGGCAGGGGTGCAGTATCGTGGGCGGGCACGGCTACCGGTTCGAGAATTGCACGTTCAGCCGAACCGGCCGTTCGGCGGTGTCGAGCAGTCCGGGCGCCGGCGTCGACATCGAGGCGGAGGGCGGCAAGACGATCAGGAACGTCGCCTTTTCGGGATGCAGTTTCGTGGATAACGCCGGCTGCGGCCTGGTCGCCGACACCGGCGACAGCGCAAGCGTGCAGTTCGAGAAGTGCCGGTTCGTCGGCACGACGAACTGGTCGGCCTGGCCGAACAAGCCGCGCTTCCGCTTCAACGGCTGCACCTTCGCGGGAGCGCTGGCGCGCGCCTACGGCGATGCCGACCCGTCACGCGCTGCCCAATTCGTCGGCTGCACCTTTACCGACGATCCCGCGCTCTCACCCACGAAGCGGCTCTACGGCGGCACCAACACCGATCGTCCCCTCGCCGACCTGTCGGATGCGGCGAACATGCTTTTCGCCCACTGCACGTTCCTTGCGACGCATGACGCCGTGCTGCCCTGGTCGTACCGCGCGATCTACCAGGATTGCCGCATGGAACAGTCCAGCCCTAACTACGCCTTCCCGCGCGGCCGCTTCCTCGGTCGGACCACGATCAGCGGGCCAGTGAACCTGACCGGTTCGAATGTCGTCGGCGAAGTCATCGCCAACGGCAAGCGTTACGCGGGACAACGACTTTGACGATTGAAGAGCAGGGGAGGCGAAGTCCGATCGTGCGCGGTGGCCTCAAGGGGTTTCTTCGCGACCATTTGGCGCCCGGCCTCCAGGTACCAGTAAAATACTGGTACAATATGGTGCGTGGCGAAATCGAAGCGGAAATGGCACTTTTGCCGCTGCTGGTTCGGCCGGGCGCGCACGTCGTCGACGTTGGGGGCAATCGCGGGATATATGCCTTCAAACTCCGGAACCTCGGCGCACGGGTCGAAGTGTTCGAACCCAATCCGGACTGCGCAGCGCTCCTCGATCGCTGGGCCGTAAACAAATCGTCGGTTTCGATCCATGCCGTCGCGCTGTCGTCCAGCGCCGGCGTTGCGCAGCTTCATGTCCCGGTCGATGAAAAGGGCGTTGCGCATGACGCCTCGGGGTCCCTCGAGATGCGCGCGCCCGGCACGCACCGGGACATAGACATACCGACAAGGACGCTCGATAGCTTCGGGTTCGACGATATCGACCTCATCAAGATTGATGTCGAGGGTCACGAGACGGAGGTTATCGACGGGGCCCGGCTGACCCTGAAAAATAGTCGGCCTGCGTTGATCGTCGAAATCGAGCAGCGTCATAATCGCCTCCCCATCGCGACGATCATCAACAACGTTCAGGACCTTGGCTATCGGGGCTTCTTTCTCCTCGAGGGTCGGCTCACATCCGTCGCGCTATTCGAACCGGGTAAGCATCAATCGGCGGAGGATTTCGAGGCACATAGGAGCGCCAGATACCACAATAACTTCATCTTCCTAAGTGACGCGCGCATTGCCGCTGGCGACTACGATGCCCTTCTCGCCCAGGTGGGTGACTGAACTTCGCCGCTTTACCGGACTGGGGCGAGGCCGGCGGGCGGGGCGGACGCTTTCCTGACCTGACCGACAGCTGCCGGCCGTTGCGGACGCTTGAAGCAGAGCGCAGCATGATAGGGCATGATTGGCAGCAGCAGCTTGTTGAGCAACAGGTCGGCTGCTCCGCCGATCAGGGGCGCCTTTAGGCTGCTGCCAGGCCGTCGCGGGATGAAGCTCACCCGCACAACATCGAACTCCGCCAGGGCGAGCGATCGCAGATTCCACGACGACTGATGGATGAAGCGGTTCGGCGAGAGTACGAACAGGAGCCCGCCGGTGCGCAGCACCCGCCTCGCCTCACTGAACATCGCCGGCTTGTCGGCGATGTGCTCGACGACGTTGTTCGAATGAATGAAATCGATGGTCTCGTCGCGAAGCGGCAGGCGTTCGACGCTGCCACAGACGAGCAGGAGATTCGTATGCCCGCGCTCCTCGGCCAACTTCTTGCCGAGGATCAGGTCGACGAGTGCGATATCGAGCACGACCAGCCGTTCGAAGCTGGTTGCGAAACCATCGATGTGGAGACCGCGACCGGCGCCACCCTCCAGCGCCACGCCCCGGGTTGGCATCGCCTCCCCGGCATCCGCGAGATATTGCTCAACCTTGTCGAGGATAGCGTGACCGTGGACGAGTTGTGCCTCCGACAGCGGCCGCGGCGGATAGCGGCCGCTCGCCAGCATTTCCTCGACCATCGCCTCGCTCAACAGGTCCCCCGCGCTGCGGCGGAGGATGAGATCTTCGCAGAGGCGATGAATCGCATTGTAGGTGGAAAGGCGCGCGTAGGCGGCGGCGAGCAGGCGTGCGAGCGCAAGATCATCGTCGATCGCATGACTTGCCGTCGAATCGCGCGTCCGATCGCGAAAGTCTGGGATGCCGAGCAGCAGCGGAAACGATCGCCCGCAACCCCGGCAGCTAAGCCGCTCCACATCGCTTTCGAATGCGGTGGCCCCGCAGTCAGGGCAGCGGAGGAGATCCTGGTTTTCCATCGATCGGTTGAGGCATAGCGTGAGCCCGCGCAACGGCCAACCGGACTGCCACACATTCAACTGTGATTTCCGCCCTGGTCTCGATTATCCTGAGGTCAGGAAGATCGTAGCGCCAAGAGAGGGCAACCATGACAAACCGAGCAATGACGGCCGCGGCACTTTTGCTACTCGCAGCGTGCGGGCGCGCCGAGCAGAAGGCGCCCGAAGCCGCTGATACGGCGGCGATCACCAGCACGCTGCGCGAGGCGGAAACACAGTGGAAGGCCGACTATGCCGCGCGGGATGCGGTGAAGCTTGCGGGTCATTATGCCGAGGATGCGGCGCTCGCCAATCCCGGCCTGCCGCTCGTCACCGGCGGCGATTCGATCCGTGCGGCGGTCAAGGGTTTCGCGGCCGATCCCAACCTCAAGGTCGACTTCGCCAGCGATCGCATCCAGGTCGCCAGGTCCGGCGACCTCGCCTACACCCGCGGCCATTACACCATGGAAAGCACTGACAGCGCGACCGGCAAGGCGCGAACCGATGGCGGTAACTACCTGACCGTATGGCAAAAGCAGGCCGATGGCAGCTGGAAAGCGGTCGAGGATTTTGTCGTACCAGGCGCGGCGATGACGCCTGCAATCACGGAGTAGGGCCTAGCCCTTCGCCTCCTGCCAGCCGCGCGCCAGCGCGGCGGTGACCGTCGCGACATGGCGGCCCTGGAAGCGCGCCCCTTCGAGCTCATTGTCGCTCGGCAGACGCGATCCGTCCGAACCGGTAACCGTCGAGGCGCCGTAGGGCGTACCGCCGCTGATCTCGCTCATGATCGTGTTGCCGGCGAAGCTGTAGGGCAGGCCGACGATGAACATGCCGTGGTGTTGCAAGGTTAGCTGGCTCGCGATGATCGTGGTTTCCTGACCGCCATGCTGGCTCGCGGTCGATGTGAACACACTGCCGACCTTGCCGATCAGCGCGCCCTTCCCCCAGAGTGGCCCGGTCTGGTCCCAGAAATTGCGCATCTGCGCCGCCATGTTGCCGAAACGGGTCGGCGTTCCGACAATGATCGCATCATAGTCGCCAAGCTCGTTGGGATCGGCAATCACCGCATCCTGTTCGAGCTTCATGCCCGCGCCGCGCGCCACCTCATCCGGTACCAGCTCAGGCACGCGCTTGACGACGACCTCGACACCCTCGACCGAGCGGGCGCCCTCGGCAACCGCGTGGGCCATGCGTTCGATATGGCCATAGGCCGAATAATAGAGGACGAGCAGGCGCGGCATGGAAACTCCCTGGGCTGTTCAACGATTGGCCGGAGCATCGGCTCCGGCCGGGCGGTACGTCAGAATCGGTAGCTCGCTTCGACGCCGTAGCGACGCGGACGCGCCTTGAACACGAAGCCGCCGGGCGAGAATTCCGCATTATATTTCTCGTTGAACAGATTCTCCGAGAATGCGGTGATCGACCAGGTGTCGGTGTCGAAGCCGAACCGCGCGTCGACCAGATCGACCGGATCGCGCGATGTCGTATTGTACGGCTCCCACCAGGTCCGGCCGATCCGGCGATAATCGGCGCGGGCGAGCAGCTGTACGTCGCCCCAGCCGATCTCGTGGTGATATTGCGCGCCAAGATTGAGCGTGTAGCGCGAAATGAGCGGCGCCTCGTTGCCGACCACCACCGGATCGGGGAACTCCTTGATTTTGCTCCAGGTCATGCCGAGCGCGGCGTTAAGCTCGAGGCCGGGCAGTGGCCGCGCCGAGGCGTCGAGCTCGAAACCGTTGAGGCGCACTTCGGGCACATTGCCGAGGTTCTGCGTCGAGTTGGCGGCAAGGAAGACGAAGAAGTAGCTGTTCTTCGACTTGGTCGTGAACACGGCCGCGTTGAGCGCGACCTTGCGGTCGGCCAGCTGCGCCTTGAGACCGGCCTCGAACGTATCCGCTGTTTCATCCTGGAAGATGTCCTCGACGCCAACGATGCCGTTCGCGAACGCAACCGCGCCGACGCCGGTCTGGTTGAACCCGCCGCTGCGGAATCCGCGGCTGTAGCCGCCGTAGAGCGTGAGATCGCGGCTCGGCTCATAGGTCAGCGTGATCTTGGGCTGAAGATCATCGAACGCCTTCGTGCGCTTCTCGCCGGTCTGGCCCTGCGGGAAACCGGGCACGTTGGGCAGGTAGATCGTCGGCGTCAGGGTCGTATTCTTGCGCTTGTCGTGATCGTAACGCAGCGATGCATCGAGCTCGAGCTGATCGGTGAATTTGTAGGCAGCATCGCCAAACACCGCCCAGGCGAAATTGTCCTGCTTGTCGGCGAGGAAAGTGACCTGCAGATTCTGCGGGTTGGTGCTGGGGTGGTGATAGACCGGGAATACGCCATGACCGGTATCGACCATGTTGCCGGTTGAGATGAACCGGTTGGTGCCGACCATGTAAGCGCCGACAATATAGCGGAACTTGCGGTCAGACGGCGAGGTGAAGCGAATCTCCTCGCTCCAGGTGTTCACGTCGAGGAACTGGCTCTGGTTGAGATCGCAAGCGCCGCCCACCGAATCCAAGCAAGGCTGGGGCGTGAGAAAGGGCAAAAAAGAATAGAGCGCGTAAAAGAAGGATTGCTGGATCGGCAGGAAGTCGAAGGCATCGCCGGTCAGGATCTCATTCACGGAGTCGTAGGCGGTCACCGAGGTCAGGGTTCCTGCGCCGGTCTCGAGGTTAAGCTTCAGCGAGGTGCCCCACATGTCGCGGTCGTTCTGGCCGTGGTTGTTCACCCGGACGTTGAGGCTGGTGTCGTTGACATCCTGCGGCACGCTTGGATCGAACGGATTCCCGACGATGTTGAAATAGAGCGCCTGGGTCCTCAGCTTCGACACATAGGCGCGGAGGTCGGCCGAAAAGTTGCTGGTCGGCTCGAACAGCAAGGTGCCGCGCAGCGAGAAGTCCTTGTACGGGTCTGCATCCTCATTGAGGTAGGTGTTCCGGATGAAGCCGTTGGTGTCATAATAGGAGCCGGCGACGCGGAACTTCACGGTCGGCGCGATCGGACCGCTGACGCTGCCGCGCAACCACCAGCCAAAGCCATTGTCGACGCCGGCCTTGACCAAGCCCTCGAATTCGTCGGTCGGCTGCTTGGTTCGGATGACGATTGCCCCGCCGATGGCGTTGCGCCCGTAGAGAGCTCCCTGAGGTCCCTTCAGCACCTCGATCTGCTCGATGTCGTACAATTCCTGGTTGAACTGCGCCGGGTTGGTCTGCTGGACGCCGTCGATGATGACCGCGACCGACGGCTCGCTGTTGCGAGCCTGGGTGATACCGCGAATGACGATGAACGAATTACCCGCATTCTGCGTCTGGACCAGGTTCACGTTCGAGGTGAGATTGATGAAATCGGACGGCCGCTCGATGCCGGCCGTTTCGATCGTGTCAGAGGTGAAGGCTGTGATGGAGGCGGGGACATCCTGAAGCAGCTCGGCACGACGCCGGGCGACGACGACAATCTCGCCGCCTTCACCGCCGGATTGGCTCGAGGCCGACTGATTGGGATCGGCCGGGTCCTGGGCGCCCTGGGTGGTCGCGGGCGGCGCATCCTGCGCGCGGGCCGGACTGGAAAGCGCAAGGCCGACGATGAGCGACGTGCCGGCGAGGTAAGCGAAGCGCCTGGAACGGAGATTCATGGTGAGTCCCCCCTTTTTGTCGTCGCCGGTGTCTCCTCTGCCCTCATCAGTTCGAAGGCGGTACGCGCAATGAGCCCAGCGTTGATCGAACGCTATGAAGTTCGATTATCGAAGTCAAGTTCGCATTCCGAAACTGCGGAGCTATGGCCTCAAAGCGTGCATCAGGAACGGCCAGCGCTGAAGATGGGCCTCGATTTCGCGCGCGGCGCGCTGCAGCGAAGGCAGCCGCGTCCGGATCAGTTCGTCCTGCGAAATGCGCGTCGTCGAGGTCGAGCAATTGATCGCCGCAGCGATCTGGCGATCGCGATCGAACACCGGAACGGCGATCGAGACAATGCCATAGTCGAGTTCGTCCTGGACGGATTCAAATCCCTGCGTGCGGACCTTGCGCAGCCGTTTGCGTAATTCCGTCTTGGAGGTGATCGTATGTTCGGTCAGCGCCACAAGGCCGGCCGAGGCGAGATAGGCGTCGAGTGCGTCATCGGCAAGCCAGGCGAGCAGCACGCGGCCCAATGAAGTTGCATAGGCCGGGAAACGGGTACCGACCCCCGCACCGAGCCGGATTCGGCGGTTCGTCGATACGTGGGCGAGATAGAGGATGTCGTGGCCGGACAGAACGGCCATCGAGCTGCTGTCACCGGTCTCGTCGCGCAGCGCCTGAAGTTGCGGCCCGGCGACTTCCTCGATGTTCATCGACGCGAGGAAGGCCGAACCAAAGACGAGCACTTCCGGGCGTAGCAGAAAGCGCCGGCCGTGCTGGGCCACATAGCCAAGCTTGACGAGGGTGTTGAGGCAACGGCGGGCGACCGCGGGATTGAGCCCGGTAACAGCGGCAACCTCGCTCAATTGCATTTCGGGGCGATTGTGATCGAACGCGCGCAACACGGAGAGGCCGCGCTCCAGCGTCGAGAGATATTCGGGATCCTGCTCCCGCTTCGGACTACGCGCCATTGCCGACGTCTACCCCCGTTGCGGATAACGCTATCGCAGGATTGCCCCTCGCGCCAGCGGCCCGGCGCTATTCGGCGGCGGCCTGGTCTTCGGCTTGCTTGAGAACTTCCTGATTATGCTCGCCGAGCACGGGAGGAGCGACGATCTTCGTTTCGCGCTCACCGTCGAAGGTGACCGGGTAACGGATCGAGCGGAAGCGGCCCATTTTCGGATGCTCCGTCTCGACCTCAAGCTCGAGATGCCTGGCCTGGTCGGTCGTCAGCACCTGCTCTGAATTGTAGATCGGGGAATGGGGCACTTCGTGCGCCGAAAGACGCCGACACCATTCCTCCAGCGTCCGCTCACGGAAGCGCGGCGCGAGCAGCGCGACAATTTTTTCGTAATTGGCGATGCGCGCAGTGCGCTCAGCGAAATCGGGCTGCTGCAACATGTCGGGCAGGTCGACCGCATTGGCGAGTCCTTCCCAGAATTTCACCGGCGAGGACATGTGGAGTGCGAGCCAGCGCCCGTCACTGGTTTCGAAGACATAGGATTGGGAGACGTGGGGGCGGCTATAGGGCCCCATGATCAGGTTCTCCGAAAAATAGTGGGTGAAGTCGTCAAGGTTGAAATAGCTCATCGCCTCCAACATCGAGACTTCGACCAGACGACCTTTGCCGGTACTGTGACGCTCGTGCAGCGCCGCAAGCACGCCCTGGGCGGCAAAGAATCCCGT
>Ga0068859_100001943_pt1 | contig 21083 bp, 16 predicted proteins | sample KBSSwiS22_FD_66585 | JGI IMG/M metagenome (GOLD analysis project Ga0068859, IMG submission 66585) | Switchgrass rhizosphere microbial communities from Kellogg Biological Station, Michigan, USA - KBS Switchgrass S2-2 | ecosystem: Host-associated > Plants > Roots > Rhizosphere > Soil ...
TCACCTTGTACGGCATCGTTCCCACGTCGGCGCCGGCCAGAGCACAGTCGACCACGTGCACCGGGTGGCGGATCGAGGCCGCGAGGATCTGCGTTCCGAAGCCGTAGTTGTCGTAGATGGCCCGGATCTGGCGGATCAGCTCCATCCCTTCGATGGAGACGTCGTCCAAGCGCCCGATGAACGGGGAGATGAACGTGGCACCGCACTTGGCGGCAAGAAGCGCCTGCGAAGGTGAGAAGCAGAGCGTCACGTTGACGGCGGTGCCCTCGCCGCGCAGGGTCTTGCAGGCGCGAAGGCCTTCCTTGGTCAGAGGAACCTTGATGGTCACGTTCTTGTGGATCTTTGCGAGGGGCCGCCCCTGCGCCAGCATCCCCTCGTAGTCGAGCGCCGTCACTTCAGCGGAGACGGGACCGTCGACGATGCCGCAGATCTCGGCGATCACCGATTCGAACTTCTTTCCTTCCTTGGCGACGAGGCTCGGGTTCGTGGTGACCCCGTCCAGGATGCCCAGGCGCGCGGCATCCTTGATCTCGTCAATGTTCGCGGTGTCGATGAAGAATTTCATGGTGGTTACTCCCCTGGAGTCTCTTCGGGTTCGCCCGGCGCGTCGTCCGGGTCCGGCGCCGTCGCGACCGGCGCTTGGGTGCCTTCTTCTTCACGCTCGGCCGTGCGAATCGCGGCGACGACGACGTCCCCCTCTTCCATCTGGATGAGGCGGACGCCTTGGGTCGCCCGGCCGATGCGGCTGATCCCGGACGCGTTCATGCGGATGATCTTTCCATGCGTGGTGATCATCAGAACCTGCTCGTCGTCGGCGATCTCCGTCGCCCCGACGACGAGGCCGTTTCGACCTGTGGTGCGGATGTTGATGATGCCGCTTCCTCCGCGGCCTTGGAGGCGGTATTCCGCGACGACCGTGCGCTTTCCGTAGCCGTTGGCGGTCAGCGAGAGGATGTCCGGCTTTCCGGAGAGGACCTCCATCTCGACGAGGCGGTCGTCTTCCGCCATCCGGATGCCGATCACTCCGCGGGCATTCCGGCCCATGGGCCGGACGTCGGTTTCCTTGAAGCGGATCGCCTTCCCCTTCGACGTGGCCATGAAGATCTCGGACTGGCCGTCGGAGAGATCGACGCCGAGCACGTCGTCGCCCGGGTCCAAGGAAAGCGCGATGATGCCGTTGGCCCGTACGTTCCCGAACGCCGAGAGCGACGTCTTCTTCACGTAGCCCTTGCGCGAGGCCATGACCACGAACTTCCCTTCCGAGAATTCGCGCACGCGCAGCGTCGCGCAGACCTTCTCGTCGGGTCCGATCTGAATCATGTTCACGATCGGGCGCCCGCGTCCGGCGCTCGACACGTCGGGGATCTCGTGCACCTTCAGCCAGTACATCTTGCCGGACGACGTGAACACGAGGATGTAGTCGTGCGTGGACGCGATGAACAGATGCCGGACCGCGTCCTCGTCGCGCGTCGTCATTCCGATCCGGCCCTTGCCGCCGCGGCGCTGCGCACGATAGGTCGACAGCGCCGTGCGCTTGACGTACCCGGTGTGCGAGACCGTGATGACGACCTCTTCTTCGGGGATGAGGTCCTCGACAGAGATTTCCTCGGCGTGCGCGACGATCTCGGTGCGGCGCTCGTCGCCGAACTGCTCTTTCAGGGCGACCAGCTCGTCGATGACGATCTGGAGCTGCATCCGCTCGCTCGCGAGGATCGCCTTCAAGCGCTCGATGAGCTTGAGCGTCTCTTCGTATTCGTCGACGATCTTCTGCCGCTCGAGCCCTGTCAGCCGCTGCAGGCGCATGTCGAGGATGGCCTGAGCCTGCAATTCGCTGAAGTGGAAGCGGAGCCGCAGGGCTTCTTTGGCCTCCGGCGGCGTCTTGCTGCCGCGGATGATCGAGATGACCTCGTCCAAGTGGTCGATCGCGATCTTCAGGCCTTCCAAGATGTGCGCGCGCTCTTCGGCCTTCCTCAGGTCGAACTGGGTCCGGCGCACGACGACTTCGCGGCGGAAGTCGACGAAGTGCCGGAGCAGGTCCTTCAACGGGAGAACTTGAGGGCGGCCGTGCACGATCGCGAGATTGATCACGCCGAACGTCGACTGCAGCTTGGTGAACTTGTAGAGGTTGTTCAGGATGACGCCGGGGTTCTCGTCGCGCTTGAGCTCCAAGACCATGCGGATGCCATCGCGATCGGACTCGTCCCTGATGTCGGAGATCCCCTCGATCCGCTTGTCGCGAACCAGCGCCGCGATCTCCTCGATCAGGTGCGTCTTGTTCACCTGATAGGGCAGCTCGGTGATGATGATCGCCTGCCGGTCTTTCCGGTGCGTCTGGTCCTCGATCGTCGCGCGGCCGCGCATGACGATGCGGCCGCGGCCGGTTTCGTACGCCGCGCGGATCCCCGCGATGCCGTAGATGAACCCGGCCGTCGGGAAGTCCGGGCCCGGCATCACCTTCATCAGCTCGGACAGCTCGGTGTCGGGGTTTTCGACGAGGAGCTTGATGACGTCGACCACCTCGCCCAGGTTGTGCGGCGGCATGTTGGTCGCCATGCCGACGGCGATGCCCGACGAGCCGTTGACCAAGAGGTTCGGAAACGCGGCGGGCAGGACCAGAGGCTCGGTCTCGGCACCGTCGTAGTTCGGGCCGAAGTCGACGGTTTCCTTCTCGATGTCGCGCAGCATCTCGTGCGCGAGCTTGTCGAGGCGGATCTCGGTGTAACGCATCGCCGCGGCGGGATCGCCGTCGACGGATCCGAAGTTGCCCTGGCCGTCGACCAGCGTGTAACGCATGGAGAAGTCCTGTGCCATGCGCACGATCGTGTCGTAGACCGCCTGATCACCGTGTGGGTGGTACTTGCCGATGACCGTGCCGACCGTACGCGCCGACTTCTTGTAGGGCTTGTCCGAGGTGTTGCCCGTGTCGTACATCGCGTAGAGCACGCGGCGATGCACGGGCTTCAGCCCGTCGCGCACGTCGGGGAGAGCGCGCCCGATGATCACGCTCATGGCGTAATCGAGGTACGAGCGGCGCATCTCCTCTTCGATGTTGATCGGGAGCTTGTTTTCCTTGGCGTCCATTCCGTGTCCTTAAGGTGCCGGGGGGCGGGCGGTCAGATGTCGAGGTTTCGGGCGTCGAGCGCGTTCTCCTCGATGAACAGCCGGCGCGGCTCGACGGCATCCCCCATCAAAACGGAAAAGAGCGTGTCGGCTTCGACCGCGTCCTCGATGCGCACTTCGAGGATGCGGCGCCGCGAGGGATCCATCGTCGTTTCCCAGAGTTGGTCCGGGTTCATCTCGCCGAGGCCTTTGTACCGTTGAATGACGAGCCCCTTCTTCCCCGCGTCCATCAGGTGCGCCAGCAGCGCTTCTTTCGAGTCCAGCGTGTCGACGGTTCCGTTGTGCGCGACGACCAGCGGCCCGCTCACGAGCGTTCGCAAGATCGGCTGCAGCTTCCACATCTGGCGCATCTCGACGGTCTGCCAGAGCTCGAGGTTGACGAGGAACTCCCGGCGGCCGCGCGCGGCGGACCGCACGCGCATCTGGAACAGGCCGTGCTCTTCGTCCGGCTCGATGGCGACCACCTCGTGGCCCAAGGCGGCGAGCTTGCCGCCGAGGGCTTCGAGCTTGCTCTTCTCGTCGAGGTCCGCGCGCGTGCCGACCCCCGACTGCAGGATCGTTTCGACGCTTCCGCGGTCCAGCCCCATGCGCTCGATCGCGCCGGAATACTGGTCGTGGTCGATCAGGGCCTGAAGCAGATGGTGCAGCTCCGTGCCGGAGACGACGCGGCCTCCGGCCTCCACGGTGCGCTCTTCGGTGGCCTTGCGGATGACGAAGGCATTGAGCTCTTTGTCGTTGGCGAGGTAGAGCTCTTCCTTGCCGCGTTTGACCTTGTAGAGGGGCGGGCACGCGATGAAGATGTGCCCCTTGTCGACCAACGGGCGCATCTGCCGGTAGAAGAACGTGAGAAGCAGCGTGCGGATGTGCGATCCGTCGACGTCGGCGTCGGTCATGATGAAGACGCGGCCATAGCGAAGCTTCGCGAGGTCGAATTCGTCCTCGCCGATGCCGCATCCCAGCGCGGCGATGATCGTCCGGATTTCCTCGTGGCCGAGCATCTTGTCGAACCGGGCCTTCTCGACGTTCAGGATCTTGCCGCGCAGCGGGAGGATCGCCTGAAACTGGCGGTTGCGACCTTGCTTCGCGGAGCCGCCGGCCGAGTCGCCTTCGACGAGGAACAACTCGCACAGGTCGGGGTTGCGCTCTTGGCAGTCGGCCAGCTTTCCGGGAAGGGATCCCGAATCGAGCGCCCCCTTGCGCCGTGTGAGCTCGCGGGCCTTGCGCGCCGCCTCGCGGGCGCGTGCGGCGTCGACGCTCTTCAGGATGATGGCTTTGGCGAGGCCGGGGTTCTGCTCGAAAAACGCGGTCAGCTTGTCGTTGACCAGCGCTTCGACCTGGCCCCTGACTTCGGAGTTTCCGAGCTTGGTCTTGGTTTGTCCTTCGAATTGGGGGCTGGGGATCTTGACCGAGACGACGGCGGCGAGTCCCTCGCGGACGTCTTCGCCCTGGAGCTGAAGGTCCTTGGCGTCCTTGCCCAGATTGGCGGTCGCCAGGTAGGCGTTGATCGAGCGCGTCAACGCCGCCTTGAAGCCCACCATGTGGGTGCCACCCTCCACCGTGTTGATGGAGTTCGCGAACGAGTAGATCGTCTCGTTGTACGAGTCGTTCCACTGCATCGCGATCTCGAGCCGGACTCCGTCGGCCCCGCCGGTCAAGAACACCGGCTTGGGGTGGAGGACCTGCCTGGTCTTGTTCAAGTGCTGGACGAACTCGACGATGCCGCCCTCGTAGTGGAAGACCGACTCGCGGAGCTTTTCCGCCCGCTCGTCCTGCAGCGTGATCTCGATGCCCTGATTGAGAAACGCAAGCTCGCGGAGTCTCTGAGCGAGGGTGTCGTACGAGAACACCAGGTCTTCGAAGACCTGCGTGTCCGGCTTGAACATGATCTTCGTGCCACGGCGCTTGGTGGTTCCCACCTTGCGGAACTCGCTGACCGGCTTGCCACGCTCGAAGTCTTGCCGGTACGTGGCGCCCTCGCGCCAGATTTCGACCTCGAGCCGCTCGGACAGCGCATTGACGACCGACACGCCGACGCCGTGCAGGCCTCCGGAGACCTTGTAGGCGTCGTTTTCGAACTTTCCGCCCGCGTGGAGGATGGTGAGGACCACTTCCGCCGCCGATTTTCCTTCCGTCGGGTGCATGTCGACGGGGATGCCGCGACCGTCGTCCACGACCGTGATCGAATTGTCGATGTGAACGACCACTTCGATCTTCCGGCAGAACCCTGCTTGGGCTTCGTCGACCGAGTTGTCGACGACTTCGTAAACGAGATGGTGAAGCCCCATCGACCCGGTCGAGCCGATGTACATGGCGGGGCGTTTGCGGACGGCTTCCAGGCCCTCGAGGACCTTGATTTTTGAAGCGTCGTAGCTGGAAGCGTCGTCTTGCGGAGCGAGCGTAGCGGTCTCGTCCTTCTGGCCCATGGCTCCCCTATCCTCGCCGCCGGTCCCATCGACGGCCCCCATCGGGTCGCGTCGCGAGCCGGTCGTGCGTCGTAGAGCTTCTAAGCGGCCCGAGCGAGCCCCCCTTCCATCCGGATCCGGTGGAAGGGGACCCCAAGCCGATCCAGGAAACCGTCTTTCGCGGTGGCCATGATCGCTTGATAGCCTTCGCCGCAGATGAATTCTAGCAGCGAACTCGTGCGAAGCTCATCGAGATCGGAATCAAAGTCGTCCATCAAAAAGATGGGAGCTTCGCGCCGTTCGTCTCTCAAAAGGCTGAGCTTACCGGCGCACAAGACTAGCATCGCGGATCTGACCTGACCAGCCGATCCGTACTTCCGCAAATCCACGCCGGAGAGCGTCACTTCGACCTCGTCGCGGTGCGGTCCGTCGGCGGTGAAGCCCAACGCGGCGTCACGACCGCGTTTGTCCGCAAGGACGCTCTTGAATGCGGCGGCGAATTGAGACGGGTCGTGCTCCGCCGTCCTCTCGGGAGACGGCCGGTAGCGGATGGCGATCTCGGTTCCTTCCGGCAGGAGTGTCCTCTCCGCCGGCCCTAACCGTGCGCCGAGCCCCAAGAGGTACTCACGTCGCCGTCTGTGCACACGCTCGGCCGCGAGCGCCAATCGATCGTCCCAGGCGTCGAGCTCCGCGACCGTCGCGCGCCTTCCTGTCCGGTTCCCACGACCCAGGAGAGCGTTTCGCTCCGCGAGAACGCGACGGTAGGTCCCGAGATCCCCCAAGAACGACGGGTGAAGCCCCACGATTCCGCTGTCGACGAAACGACGGCGTCCTTCCGGACCATCGCGGAGCGTTCTCATCCCGTCACCAGTGAGCGCGACGAGGTCCAGGCGTCCCAGAAAGTCCGTCAGCCCGCGCTCGACCCCGTCCACGAGCAGTCGCCGCTCACCCCCGTCGACGACCAGGCCGAGGTTTTGGGTCAGGCTGAGCCCTGTGACTTCGGCCGCAATGCGGAGCGGTCCGCCCTGCCGATCGATCAGCTCGTCCCACTTGCGCGTGCGGAAAGAGTGCGCGGTCCCGATGAGGTAGATCGCTTCGAGGAGGCTGGTCTTCCCCTGGCCGTTCCGACCCGTGACCACGGTCAGTCCCGGGGGCACGCCAACATCGACGGACTTGAGGTTACGGAGCCGGTCGGCACTGATCGACCGCAGCCACATGCGGCGCGATCAGAGGTCCCGCGGCATCACGATGTAGCGATAGTCGAGATCGCCGGCCGGGTCGGGCCGAAGCTGCCCGGGCTTGTCTCCGGATTTTTTCGCTTTCCGGTCGGTTTCCGATTCCCCTTCCTTGACCGGATCGAGCTCGAGCTTGATCGCATCGGTCCCCACGACGCTCAGGAATTCGAGGAGGTACTTCGCATTGAATCCGATCGTCTTTTCGTCGCCCTTGTACTCGACGTTCAGGACTTCGTTGGCCTCGCCGAGCTCCGTTTCGCTCGACAGCTCGAGGCGACCGTTGGTCAGCTGGAAACGCACCGCCCTCCCGAAACGATCCGAGGCCACCAAGGAGACCCGCTTCACGGCATCGGTCAGCTCGGTCTTGTCCAAGGTGATCGCGGTCTCGCAGCGCTTGGGCATGACCTCGTCGTACTTCGGGAACGCGCCTTCGGGAACGGTCGTCGTGAGCGTGTGCCCCCCCACCGTGAAGAAGACGTGGTTTCCACTTCGGCCGAACGTGATCATGGACTCCGGGTCCACCTCCGCCGCTAGCTTGCCCACTTCGCCGAGCGCTTTTCGCGGGACGATGACGCGGACTTCGCCCGCACCCTTGGCGACCGCGATCTTGCGCGATGCGTACGCGAGCCGGTATCCGTCGGTCGCGACCAGGGTCATGCCGGATTCCTGCACCAGGAGGAGCGCGCCGTGGAGGGAGTACCGGGGGTCCTCGGTCGTAATCGCGAAAGCGACGCGCTCGATCATGTCCTTGAGCGCCCCCGCGGGAAGCCCGATGCCCTTCGTGACGTCGAGATCGGGAAACTTCGGGAACTCGTCTCGCGGCTGTCCCGCGATCTTGTAGCGTGTCCTCTCGCAGGAGATCGAGACGATGTGGCGCTCGAGCAACTTGAACTGCACGTCGGAGTCGGGAAGGGAGCGCGCGATCTCGTAGAGCTTGCCGGCCGGGAGCGTGACGCTGCCCGGTTTGACGACCGTCGCCTTTGCGACCCCGCGGATCGTCACTTCCAGGTCCGAGGCTCCGACCGAGAGTCCCGACGGTCCCGCTTCGATCAGCAAGTTCGCCAAGATCGGAAGCGTCGCTCGTTTTTCCACGACGCCTGTGACCGTTTGAAGCTCCCGGACGAGGTCGTTCTGCCTGATGACGAATTCCATGATGTGGTGGTCCCTTCTTCCCGAAGACTCCATTCTCCCTTAAGAGAGAGAACTAGAAGCAGTAATGGTAGCTGATTCGATTCTGCGGATATCACCGCAACCCGTTCCGGGCGCGGCGGTTACCGTGTGGATACTCGCGCGGTTCCCTCGCCAGTGCGTCTCCTTCAATCCGCGAATGCTCGCGCAATGCGGCGATCGTCTGCGCTTCCACAGTGCATCCGCGGGTGGACGCTGTGGAAAAGCGCGGGTCTCAATGGAGCAATTGGACGAAGCTATCCACCAGACGGTCGAATTCCCTGTCGGTGGATCGCTTCTGCTCGATCTTTTGAATCGCGTGGATGACCGTCGAGTGATGCTTGCCGCCGAATCGCCGGCCGATCTCCGGGAGCGACGTCTCCGTGATGCGCTTGCAGAGGTACATCGCGACCTGGCGCGGAAACGAGATCTGGTGGCTGTTGTTCTTGGACTTGAGCTCGACCACCTTGAGGTTGAAATGGTTGGCCACGAGCTTCTGAATGCTCTCCACCGTGATCGCCGGCGACTCGGAGATCAAGAGGTCCTTCAAGGTGTCTTTTGCCAGCTCGAGGGAAAGCTCACGCCCCGACATCGAGGCATACGCGACGACGCGGATCAGCGAGCCCTCGAGCTCACGGATGTTCGACTTGCTGTTCGTCGCGATGAACAACGCAACGTCGTCCGGCAGGGCGGCACCGTCGGCTTCCGCCTTCTTCCGAAGGATCGCGATCTTGGTTTCGAGGTCGGGGGGCTGAATGTCCGCGATCAGCCCCCATTCGAAACGCGAGCGCAACCGGTCCTCCAGGGTGGGGATGGCGCGGGGAGGACAGTCGCTCGTGATCACGATCTGCTTCTGCGCGTCGTAGAGCGCGTTGAATGTGTGGAAAAACTCTTCCTGTGTCCGTTCCTTGCCCGCGAGGAACTGGATGTCGTCGATCAGCAGGACGTCGACGTTCCTGTACTTTTCCTTGAACTCGAGCGTGCGCTCGAACCGGATCGAGTTGATCAGCTCGTTCATGAACTGTTCTGTGGAGAGGTACTTCATGCGTGCACCGCGGCCGCTGGCGAGCCGGTTACCGATCGCCTGCATGAGGTGCGTTTTCCCGAGCCCGACGCCGCCGTAGACGAACAGCGGGTTGTACGCGCGCGACGGCTGATCCGCGACCGCGACGGCGGCCGCATGAGCGAACTGATTGCAGGACGAGACCACGAAGTTGTCGAAGGTGTACCGGGGATTGAGCCAGCCTGGCAGGGTGTCGGGGGAGAGGGCCGGCGGCGGCGGTGCGGTGGCCCGCGCGCCTCCCCGGTCGTGGATGAACTCCACGGCCAACCCGGGCCGCTCGATCTCGCGTAAAACGTCCTGGATGACGGGCAAATAGTTGGTCTGCAGCCATTCGGCGAACCAGGAGTTGGGGACCCGGATCCGAAGGCTTCCGTCGTCTTCGGATACCAAATGAGTCGGCCGGAACCAAGTCTTGAATGACAGCGCGTTCACGCGCGTTTCGATCTTTCCCAGCACCCGGTCCCACGTGTTGCGATCGGTGGTTTGTTCCATGCAGCGGTTCCGCCCAGGCCTATTCGCCCACAGGTTTTCCACACCTGTGGAAATCGATGCGATGAGGTTCACTGAGTCCGGGATTTGGGTCAAGATGCGGCTCAAGCACGAAGAGCAAGTGCATCGAAGGCCTTCTCAACCGTCACCCTTCGGCACGCCGATTGGACGCACCGACCGGGAATTCTCAACCTGTAGAGTGCGACTTCGAATCTCGACGACCGACCCGGCGGGAGGCTACCACAGCGCGCGAACGCCTTTCAATGGAGAGTGCGACAAACACCTCGAGCGAGCGCGTCGCGGTGCGCTTGACACCCTACCGCGTGTTCCCTAGACTGGTCGCTTTCGTCCTGACGTTTCGAGGAATCGGATCCATGAAGCGCACGTTTCAACCCAACAACCGTCGGCGCAGAAAGACTCACGGGTTCCGCGTGCGCATGAGCACCAAGGGGGGGCGACTTGTCCTATCCCGGCGCCGCGCCAAGGGACGCAAGCGTCTCGCGCTCTGACGACGCCGCGAAACGCACGTTTCCTCGTGCCTCCCGACTTCGCGCCCGCACCCTGTATCTCGGCGTCTATGACCGCGGGCAGCGCATCCACTCCACGTTCTTCGTGCTCTTCGCCCTCCGTGGCGCGACCCAGACAAGCCGTCTCGGAATCACGGCGACGAAAAAGTTCGGACATGCCGTCGCACGCAATCGGATCAAGCGTCTCGTCCGTGAGATATTCAGAAACCACCGGACGGATCTGACGACGCCGATCGACGTCGTCGTCAACGTGAGATCGAATGCCAAAGATCAACCCTTGCAGCGGCTCGAGGCCGATCTTGTCCCACGGCTGCGCGAGCTCTGCCGGAGGCTGGGCGCATGAGCCGCGGCCAGCCGCTTGTGAGCCTGCTTCGCGGCTACAAGCGTTACGTGTCGCCTCTGCTTCCACCGGCGTGTCGGTTCCACCCGACATGCTCCGAATACGCCGCGGAGGCCATCGAGCGCCACGGCGTTTTCAAGGGAAGCGTCATGACGCTCGGACGCCTGCTGCGCTGCCATCCCTGGAGCGCCGGCGGGTTCGACCCCGTTCCCTCGCGCTCGGCTGCGCCTCCGCCGCGCGGTTGAGCCGATAGGTCTTCCATGGAAAAACGTTTCATCGCCGCGTTCGTGCTGTCCATCCTGATTCTGATCGGATGGTCATTGATCTCCAAGCGGCTGTTCCCACCTCCGCCGGTGCCGGTTCAGACCGAAACCCCGGCGACGCCCGAGCCGCCGGCCGGCGAGGCAGGCACCACCCCCGAAGCGCCGGTCGCGGCCCCACCGACGCCCGCATCCGCGGCTGCGGTCGCCGCGGTGGCCGAGCGAGAGGTGCGGCTCGAAACCGAGCTCGCGGACATCATCCTGACCAACAAGGGTGGACGGGTCCGATCGTGGCAGTTGAAGAAATTCCAGAGCGCCGGAAACGCCGTTGATTTCGTCTCGGCCGCGGGACGCCGCGAGGACGCTCTTCCGCTTTCTCTCGCGTTCGACGACCGCACCACCCTGCCGGGAATCAACGGAGAGCTGTTCGAAGTCACCCGTGAGGACGGGCCCTCCGGCAGCATCCGCGTTCGATTCCATTGGTCCGACGGCGCGGGAAGCGAGGTCGAGAAGATTCTGGTCTTCAGCGCGCGCGAACCGTTGGTGGATGTGTCCGTCAAGGCGACCGACCGTGGGCGCGCCGTGACGCCGCGCATTTGCCTCGGACCGGGCCTGGAAGTCGAAGACTCGAAGCACCGGTCGAACACCTACTACAACGGACAGGCGGTCGTGTACGACGGCAACCAGGTCACGCGGATGTCCCGAAGAAAGATCGATGCTCCACTCATCCTCCCAGAGATACCCGGGCTCCAATGGGCCGGACTCGAAGACCAGTATTTCACTGCGCTCGTGGTACCGGGAGGTGCTCGCGGGGCGGTGACGATCGCTCCTTGGCCCCAAAGCGCGCTGGCGCGGGCGGGGAAAACTCCTCCGGAGGACATCGCGACCGCCCCCGTGGTCTCGGTCTCGATTCCCGACGGACGGACGCAGTTGTTCGTGGGACCCAAGAACTTCGGCCTTCTCTCCTCGCTCGGGCACGATCTGGAGAAGGCCGTGTGGTTTTCCAGCTACAAGCCGATCTACGTATTCGCCAAGCCGATCTTCCTGGCGCTCCGCTTCGTGCATGACCATTGGGTCGCCAATTACGGCGTCGCGATCGTCCTGTTGACGTTCGGGCTCAGGATCCTGCTGTTCCCCTTGAACCAGTTCTCGATGGTCAAGATGCGAAAGACAGCGGGCGAGATGCAACGTATCCAACCCAAGCTCAAGGCTCTCCAGGCGAAATACAAGAAGAACAAAGACGCGGATTCCCGGGCCAAGCTCAACGCCGAAACCATGGACCTGTACAAGCGCGAAGGCGTCAACCCGTTCGGCGGCGTTTCCGGGTGCCTTCCCCTTCTCATCCAGATGCCCATCCTCTGGGCGTTCTATGACGTGCTCACCGCCACCGTCGAGCTCCGGGGGGCGCCCTTCTTTGGTTGGATCCGCGATCTCACCCACCCCGACGCGTTCTGGATCACCCCGATCCTCATGGGTGCGACGATGTTCGTCCAGCAGAGAATGACCCCGACGGCGAACGTGGATCCGCAGCAACAGCGCATGATGATGTTCATGCCCCTCATCTTCACCGTGATGTTCGTCGCTCTGCCGAGCGGACTCGTGCTTTACTATTTCGTCAACAACCTCTTGGGCATCGGACAGCAGTGGCTGGTGAACCGTCACATCGCAAGGCTCGAAGCGGCTCCTTCCAAAGCGTGATGGAATCCCCGGAGTTCGACGGCAAGGACCTGAGCGAGGCGCTCGACGCCGCATCCAAGGCGCTGGGTGTTGCCCCTGCAGACCTCGACTACGAGATCCTCGAAGGCGGCCGCAAGGGCGTGTTCGGTCTGGGTGCGCGCCCCGTGCGTATCCGGGTGTCCCCGTCGGCGCCGCAACCGGGTCGATCGAACGCCACCGGCGCATCCTCACCCGAGCCCTCAGCCGGCGAGTCGGCCGCATCGTCTCCCGCGGCGACGCTTCGAGACATCGTCCAAAAAATGGGGTTCGACATCAAAGTCGAAGAGCTGCGCCGGGACGGATCGCTCGAGCTGAGGCTCGACGGACCTGATTGCAAGCGGCTGACAGCCAAAGATGGAGAGCTTCTGTCGGCGATGGAATTCGTGCTCAGCCGTATGGGGCGGCGGGCATGGCCCGACGAGTCCCCCGTTCATCTGACCTGCCGCGGGTTCCGTAGCGAGCGCGACGACGAGATCGTCGAAATGGTGCGCCAGGCCGCGGCGGAGGTCGCGCGGTCCGGCCGTCCGCACCGTCTTCAGGCGCTGAATCCCTACGAACGCCGAGTGGTCCACATGACGATCCGCGACCACCCAGGCCTGACGACGGTGTCGGAGGGAGACGGATTCCTGAAACGAGTCCGCGTGGAGAAAATCGCGCCGTAGACTCTGACGGCGATGCACGATCTTTCCACGACCATCGTCGCAGTGGCCACACCCGCCGGGCGCGGCGGCATCGGATGCGTGCGCATCTCCGGATCGGACGCCTTCAGCATCGCGAACGCCCTGTTCCGCCCACGCGGCGTTGCGGGAGGTTCCCGCGACCGCTCCCCTCGCTTCGGAACGTTTCTCGATCGAGACGGCCGCGACGTGGATCACGGCTATCTCGTCGCGTTCTCTTCCGGCAGGGCCTACACGGGCGAGCCGACGGCTGAGCTGTGGTCGCACGGCAGCCCGCCGGTCCTCGAAGCGCTGACACGGGCGGCCGTCGCGCAAGGAGCGGTTCTCGCGGGGCCCGGCGAGTTCACGTATCGCGCGCTCCGTCACGGCAGGCTGGACCTCACGCGCGCGGAGGCGATTCGCGATTTGATCTCCGCCCGGACGATCTACCAGGCGCGGGTTGCTTTCCGGCAGGTCGAGGGCGCCCTTGCTCGCCGACTGGCCCCGGTGCGCGAAGCCCTCATCGAGCTGTTGGCCGCGGGGGAAGCGGCCATCGAGTTTGCCGACGAGGCGGAAACGCACCTCGAGCGATCCGCGCTCGCGGGCGGAGTCCATGCGGCCCTCGGACAGGCGCAGGCGCTGCTGGCGGAAGCACGACGTGGCCGGATCGTCCGAGGCGGCGCGCGCGTCGCGTTGTCGGGTTTGACGAGCGTCGGTAAGTCTTCTCTTTTCAATTGCTTACTGGGGAAAAATCGCGCGATCGTGTCGGCGGTTGCCGGCACCACCCGCGACACGCTCGAAGAGACGTTCGATCTCGAAGGGATTCCCGTCACGGTGATCGACACAGCCGGGGTCCGGCCGCCATCCGACGACGTCGAGGCTGAAGGGGTGCGTCGAGCACGCGAGGCTGCCGGGGAAGCCGACCTGGTTCTCCTCGTCTTGGATGCCGGCCGGCCGCTTCGCTTCGAAGAACGAACCGCACTCGCGGAGCGCACCACGAGCGCCGTGCCGTCGATCGTCGTGGCGAACAAGATCGACCTGGCGGACATGGGCACGACCGAAACGACCTGGCCGGAGGCGATTCCGGTTTCCGCACGGACAGGTGTCGGCCTGCCCAGTCTGCGCCGAGCGATGCACGCGGCCCTTTGCGGTCCGGGTCCGTTCGACGATCCAGTGCTGACGAACGATCGCCACGTCGCGGCGCTGGAAGCCGCAGTCGTGGCCCTTGGCCGCGCGGCCGAGGCCATGCCGTTGGGTGACGAGATCGTGCTCGAGGAGGTGCGGACGGCGTTGGGAGCGCTCGGCGAGCTGACCGGGGAGCTCGTCAACGATGACCTGTATGATCGCATCTTCAGCACCTACTGCATCGGGAAGTAATCGCACATGACCCAGATCGCCGACGTGGTCGTCGTTGGGGCCGGGCACGCCGGCTGTGAAGCCGCACTGGCGGCGTCCCGGATGGGCTGCGCCGTCGTCCTCGTCACGCTCAAGCAGGACGCCGTGGCGCGCATGTCGTGCAATCCCGCCATCGGCGGCTTGGCGAAAGGCCACCTCGTCCGGGAGATCGACGCTCTGGGCGGCGCGATGGGCCGAGTCGCCGACGCCTGCGGGATCCAATTCCGACTCCTAAATCGCAGCCGAGGGCCCGCCGTCCGGGGGCCACGCGCCCAGCAGGACAAGGACCGTTACCACCGGACGATGCTGAGCGAGATTCAACGCGCGGAGCGCCTTGAAATCGTGGCCGGCGAGGTCACGGGATTCGAGATCGAAGGAGGGCGGATCCGCGGGGTGCACCTGGCGGATGGAACGGGTATCGCCGCCTCGTCCGTCGTGGTCACGACGGGGACGTTTCTGCGTGGCCTGCTCCACTTAGGGCTGGACCAAACGCCGGGCGGCCGGGTCGGAGAGGCCCCTGCCAAGGCATTGTCCGCGGCGTTGGCGCAGTTGGGTTTCCGCATGGGCCGATTCAAGACCGGCACTCCGCCCCGCCTTCTCCGCGCCAGTGTCGATCTAAGTCGTTTCCAAGAGCAGCCCGGTGATGAGGCGCCGGTCTTCTTCTCGGAGCTGACCGAAGGCGTTGCGCTGCCGCAAGTCCCCTGCCATATCGCCTACACCAACGAATTCGTGCACGACCTCGTGACGCGGCATCTCGACCGGTCTCCGCTGTTTACCGGAGCGATCTCCGCTCGCGGACCCCGGTACTGTCCGTCGCTCGAGGACAAAGTGGTGCGGTTCGCAGATCGCGAACGACATCAGCTCTTCCTGGAGCCCGAGGGCCTCGACTCGCCTCTCCTCTATGTGAACGGATTTTCGACTTCCCTCCCGCCGGACGTTCAGCTTGCGATGGTGCGCGCGGTCGAGGGACTCGAAGACGCGGAGATGGTGCGCCCGGGATATGCCGTGGAATACGACTTCGTCGATCCGACGGAGCTGCGGCCGTCGCTCGAAACCAAACGTGTGTCGGGGTTGTATCTGGCGGGCCAGATCAACGGCACCACCGGATACGAGGAAGCCGCTGGCTTGGGACTCATGGCGGGGATCAACGCCGCGCTCGCAAGCTCGGGACGCTCCGCGCTCGTTCTCGCACGCGAAGAAGCGTATCTCGGAGTCCTGGTCGACGATCTCGTCACGCGCGGGACCACCGAGCCGTACCGGCTTTTCACGTCACGAGCGGAATACCGGCTACTGCTCGGAGTCGAGACGGCGTCGCGACGGCTCGGCCACCACGGCGCACGGATCGGATTGCTCGATGCGACGCGCGCCGATCGATCGCGGGCCCGTTGGGCCGCCATCGACGACGCGGTGCGCCGGGTTGCGGCCGAAGTCCTCCCGCGAGAGACGGACGCCCGCGCGTTGGCCGCCACGACTGTGGCTGAATATGTCCGGCGACCCGAATCGAACGTGGAGCACGTCGTTCGGTTCAGCCCGGCGCTTCAACCGCTGCCGCCCCGGGATCGGCAGATCGCCGCGGAGATGATCAAGTTCGAAGGATACGTCGCGCGACAGCAGCGCACCGCGGAGAAAGTGCGACGCTCTGGGGCGATTGGAATTCCGGAGAGCCTTGTATATCAAACACTCGCGGGGCTCTCACGGGAGCTGGCGGAGAAGCTCGACCAGGTACGTCCTGAAACGCTCGCTCGCGCGGCGCGCATCGACGGGATGACGCCTGCCGCCCTCGCTTTGCTCGCGGTGCACATCGAGAACGCCCGGGCCGGGGCGATCTCGTGACGGCGCCGGGCAGAGACTGGCCTGATCCGTCCGATATCCGGGAGCGGGCCCGTGCGGCCGGCATTGATCTCAACGAGCCGGCGAGCGTCGCGCTGGCCGAGCATGCCCGCGCCGTCCTCGCGGCCAACGAACGGCTTCACCTCACCGCCATCACGCAGCGCGATGCATTCTTCGAGCGGCATCTCGGTGAGGCATTCGAAGGTGCGGCTCTTCTCCCATCCGGCGTTCGCGGCACCCTGCTCGACCTCGGGAGCGGGAACGGATACCCGGGGATTCCCATTGCGATCGCGCGGCCCGGTTTGGTTCCTCTCCTTGCGGAGGCATCCGTCCGGAAGGCGTCGTTCCTCAGGGAGGCACTCGCCGCGGCCGGACTTTCGCAGGGGAAGGTCCTGGCGGCCAATGTGGCCCGCGCGGCCGATCTCGAAGACGTGCCGCGACTTGCAGTCCTCGCGACTCGCGCGATGGGAGGATGGGAACGGATCGTCCCGAAGCTCGCCGGGTGTTTGGCGCCGGAAGGAGTCGTCCTGTTGTGGGTCGGCATCGACGCCGCAAGTGTTTTCGCCCGAAAGGCGTGGGAGCGGCTGCGCGTGGAAAAGAAACGCGCACTTCCCGGCCGCGATAATTCCTTCGTGTATCGGTTCAGTGTCGCAAATTAATTATAATAAATATATCAAACTGTTCCACGTGGAACACTTTCCCCTCACCCAAGCAGCACTGTTTCACGTGGAACGTGTTAGATTTCAGGCCGAATTGAGGGCCGCCGGTGAGCCGGGTCGTCGCTATCGTGAATCAGAAAGGCGGGGTCGGGAAAACGACGACCTCTGTCAATCTCGCCGCTGCGCTTGCGATCGCGGAGCGAAATGTCCTGCTCATCGATTCCGATCCCCAGTCCAATTCGACCCGCGCCCTGGGCTTTGCCGAGGATTCTGAGCGTGCTTCGCTGTATGACGCATTGGCCGGCGAGGCGTCCCTGACCGACATCGCGGTTGAGGTTGCTGGCCTCCCCCACCTCGCCCTGGTCCCCGGAGATCGTGAGCTGATCGGAACCGAAGTCGAGCTCTCCGGTGTCGAAGGCCGCGAGTTTCGGCTCAAAGGGCTCCTGGCCCTCACCCGGGAGAGGTATCAGCACATTCTGATCGATTGTCCGCCTTCCCTCGGGCTCTTGACGCTCAACGCGCTCACCGCGGCTGATGCGGTCCTCATTCCCGTTCAATGCGAGTACCTGGCGCTCGAGGGAATATCGCAGCTTACGGAGACTCTCGACCGTGTCCGGCAAGCTCTGAATCCGGCTCTTGAGATCGAAGGGGTCGTCATGACGATGTACGACGATCGAACCAATCTCTCGAAGCAGGTCGTCGACGAGGTACGAAGTGTATTCGGCGATCTTGTCTACAAGACCGTCGTGCCGCGAAACATCCGCCTCGGTGAGGCTCCGAGCCACGGCAAGCCGATCTTCCTCTACGACATTCGCTCGCGTGGGGCCGAGGCGTATCTCAATCTCGCGAAGGAGTTCGTGGAGCATGAAAAGAAAGGCGCTGGGCAAGGGGCTTAGCAGTCTCATCCCGACTTCGATTACCAAAGTGCCCACGGACACGGCGCCGCCTCTCCCCCAGCGCCCGACCGAGCTTCGAATCGAGGTCAGCAAGATCCGGCCGAATCCGCGACAGCCACGTCGATCATTCGATGAGGGCGCCCTCGAAGAATTGGCGCGCTCGGTTCGGACCGAAGGATTCCTCCAGCCGGTTGTCGTCCGCCCTCTGCCGGACGGCCAGTACGAGCTCGTTGCGGGCGAGCGGCGATGGCGCGCGGCGCAGCGCGCGGCGATCCACAAGATTCCGGCGGTGGTTCGAGACGTCCCCGACGAGAAGCTCCTGGAACTGGCGCTCATCGAGAACCTGCAGAGAGAGGAGCTGAACGCGATCGAAGAGGCCGAGGCGTACCGCATCCTGATCGATGATCTCGAGCTCACACAGAACGAGGTCGCCGAGCGGGTCGGAAAGCAGCGGACAACGGTGGCCAACGCATTGCGGCTCCTCAACCTACCCGACAGCGTGAAAGAGCTCGTTCGGAGCAGGCTCCTTTCGATGGGTCACGCCCGGGCATTGCTCGCGCTCGAGGATGCGAAGACGATCGAGGCGCTTGCGCAGCGCATCATCACGGATGGACTGTCAGTGCGGGACGTCGAGTCGCAAGCGAAGCGTCCCGGCGTGACGTCAAAGGCGATCGTGCGCTCCGCGCGACCCGTCGATCCAAACGTCGCAGCGGCGGAGACGGTCCTACAGCGGGCGTTGGGAACCAAGGTCCGGATCTTGGGGAACGGGAAGGTGGGGCGGCTGGAAGTTCACTTTCACAGCCCGGACGAGCTCGACCGGATCTACAAGATGCTGACGGAGGCGGGTAAGCAGCGTGCGTGAGTCGCCGACATTTGCGTCTGCCGCAGACGATTAAGTCTGCAGCCGACAAAAATGTCGGCGGTGGCTGTCGGGCCGACTTTTTGGTCGGCGCAAAGCCTGCCGCCGACTTTTTCGTCGACCCCGTGACTCCTGGGATGCCGGCTTCGAAATCGCCATTTCACTTCTTGAACCGCACCTGGCCGTTCGTGTCGCGTCCCCGATAATTCCCTCCAAATCTCGCCGCCGCATCAGATGCGCTCTTGGCACGCGTGTCGCTCAGAGGTCTGGGCGCGCATCCGCGCATGGAGGAGGGGAGTCACGATGGCCAAATGGCGCATGAGATCGTCGGGAGCCACTGATGCTGGCGACATCGTCAGCTTGATCGGAGAAGGAACCGTCTTCACCGGGGACCTTCTCCTCAAAGGCGGGGCGCGAATCGACGGCAAAGTGGTCGGTCGGATCATGGCGGAGTCCCTCTTGATCGTGGGGCCAACCGGAGACGTCGACGCACAGGAGTTCCGCGCAACGAGCCTCGCCGTCTGCGGCAGCGTGCGCGGAAAGCTGATCGTGAAAGAGCGCCTCGAGATCCAGGCCGGCGGAAGGGTCACCGGCCACGTCGTCATGCAGACGGAGCGCGAAGGACTGATCGTCGCCCCCGGAGGCATCTTCGAGGGGACCGTTGAGTACGCCCAAGATGGCGGTCGAGAATCGGCCGCCGTGCGGGAGCTCGCTCCGACCGCCGTCTGAATTCTTGACCCCGTAGGACCCCCTGTGCTAACGTCGCTCGCCTTCAACTAACGTTAAGCAACGACAGCAGTTGAGGGCCGCTCTCGCGACGCGCGGTCCTCGTTTGCTCGCAGGCGGACCAGGGGCTTTCATGAAGGACAGGAAGCTGGCCACGCGCTACGCGAAGGCCCTCTTGGCGGCTCTGCCCAACCCGAGCGAGCAAGACCTGACCGGCGCCTTCTTGACGGCCCTCGCGACGAGCGTTGAATCGAACCCCGACCTCAGCGCGTTCTTCCTGGACCCCGGAAGTCCGTCCGCCGCAAAGAAAACGCTGCTCGTCCAGCTCGCCGAAACCCGGGGCCTCCCGGAACGGGCCAAGTCGTTCCTCACTCTCTTGGTGGACAACCGGAGACTCACCGATCTGCCGTCCATCGCGCAGGTGTTCCATCGCGAGCGGGAAGCTGGCCAGGGGCAGGTGAGCGCCACCCTGACGTCGGCGACACCTCTTGCCCCCGAGCTGGCAGCCCGGGCGGTGACCACGCTTGAAAAACTTTCCGGACGAAAAGTGAATCTCACGGTCGCTGTCGATCCGTCGCTCCTGGGCGGCGCGATCACGCAGATCGGCTCGATGGTGTACGACGGGAGCCTGAAGACACAGCTTGCTCGGCTCCGAAAGACGATGGGGGAGGACTAGGCGGCATGGAGATCAAGGTCGACGAGATCAGCAAGATACTTCGGCAGCAGATCGAAGGATTCAATCGTCAGATGGATTTGGCCGAAGTCGGAACCATCATCTCGGTCGGCGATGGCATCGCGCGCATTCACGGCTTGGAAAAGGCGATGTCGGGGGAGCTGCTCGAGCTGCCGCACGGCGTCATGGGAATGGCGCTAAACCTCGAGGAGGACAGCGTCGGCGCGGTGCTGTTCGGAGAGAGCGACCTCATTAAGGAAGGCGACCAAGTCCGGCGCACGCGCCGGATCATGCAGGTTCCCGCGGGCGAAGGGCTCGTCGGACGCGTCGTGAACACGCTCGGCCAACCCTTGGACGGCAAGGGCGCGATCCAGACGACTCACTTCATGCCGGTCGAGCGCGTCGCGCCCGGCGTCGTCGATCGAACCCCCGTGAAAGAGCCGCTCCAGACCGGTATCAAAGCCATCGACGCGATGATCCCGATCGGCCGCGGTCAGCGCGAGCTGATCATCGGCGACCGCCAGACCGGAAAGACGGCGATCGCCCTCGACACGATCATCAACCAGAAGGGGAAGGGCGTTGTCTGCATCTACGTCGCCGTTGGCCAGAAGCAGTCGACGGTCTCGCAGGTCGTCAAGACACTCGAGGAAGCCGGCGCCCTCGAATTCACGATCGTCGTCTGCTCCGCAGCGTCGTCGCCCGCGCCGCTCCAATACTTGGCCCCTTATGCGGGTTGCGCGATGGGGGAGTACTTCCAGTTCCATGGCGCCGACGGGAAGCCGGCGAGCAAGTCGAATCCGGGCCGCGCGGTCTTGTGTATTTACGACGATCTCTCCAAGCACGCGGTGGCCTATCGAGAGGTTTCGCTGCTGCTGCGGCGCCCGCCCGGCCGCGAGGCGTACCCCGGCGACGTCTTCTATCTCCACTCACGCCTGCTCGAGCGCGCGTCGAAGCTGAACGAAGAGCTGGGTGGAGGGTCGCTGACAGCTCTCCCGATCATCGAGACGCAGGCCGGGGACATCTCGGCCTACATCCCGACGAACGTCATCTCCATCACCGACGGCCAGATC
>Ga0068859_100001951_pt1 | contig 21034 bp, 25 predicted proteins | sample KBSSwiS22_FD_66585 | JGI IMG/M metagenome (GOLD analysis project Ga0068859, IMG submission 66585) | Switchgrass rhizosphere microbial communities from Kellogg Biological Station, Michigan, USA - KBS Switchgrass S2-2 | ecosystem: Host-associated > Plants > Roots > Rhizosphere > Soil ...
TGGTAGCTGCGCTGGGCGACGATCATGTTGACCAGCTCGGCCGTGAGGTCGACGTTCGATTCCTCGAGCGCCCCCGCCTGGAGCACGCCGAGGTTGCCGGAGCCCGGGGTGCCGACGATCGGCCCGCCCGAGGCTGCCGTCACCACCCAGGCGTTGCCGCCCATCGGCTGCAGGCCCTGCGGGTTGCGGAAGGTGGCGAGCTCGAGCTGGCCGGCGGGACGGGTCTCGCCGTTCGAATAGCGGGCGCTGATCACGCCGTTGGCGTCGATCTGCGCGCCGATCAGCTGGCCGGCGGAGTAGCCGTCCTGCTGCAGGTCGGTGACGCCGAACTGCGCGCCGTACTGGGTGGCGCCCGAGAGGTCGAGGGCGACACCGGTGATCGGCACCGTGACCGCGCCGACCGCGTTGCTGACCGAGGGAATGTCGAGCGCGACGGTGCCGGCCGGCGCCGTCGGCGTGCCGCCGTTGGTCGGGAAGGTGATCGTGGTCGAGGGTGCCGGGTTGCCGCCGGAGGTGGCCAGCGGCGTGCCGTTGGCGGCGACGTAGACGTTCCAGGTGTCGGTGCCGGTCTTCTGGAAGTAGTAGGTCAGCGCGACCTCCTGGCCCTTGACGTCGTAGACCGTCTGCGAGGTGGCGTTGTTGTAGGTCGACGGGTCGGCGAAGTCGATCGGCGCCCCGGCGGTCGGCAGCGTGACCCCGGCGCGGGAATCGAGGTTCATCTCCATCTGGATGCCGGTCGTCACCTGCGGCGTGATGCCGGCCGTGGGCATCTGCAGCGCCGTCGCGGTGCCCGGGATGATGGTCCCGGTCGCGTCGGCCGGGAAGCCCATCAGGTGGCTGCCCTGGTTGTTGACGATGAAGCCGGCGTTGTCGACCTTGAACTGGCCGTTGCGCGAGTAGGTCATCGCCCCCGACGGGTCGCGCACCTGGAAGAAGCCGCCGCCGTTGATGGCGACGTCGAGCGGGTTGTCGGTGCCGGTGATGTTGCCCTGCGTGAACTGCTGCGCCACCGCGGCGACGCTGACGCCGATGCCGATCGCGTTGCGCGTGCCGCCGATCGCGTTGGCGTAGACGTCGGCGAACTCGGCGCGCGAGGACTTGGCGCCATAGGTGTTGGCGTTGGCGATGTTGTTGCCGATCACCTCGAGGCTCTTGCTCGAGGCGTTGAGTCCGGAAAGACCTTGCTGGAAGCCCATGGCGTTCGCTTTCTAGAAGGCCGCGGCGAAGCGCCGAGGCTGGGTGGACCGGGATGTCAGTTGAGGGCCTTGACCGAGGCGTAGGGCGTCGAGCCCGACTTCTCGAGCTCGAGGTTGAAGCTGTTGCCGTTGGTCGTGACCGCATCGACCCGGTCGCGCATCAGCGCGGTCGAGGCGATCGCCACGCCGCCGGCGGTGGCGGTGACGCGAAAGGTGAGGCCGCTCGAATCGGTGGCCGTGCCGGCGGGCCAGTCGAAGCTGTGCATGCCCGCGCCCTGGGCGCCGAGGTTGAGCGTCTGCAGCACCGCGCCGCTCGGCGCGAGGATCTCCACCTTGACGGCGTCGGCCGGTGTCTGGATCTCGAAGCCGCCCTGGCCGACCGCCGAGGGGGCGTCGACGTCGAGCTTGTTGCCCGCCACGATCACGTCGTGGCCGACCAGCGACGCGCCCTGCATCGCCTGCATCTGCATGAACTGCGCCGACAGCCCGGCGACGGTGCTGTTGAGCTTGTCGATGCCGGTGACGGTGTTGATCTGCGCCATCTGGCTCGTCACCTGGGCGTTGTCCATCGGGTTGAGCGGGTCCTGGTTCTTCATCTGCGCGACGAGGAGCTTGAGGAACCGGTCCGAGGTGATGGTCGCGTCGGCCGCGGCCGAGGACGCGGGCGACGAGGCGACGGTGACGTCGCTGGTGGTGGAGGTTGCGGCGACAGCCATGATTCAGGTTCCTGCGCGCGGCTCAGCTCTGGCCGAGCTGGATGGTCTTCTGCAGCAGCGTCTTCGCCGTGTTCATGACCTCGAGGTTGTTCTGGTACGAGCGCGAGGCCGAGATCATGTTGACCATCTCCTCGATCGCGTTGACGTTGCTGTAGGTGACGTAGCCCTCGGCATCGGCGCTCGGATGCTTCGGGTCGTGGACCCGGCGCCCGGGCGTCTGGTCCTCGGCGACGGTCGAGACCCGCACCCCGGCCGCCATCGGGTCGTTGCCGGTCGCGCCCATCAGCTGGGTCTGGAACGTGACCTGGCGCGCCTTGTAGGCGCTGCCGTCCGGGCCGGCGACGGTGTCGGCGTTGGCCAGGTTGGAGGCGACGACGTTGAGCCGCTGGCTCTGCGCGCTGGCGGCGCTGCCGGAGACGTTGAAGATCGAGAGCATGGTCATGACGCGGCTCCTTCTTATTGGCCGGTGATGGCCGAGAGTTGCGTCCGCACCGACGAATTGATGAAGCGCAGGGTCGCCTCGTACTTGATCGCGTTGTCGGCGAAGCTGGCCCGCTCGCGGTCCATGTCGACGGTGTTGCGGTCGAGGTTGGTCTGGCCGGCGGTGGCGTAGAGCAGCTCGGCCCCGACCCGGCCGCCGCTCAAGCTGGCGCCGGCGCTGCCGATATGTCCTGCATGGGTGGTGGCGACGCTCTGCGCGCCGCCCAGCGAGCCGGTGGCGGCCTGCAGGGTCCGGGCGAAATCCATGTCGCGGGCCTGGTAGCCCGGGGTGTCGGCGTTGGCGATGTTGCTCGCGATCAGGCGTTGCCGCTCCGAGCGCAGGGTCAGCGCCTGGGCCTGGAAGTCGAGCGCGTCGGTGATTCGGTTGAGCATCCTGGCCTCGCATCGCCGCGGTGCGTCCGAGCGGGAGCCCGGAGGTGCTGCGACGTGAAGGCATTGTGTTGAGCGCCCGGGCCGACATAAGCGCGAACAGGGGCCGCTTTGCCGGCCATATCGTCGCCTCGCCGGCCGGGGCCGCGACCTAAAGTGGCGCCATGTTGTGCATCGTCCTGCTCTCGCCCCTCGCGCGCATCGCCCCCGGTGCCGCCGCCCGGCGGTGGCTGCGCCTACTGGGCTGGGCCGGGCTGGTGCTGTTCGGCCTGCTCGGCGTCGCCGCGCCGGTCGGCGCCGAAGCGGGCGCCGCGCTCGACGCCTCGCTCCTCGACGACGTCCGCGCCCTCGCGCTCGGCAAGGCTGCCGAAAGCGGCGGCTCGCGGGTCGAGGTGACGATCGGCCAGCTCGATCCGCGCCTGCACCTCGCGCCTTGCCAGAACATCGAGCCGTACCTGCCGCCGGGCGTGCGGCTCTGGGGCAAGGCGCGGATCGGCCTGCGCTGCAAGACCGGGCCGACGCCCTGGAATGTCTATCTGCCGGTCACCGTCAAGGTGTTCGGCCGCGCCCTGGTCGTGCCCGCCGGCGCCGCCGCTGGCAGCGTTCTCGCCGAGGCCGACCTGGCCGAGGCCGAGGTCGACCTGGCCGAGGAATTCACCCCCGCCCTGGTCGACCCGCGCCTGGCCGTCGGTCGGACGCTGGCGCAGAACCTCCGGCCGGGCCAGACCCTGCGCCAGACCCACATCAAGAGCCGCCAGTGGTTCGTCGCCGGCGAGACCGTGCGGGTGATCGCCACCGGCGCGGGCTTCGCGCTCGAGAGCGAGGCGCAGGCGCTCAGCAACGGCATCGAAGGCCAGCCGGCTCGGGTGCGCACCGAAAGCGGGCGTGTCCTCACCGGCCTGCCCTCCGGCGAGCGGCGGGTCGAGGTGGCGCTGTGAAACGATCCCGCATTCCAGGGGCCGCGCCCACGTCGCCCGCTTCGAAAACTCCTAAAGTCGCGGCCAGCGACGCCGATACTCCGTCCATGTTGATGGGAGCGCCCCCTGCCGGCGCCGATGGAGCACAGCAATGAAGATCGGTCATCCTGCGGACAAGCCCGCCGCCGCCGCGGCCGGTGCGCCTGCCGCCGCCGAGACGGCCAAGGCCGGCCAGGCGCAAGCCGCCGCCGCCACCGCCGGTGCCGCCGATCCGAGCGCGACCGTCGCCCTTTCCAGCACCGCCGCCACCCTGTTGTCGGGAGGCGCCGCCGGCGAATTCGACGCCGAGAAGGTGGCCCGCATGAGCGAAGCGATCGCCAGCGGCAGTTTCAAGATCAATGCCGAGGCGATCGCCGACAAGCTGATCGCCAACGCCCAGGAGCTGCTGGTCAAGGTGAAAGCCTGATGGCCGGCACCCCTGGCCTGACCGCCCCCGCCGATTCGCCCGAGCTCGAAGCCCGCCTCGCGGCGGTCGAGTCGCGGTTGGCGGCGCTCGGCAATGCCCTGCGCGCCCGCGACCCGGTGGCGATCGACCTGCAGGCTTCCGAGTTGCATCGCGCCCTCGCCGCCGCGGTGAGCCATTTCTCCGACGCCGCCCGCAACGGCCCGGTGCCGCCGGCCCTGCGCGAGCGCCTGGCGCAGGCCAGCGGCCAGGTCGTGGCGCAGCGCGAGTCGCTGGCCCGCGCCACCGCCGCGCTCGACCGCGCCCTCGACGTGCTGCTGCCGCGCGAAGGCACCGGCCTGTACTCGATCTACGGTGCCGCCGACCGCGGCATGTACAAGAGCGGCGTGATCCGCGCCTGACGCGCGGGCGACTCGCCGGCGCGAAGCGAGCGTCCGGCTCGCGCCGCGGCACTCCTCAGGCGATGCCCTTCTGGGTCGAGCCCAGCTCCTTGGCCATGCGCACGCTCGCTTCCCGGCCGCCGTAGTAACCGGGCAGCAGCTCCGCCTGGCTGTAGCCGAGCCGGCTGTAGAAATTGCGCGCATCGACATTGGAAAAACGCGCCTCGAGCGATATCCGGGCGATGCCCGCGACCCGCGCCGAGCCTTCGAGCCAATCGACGAGCGTCCGGCCGACACCGCAGCGGGCATGCGCCGGCCGCACCGCGAGCAGCAGCAGGTGCGCCTCGTCCTCGCCGTATTTCATGATGCCGAAGCCGGCCCTGTCGGCATTGCGGATCGCGACCACGACGTTGGTGTCCGGATGGCGTAGACACCGCGTCACCCGCTCCTTGGTCCAGCTCCAGCCGAGTCCCTTCTCGATCAGGTCGCGCGACATCTCGGCGATCGCGAGCGCGTCGCTGCGGTTCGCGAAGCGGATCGACGTCGGCGACGGCTCGGAAGGCATGGGGTGCAGCGCAAGGCTGTGGATTCAACCAGCACAGAGCCTACCATTCCCGGCATGGACCGCCTGATCGCCCACCTCGACATGGACGCGTTCTACGCGTCGGTCGAGCTGCTGCGCTATCCCGAGCTGCGCGGCCGGGCGGTGGTGATCGGCGGCGGCCGCGATGCCCAGCCGCGGCTCCTGGCCGACGGCACGCGCAGCTTCTCGTCGCTGCGCCACTACGTCGGCCGCGGCGTCGTCACTACCAGCACCTACGAGGCGCGAAAGCTCGGTGTCTTCTCGGCCATGGGGATGATGAAGTCGGCAGTGCTCGCGCCCGACGCCGTGCTGCTGCCGGTCGACTTCGACGAATACCGCAAGTACTCGCGCGCCTTCAAGGCGGCGGTGCGCGCCATCGCGCCGATCGTCGAGGATCGCGGCATCGACGAGATCTACATCGACCTGAGCGACCTGCCGGGCGTGCACGAGGACCGTGGCCAGGGCATCGGCATGGCCTTGAAGGCCGCGGTGCGCGACGCCACCAGCCTGAACTGCTCGATCGGCATCACGCCGAACAAGCTGCTGTCGAAGATCGCCTCCGAGCTCGATAAGCCCGACGGCCTGACCCTCCTCGACCACGCCGACATCCCGGCGCGGATCTGGCCGCTGGCCGCACGCAAGGTCAACGGCATCGGCCCGAAGGCGGCGGCGAAGCTCTCGGCGCTCGGCCTGGAGACGATCGGCGACGTCGCCGCCGCCGAGCCGGCGTTCCTGATCGAGCACTTCGGCAAGAGCTTCGGCGCCTGGATGCATGCCGCCGCGCACGGCCGCGACGAGCGGCCGGTGGTGACCGCGAGCGAGCCCGAATCGATCAGCCGCGAGACCACCTTCGACCGCGACCTGCACGCGGTGCGCGACCGCGACGAGCTCGGTACGATATTCACCGACCTGTGCACGAAGCTCGCCGGCGACCTGTCGAGGAAAGGCTACGCGGCGAAGACCATCGGCATCAAGCTGCGCTTCGACGACTTCAGGATCGCCACGCGCGCCCTCACCCTGCCCGCGCACACCCTCGACGGCCGCGAGATCCGGCGGGCTGCCGGGCAGTGCCTGAAGCGCGTCGACCTCGGCCGGCGGCTGCGCCTGCTCGGCGTGCGCGCCTCGGCGCTGCGCAAGGTGAGCGAGCTCGTCGGCGGTGCGGCGACACCGGCACCGCTGCGGGCGCGTGAACCGAGCGTCCCGTACGACCCCGTGCTCCCCCTCTTCGACGCCCCGTCCGGGCCGACGTAGCATCGACCCATGAGCGCACCTGTCATCACCAATATCGAAGACCTGAGGGAACTTGCCAAGCACAAGGTGCCCCGCATGTTCTACGACTACGCCGACTCCGGCTCGTGGACCGAGAGCACCTACCGCGCCAACGAGGCCGACTTCCAGAAGATCAAGCTGCGCCAGCGGGTCGCGGTGGATATCGAGAAGCGTTCGCTGAAGACGAAGATGATCGGCATCGACGTCGCCATGCCGGTGGCCCTCGCGCCGATCGGCATGCTCGGCATGCAGCACGCCGACGGCGAGATCCTCGCCGCGCGCGCCGCCGAGGCCTTCGGCGTGCCGTTCACGCTCTCGACCATGAGCATCTGCTCGATCGAGGACGTGGCCGCGAACACCAAGGCGCCGTTCTGGTTCCAGCTCTACGTGATGCGCGACCGCGACTTCATCGGCCGGCTGATCGACCGCGCCAAGGCGGCCAACTGCAGCGCCCTGGTCCTGACGCTGGACCTGCAGATCCTCGGCCAGCGCCACAAGGACATCAAGAACGGCCTGTCGGCGCCGCCGAAGCCGACGCTCGCGAACATTCTCAACCTGCTGACCAAGCCCACCTGGGGCCTGGGCATGCTCGGCACCAGGCGGCGCGTCTTCGGCAACATCGTCGGCCACGTCAAGGGCGTCGAGGACATGAGCTCCCTCGGCGTCTGGACCGCCGGCCAGTTCGATCCGCGGTTAAGCTGGGCCGACATCGAGTGGATCAAGAAGCGCTGGGGCGGCAAGCTCGTGCTCAAGGGCATCCTCGACGCCGAGGACGCGCAGCTCGCCGTCGACAGCGGCGCCGACGCGATCGTCGTCTCCAACCACGGCGGGCGCCAGCTCGACGGCGCGCCCTCCTCGATCGCCGCGCTGCCGGCGATCGCCGATGCGGTCGGCTCGAAGATCGAGGTCTGGATGGACGGCGGCATCCGCTCCGGCCAGGACCTGCTCAAGGCCTGGGCCCTGGGGGCGCGCGGCACCCTCATCGGCCGTGCCTTCGTCTACGGCCTCGGTGCCATGGGCCAGGCCGGCGTCACCCGCGCCCTCGAAGTGCTGCAGAACGAGGCCAACCTCACCATGGCCTTTTGCGGCCACACCGACATCCAGCACGTGGATCGCCGCATACTCTTGCCGGGCACCTACTGAGCGTTCTGGGGGGCGGGAGCGCCGTGAACCTCGAGCAGTTTCACGATCTGAAGGTATGGCACCAGCGGCACCTGCGGGAGCAGCCGCTGGAGAAGCACGTCTGGGACATGGTGCTCACCTTCTGGCTCGCCGGCTGGGTGGGCGCGCCGGCCGCCTTCCTGATCCACGCCGGCTGGGCCCTGGCGGTCTGCGGCGCCCTGGTGTTCCTGCCGAGCGGCTATGTCGCCGTGCGGCGCCTGCTGCATCGAACCGGCGTATTGCGCTGCGACTGGCTGCGCACCCTGCGCTGAGCCGGCTGCGCTGAAGCGCGGGCCGGCCCCTAGGCCGAACGAACCCGGTTGCGGCCTTCGTGCTTGGCGGCGTAGAGCGCCATGTCGGCCCGGCCAATCAGAGCCTCGACCGTGTCCTCGGCGCTGGCCACGGCGACCCCCGCCGAGACCGTCACCTCGAGGCCGGCGTCGACGCCGTTCCAGTCGACCCGGGCGACCGCGTCGCGCACCCGCTCGGCCGCGGCGTGGGCGGCCTCGGTGGTGTCGGTGACCGGCATCAGCACCAGGAACTCCTCGCCGCCGAAGCGGCCGAGGCGGTCGGTGCTGCGGATCGCCTCCCCGGCGGCGGCACAGAAGCGGCGCAGCACCTCGTCGCCGATCAGGTGGCCGCGCTCGTCGTTGACGCGCTTGAAGAAGTCGATATCGAACAGCGCCACGGCGAACGGCATGCCGGTGCGGCGCATGCGCTCGCGCTCCTCGCTCACCGTGCCCATGATCGCGCGGCGATTCATCACCGCGGTCAGGTCGTCGCGACCGGCGAGCCGCTCGACCTCGGCCAGGGCGAGGGCGAGCTTGGCGCGCTGCTCGTTCAGCTGCGCGCGCAGGTGGGCGCCGTGCTGGCCGAGGAAGGCGAGCCGCGCCAGCACCACCGCGAACCACAGGCCGCTGACGGTGCGTTGCGCCGGGGTGGACATCGGCAGGTCGATGCCCTCGCCGAGCAGGGCGACCACGAGGCCCATCGCCAGGGCGAGCGCGGTCGAGCCGAAGACGACGGTGCGGAACTTCATCCGCAGCGCGCCGAACGCGAAGATGATGAAGCAGCCCATCATCAGCGGCACGCCGACCTGCGGCGTCCAGAGCAGGAAGGCCATCGCCAGGGCCGAGTTGGCGACCATCTGCTCCATCACCAGGTGATGGTCCCGGGTGCGCTCCGGCAGGTCGCTGTCGAGCACGAAATGGGACGCGGCGCAGAGCAGCAGCCCGGCCGCGAGATAGGTCGGCGGCATCTGCCAGGGAATCACGCCGGCCGCGAAGTAGGCGCAGAGCAGGACGGTGTCGACGCCGTAGCTGGCGACGACGAAGGGGAGCATCCTGAGCCGCTCGCGCCGCCGCTTCAGCAGCGCCTCCGGCGGCAGGCTCTCCGCGCCATGCGGCGGCGTGGCGGACAGGACGCCCGCGCTGGTTTCGACCGCGTTCGACGGCAGCATGACCGAGGGAGTATCGGCGCGGGACCCCTGTCGCTTGACCCCCCCGTCGTGACTAAGTGCCGACCCTATTGATCACGGCTCTCGAAGGTGTTGCAGGCGTCGACGCTGCCGCTGTCGACGCCGCGCTTGAACCAGCTCACCCGCTGCGCGCTCGTGCCGTGGGTGAAGCTCTCCGGCACCACCCGGCCGCGTGCCTGGCGCTGCAGCTTGTCGTCGCCGATCTGCGAGGCGGCGTTGAGCGCCTGCTCGATGTCGCCGGGCTCGAGCCGCCAGCCCTGCGCCTGCTGCGAGCGGCGCGCCCAGACGCCGGCGAAGCAATCGGCCTGGAGCTCGACGCGGACGCTGAGCGCGTTGGCCTGCGCCTCGCCGCCGCGCGCGCGCTGCGCATCGACGCGCTGCATGATCCCCATCTGGTTCTGCACGTGGTGGCCGACCTCGTGCGCCACCACGTAGGCCTGGGCGAATTGGCCGGGCGCGCCGAGGCGCCGCGACAGCGTGTCGTAGAAGCTGAGGTCGATGTAGACCTTCTGGTCGTTCGGGCAATAGAACGGACCCATCGCCGCCACGCCGCCGCCGCAGCCGGTCTGCCATTCGTCCTTGAAGAGCACGAGCTTGGGCGGCTGATAGGTCCGGCCGGCCTGGCGGAAGACGTCGCTCCAGACCACCTCGGTGCTGCGCAGGACCTGGGAAACGAACTTGGCGCCGGCATCGTCCGGCGGCGGCGCCGGTGCCGGCCCCTGCGGCTGCTCGACCACCTGGCCGCCGCCCCCGCTCATCATGCCGAGCAGGGCCAGCGGGTTGATGCCGAAGATCCATCCGGCGATCACGGCGACGGCCACCGTGCCGATGCCGATGCCACGCCCGCCGATGCCGAAGCCGCCACCGCCGCCGCTCATGCCGCGAACGTCCTCGACGTTGCTGCTTTCCTCTTGGCCATCCATGCGCATCGCAGTCTCCCGGCAGTAATCCGGGGATGCTATGCCGACGGCCGGGGCGGCGCGTGTCGGCAAACGCGCTGTGCGGACGTCAGGTCTTGGGCAGCGTCACGCCTTGCTGGCCCTGGTACTTGCCGCCGCGGTCCTTGTAGCTGGTCTCGCAGACCTCGTCGCTCTCGAAGAACACCACCTGGGCACAGCCCTCGCCGGCGTAGATCTTGGCGGGCAGCGGCGTGGTGTTGCTGAACTCGAGCGTCACGTAGCCTTCCCACTCCGGCTCGAACGGGGTGACGTTGACGATGATCCCGCAGCGCGCGTAGGTGCTCTTTCCGAGGCAGATCGTCAGGACGTTCCTCGGGATGCGGAAGTACTCGACCGTACGCGCCAGGGCGAAGCTGTTCGGCGGGATGATGCAGACCTCGGACTCGATGTCGACGAAGCTCTTCTCGTCGAAGTTCTTCGGGTCGACCACGGTCGAGAAGATGTTCGTGAACACCTTGAATTCCGGCGCGCAGCGGATGTCGTAGCCGTAGCTCGAGGTGCCGTAGCTGACGATCCGCCGGCCGTCCGCGGCCTGGCGCACCTGGCCCGGCTCGAACGGCTCGATCATCCCGTGCTCGCGCGCCATCCGGCGGATCCACTTGTCGCTCTTGATCGTCATCGGGTCGGGCCATCGGCAGGGAAACGGCAATTGTAGGGAGCGGGTCGGCCGTGCCGCCGCGTGCGGTCCTCACGCCGCCGGTCCGCCGCGGCGTCACGAGCGCTTGCGAGTTGGCCTAACATGAGGCCTGTCGCCGCTTCGAGGCCCACCATGCGCAACGCCACCGACCTCCTGGCCCAGTACGCGGAATACCACCGCGACCGGCGCAACATCGTCAGCCACTTCGTCGGCGTGCCGATGATCGTCTTCGGCGTCGGCGTGCTCCTGGCGCGCGCCACCTTCCCCGCCTTCGGCGTTTCCCTGACCCTCGCCTGGATCGTCTTCGCCCTGGCCGCCGCCTGGTACATGACCCGCGGCAACATCGTCCTCGGCATCGCCGTCAGTCTCGCGGTCGGCATCCTGATCAAGCTCGGCCACGAGGTCTCGGGCGGCAGCATCGCCCTCTGGCTCGCCTGGGGCGTGGGCTTCTTCTTCGTCGGCTGGGTGATCCAGTTCATCGGCCACTGGTACGAAGGCAAGAAGCCGGCCTTTGTCGACGATGTGGTCGGCCTGCTGGTCGGGCCGATGTTCGTCGTCGCCGAGCTGATGTTCATGCTCGGCTGGAACAAGCCGCTGCTCGCCGAGATCGAGCGCCGCGTCGGGCCGACGCACCTGCGCGACATCGCCCGCATCGCCTGAGCCGGCCGCCTCCGGCCGGCCGGAGCCGCGTCAGGTCTCGGCGACGGCCGCCGGGCGAACGCGTTCCGGGTGGGTGTAGAGCGCGGCCCTCTCGCCGCGCGCGAACCCGACCAGCGTCATCCCCGCCGCGTCGGCAACCCGGATCGCCAGCGCCGTGGGCGCCGACATCGCCGCGAGCAGGCCGATGCCGGCACGGGCCGCCTGGCGCACCAGGTCGTGACTCACCCGGCTCGTCACCGCCGCGAAGCCGTTCGCCGGATCGATGCCCGCCCGGGCCATCGCGCCGACCAGCTTGTCGAGCGCGTTGCGCCGACCGACGTCTTCGCGCACCAGCAGCAGTTCGCCGGCGGGCGAGCTCCAGGCGGCGGCATGGCTGGCGCCGGTCGACTTCCAGAGTCCCTGGCCCACGGCGAGGGCGCCCATTCCGGACACGAGCGCGGCATGATCGATCACGACCGGAGCGACATGGCGAGCGCCGCTTCGCCCGGCGGCAACGCAGAGCACGCTCGCGGCCGCGCCGGAGCCGTCGCCGGGCGGCGGGGGCCGCGCCCTCAGCCGTGCCGCCGCGGCCGTGCCGATCCGCGGGCGCAGCACCAAGCCGTCCCCCTGCGCCGCCGTTTCCAATCCCGGCATGTCGGCGGCACTGTCCACAATGCCTTCACCGAGCAGGTAGCCGAGGACCAGGTCTTCGAGATCGGTCGGGGTGGCGAAGACCAGGAGCCGGGCGATGCCGTCGACCTCGATCGCCATCGGCACCTCATCGGCGACCCGCTCCTCGACCGCGGCGCCGCCGCTGCGCCGCAACGCGTGGGCAGGCACCCGGGTCACGCCGACGGGAAGCGGCTCGGACAAAGAGGCATCCTGGGTCGGCGGCCGATAGAGGTAGCGGCCCGGGTCGGCGAGAAGAAAGGCAGCCACGCCTTCGGCATCGTCGAGATCGAGGATCGGCAGGCTCGTCGGTGCCGGCAGCTGCCGCGGGTCGTCGGTGGCGATCGCGACGACGTCGGCGTCCTCCACGTAGCGGGCCGGCTTGCCGTTCGCGGCCCGCCAGACCTCGATCTTGGGCAGCGCCGCTCGCTTGAATCCTTCCACCACCACCCAGTCGCATGGCCCGAGCTCGGCGATCAGGTCGTGCACGGTCGGATCGGATCGGATCGCGAACTCGCGGATCTTCGCCAGGCGCCGGTCGGAGGCGATCACCACCTCGGAGGCCCCGGCCTGCCGGTGCCGCCACGAGTCCTTCCCCTGGTGGTCGATGTCGAAGCTGTGATGCGCATGCTTGACGACCGATACGCGCTGCCCGGCCGCCCGCAGGGTCGCGATCAGCCGCTCGGCGAGCGTCGTCTTGCCGGAACCGGAGAAGCCGCTAAGGCCGATGACGTTCATCGTCGAAAAGAAAAGTCGTCACGCGCGCGGCCGGCGGCAGCTTCAACGCCGGCCCAAGGCCAGGAGACGTGTCCCCGCAGTTTAGGCGCTGTCCGCTGCAGGCGGACGGCGGCGGCCCGGCGCGCCGGCCGCCGATAATCCGAGCCATGCGCGACCTCTGGCCGGCCAGCGGCTTTCGCGAGCTGCAACGTGACGATCATGGCTGGCTCGTCCCGACCGACGCGTACCTGCGGCAGTTCCTCGCCCTGCCGCAGCTGACGCTGGTCGAGGAATCGTGCGACGCCGAACGGCGCCTGCACGCCGCCCTGCTCGCCGCGCCGATGCGGCCGGTCGCGCCGCTCGAGCTCCTCGCCCTCGTTGACGCCGATGCGCGCGACAACTACGGCCACTTCCTCCGCTTCCGCGACGCCCTGCTGGCGGCAGGAACGCTGGAGGCCTGGTACCTGGCGGTGTTCCGGGCTGGCGCGATCGACCTGCCGCCGCTCTTCATCGACCGGGTCGCCGAAGCGATCGTCCGCAACCTCGTCGACGGCGTCGATGACGCGCTGCTGCTGCGCGCCGCCGAGCTGCTCTTTCGGCCGCAGCGAATCGCCCTGCTGGACGGCCGCGTGCTCGCCGCCGACAGCGAGACCGCCGACCGCCTGAGCGACCCGGGCAGCCTGGACCCCCTCGGCCGGCTGCTGCGCCAGGAACCGGGAGCCGATGCCGCGCCCGGCCTCGAGATCCTCAACGCCGACAACGCCGGGCGCTACTTCGACGCCGGCGAGCGCCACGCCTTCGCCCTCGACCTCTCGCACAGCTTCGCCACCGACCTCGGCCACGGCCTGACGATCACCCTGGCCCGGGCCGATTCCGGCCTGAAGGCGCTGGCCCGGGTGCTCGAGCTCTGGGTACGGCACTTCCTCGGCGTCGGCGTCCAGATCGCGCCGCAGTCGCGGGTCGACGATCCGGCCTGGCGCTGGCATGTGGGCCTCGACGTCGACGCCACCGCGCTGCTCAACGAGCTCTACCTGAAGGGCGGCGCCGAGCTCGCCGACCCGAGCCGCCTGATCGGCCTGTTCCGCCTCGAGTTCGAGGATCCGCAGGCGATGCGCGCCGATCTCGCGGGCAAGCCGGTCTACCTCGGCCTGGGCATGAGCGCGGCGCAGACGCTGAAGCTGAAGCCGCAGAACCTGCTCCTCAACCTGCCGCTCGCCGACGCGATGTGACCGCCCGCAGCGGCGCGGCAGAATCGCCGCCATGAGAACGCGTCGATGAGCGCATTCGCGCAGAGCCTGTCGACCGCCGTCGGCCTGGTGCGCGACGCCGATCCGCAGTTGACGCGGATCGTCCTGCTGTCGCTCTCGGTGAGCGGCGCCGCCTGCCTGATCGGCGCGATCTTCGGCCTGGCCGGCGGCGCCTGGCTCGCCGTCACCCGCGTGCCCGGCCGTCGCGTCCTGATCGCGGCGCTCAACACGCTGCTCGGCCTGCCCTCGGTGGTGGTCGGCTTGATCGTCTACCTCCTGCTCTCGCGCAGCGGCCCGCTCGGCTCCTGGGGCATCCTGTTCACGCCGAAGGCGATGGTCATCGCCCAGAGCATCCTGGTGCTGCCGGTGATCGCCGCGCTCTCGCGCCAGCTCGTCGCCGACAGCCTGCGCGAGGGCGGCGACCAGCTCGGCTCGATGGGCGCCGGGCCGATGACCCGGGCCTTCCTCATGCTCATGCACGAGCGCTGGTCGGTGGTGACGGTGCTGCTCACCGCCTTCGGCCGCGCCGTCTCGGAAGTCGGCGCGGTGATGATCGTCGGCGGCAACATCGACGGCGTGACCCGCGTCATCACCACCGCCATCGCGCTCGAGACGAGCAAGGGCGACCTGCCGCTCGCCCTCGCCCTCGGCCTGATCCTCCTGGTCGTGGTCGGCGTGATCAACGCCGCCGTCGCCCTGAGCCCGGGCGCGAAGCGGCAGACCGCGGGCGGCGCGCGATGAGCGAGGGGACGCTGCTGCTGAGCCTCGCCGGCGTCTCGGTGCGGTATGGCAGCCTCGACGTGCTGAAGGCGGTCGACGTGCAGATCCGGCGCGGCGAATTCGTCGCCCTCGTGGGCAGCAACGGCGCCGGCAAGACCACCCTGCTCCATGCCCTGCACGGCCTCCTGCCCGTGAGCGGCACGCGTCGCGTCGGTGCCGGCGGCGTCTCCCAGGCGATGGTGTTCCAGCGCCCGTTCATGCTTCGCCTCTCGGTGCTGAACAACCTGCGCATCGCCCTGTGGCTGGCCGGCGTGCCGCGGCCGGAGCGGGCCGTCCGGGCGCGCGAGGCGCTGCAGCGCTCCGGCCTGGCCGACCGCGCCGAGCGTCCGGCGCGGACCCTGTCGGGCGGGCAACAGCAGCGACTGGCCCTGGCCCGGGCCTGGGCGGTGCGGCCGGACGTGCTGTTCCTCGACGAGCCGACCTCCAATCTCGACCCGGCAGCGAAGAAGGAGATCGAGGCTATGCTGGCCGCTTTCGCCGCGGACGGAATGACGCTCGTCATGAGCACGCACAACCTCGGCCAGGCCAAGCGCCTGGCCACCCGGGTGATCCACCTCGAAGCCGGCCGGGTCCGCGCCGACCTGCCGTCCGGGCGCTTCTTCGCGGAGCACGCGGATCTGCCTCTGCGCCGCCCCTTCGGCGACCTCCACGCCTCGGAAGAGCTCGCATGACAACCTGCCCTCGCCCGCATCGCTTCATCGGCGCGAACGCGGCGCACTGACGACGATGCCCACGATCGACAAGGAGCAGATCACCGGCATGGTGCTCGCCGGCGGACGCGGCAGCCGGATGGGCGGCGTCGACAAGGGCCTGCAGGGCTTTCGCGGCATGCCGCTGGCGATGCATGCCCTGTTCCGGCTGCAGCCGCAGGTCGGCGAGACGATGATCAACGCCAATCGCAACCTCGCCGCCTACGAGTCCATGGGCGTGCCGGTCTGGCCCGATGCGCTGCCCGAGTACCCCGGGCCGCTGGCCGGCTTTCTCGCCGGGCTCGAACGCTGCGAGACGCCCTACCTGGTGGTCGTGCCCTGCGACACCCCGCTCTTCCCCGAAGATCTCGTCGAGCGGCTGGCCGAGGCGTTTGCCGACGAGGGCACCGAGATCGCCGTCGCCGCCACCCGCAAGGACGGCGCGCTCCAGGCGCAGCCGGTGTTCTGCATGATGCGGACCACCGTCATGGAAAGCCTGGTCCGCTTCACCCACGAAGGCCAGCGCAAGATCGATCGCTGGACCGCGCTGCATGCCACGCGGCTGGTCGAGTTCGCGAACGCCGACGCCTTCGCCAACGCCAACACCGTCGACGAGCTGCGCCAGCTCCAGCGCCATGACTGAAGCGACGCCGGCCGCGTCGCTGCAGGAGATCGGCTCCTGCGTCGGCGGCTACGACCCGAAGGCGCTGCCGGTGACGGCGGCGCGCGACTTCCTGCAACGCCTCGTGCCGCGCCTGCAGGCGGTGGAGAAGCTGGCGCTGCGCTCCGCCCTCGGTCGCGTCCTCGCCGAGGACATCGTCTCGCCGATCGACGTGCCGGCCCAGGACAACTCGGCCATGGACGGCTACGCCTTTCGCGCCGCCGACCTGGCGGTCGGCGACGAGACCGTGCTCGAGGTCGTGGGCAGCGGCTTCGCCGGCGGCGACGTCGCGACCGCGATCGGTCCCGGCCAGTGCGTGCGCATCATGACGGGCGCCACCATGCCCGCCGGGCTGGACACGGTCGTGCCGCAGGAGTTCGTTCGCGCCGACGGGCCGCGCATCGTCCTCGCCGCCGGCGTCGTACGCCAGGGCGAGAACCGGCGCTTTGCCGGCGAAGACCTGGCGCGAGGCGCGATCGCGCTGGCCGCCGGCCGGCTGCTGCGTCCGGCCGACATCGGCGTGCTGGCCTCGCTCGGCCGCGCCGAGGTGCCGGTGTTCCGGCGCCTGCGCGTCGCCTTCTTCTCCACCGGCGACGAGCTGCGCTCGATCGGCGAGTCGCTCACCCCGGGCTCGGTCTACGACAGCAACCGCTACACCCTCTGGGCGATGCTGCAGCGACTCGGCGTCGACGTGCTCGACCTGGGCGTGGTCCGCGACGACCCCGAGGCGCTCGAGGCCGCGTTCCGCGCCGCCGCCGACGCCGCCGATGCGGTGATCACCACCGGCGGCGCCAGCGTCGGCGAAGCGGACCACACCCGGATGGTCCTTGCCCGCCTCGGCGACGCCGTCTTCTGGCGGATCGCCATGCGCCCGGGTCGGCCGATGGCCGTCGGCCGGATCGAGAGCGCCGGACGCAGCGTCATCGCCTTCGGCCTGCCCGGCAATCCGGTGGCAGTGATGGTGACCTTCTATGCCCTGGTGCGGGATGCACTGCTGGCGATGAGCGGCGCCACGCCCACGCCTTTGCTCGCGCTGCGCGCCGCCAGCGTCGGCGCGGTACGCAAGAAGCCGGGCCGCACCGAATACCAGCGCGGCTTCGTCGAGCGCGCCGCCGACGGCGGCCTGCAGGTGCGGGTCAGCGGCGCCCAGGGCTCGGGCATCCTGCGCAGCATGAGCGAGGCCAACGGCCTGGTCGTGCTCGGCCACGAGCAGGGCAACGTCGCCACCGGCGACTTGGTCGACGTCTGGATGTTCGACGGCCTCGGCTGAGGCGGCCGCGGCTCAGGTCGGCCGTGGCGGCTCGGGCTCGGCGTCGAAGCGGTCGAAGCCGCAGTAGCAGACGAAATGTCGGTTCATCGCCCGGCCGAACAGGGTCAGGCCGAGGCGCTGCGCCAGCTCGTAGCCCATCTGCGTCGCGCCGCTGCGCGAGACGATCACCGGAATGCCCATCTGCGCCGACTTGATCACCATCTCGCTGGTCAACCGGCCGGTGGTGTAGAAGATCTTGTCGCCGCCGCCCACGCCGTGCAGCCACATCCAGCCGGCAATGGTGTCGATCGCGTTGTGCCGGCCCACGTCCTCGACGAAGGTGAGCAGCTCCTGCTGGCGAAAGAGAGCGCAGCCGTGCACCGAGCCGGCCGACTTGTAGGTGCTCTCCTGGAGGCGGATCGCGTTCAGCAGGCCATAGAGCGCGGCCTGGCCGATGCGGGCCGAAGGGTCGCTCGCCGGCGGCAGCTCGATCGATTCCAGATCGCTCATCAGGTGACCGAACACCGTGCCCTGGCCGCAACCGGTCGTCACCACGCGCTTGGCGGTCTTCTCGTCGAAGCGCTCGATGCCGGCGCGCGTCTTGACCGCCGCCGCGCCGACCTCCCAATCGACGGTGATCGAGTCGACGTCGCCGACCGCGTCGACCAGGCGCTGGTTGCGCAAATAGCCGAGCACCAGCAGCTCGGGCGCGGCGCCCAGGGTCATGAGCGTGACCAGCTCGCGCTTGTCGACGAACACGGTGAGCGGCCGCTCGGCCGGAATCGAGATCCGGCGCTCGGCGCCGAACTCGTCGCGGACGGCGACTTCTTTCGTCAACGGAGCGCTGGCCGCGGTCAGGCGAAGGGAAGGATGCATCCTTCGACTGTACGCAAGGGGGCAGCGCCCGCACCGGCCGGGCGAGCGAGCGCCCGGAGCGCTACTTCTTCGGCGAGATCTGCGCCGAGGTCGCGTTGGTGCTGGGCGGCGAGGTCGCCGTGCCCGGCGGCGAATGCGCGCCCGAAGCCTCGAGCGGCTTGGAGGCGGCCGGGGTGACCGTGGACGCGTAGGGGCCGGGATCGGTGCAGGCCGGAATCGCGACCGGTGCCGGCGCCGCGCCCGAAGCCGGCGCCGCCGTCTGCACCGCGGCCGGCGCCGACGCCTTGCCGCTCTTGCGGTAGACGTCGGCGACGTGATCCTGGGACAGGCAGAGCTTGTACGCGCCGACCTTGTCGGCCCAGGCCGCCTTGGCCGCCGTCTCGGCGGCCGCGGCCTTGGCGTCGTCGGAGGGCGTGGGCAGTTTCGCCAGCACCGGCAGGGCGAGCGCAACGGACAACAGGGCCGCGCAGTGAACAGGACGCATGGCTTTCCTCGGAGAAGGTGGTTTCAGGCTGCCGGCTGCTCGCTGCGCGGCGGCGGCCCCACGCTGCGCTGCGCCGGAATCTTGCCGGCAACGATGTCGTCGTGCCAGAGCGGGTGGTGCTCTTCCGCCCAGCCCTCGTCGACATACCCCGTCTTCATCGCCTGCCACGAGCCGACCACGCCGATCGTGCCCATGTAGGCGTGGCCGATGAACAAGGCGATGATGAACATCGAGGCGGCCGCGTGGAAGATGTGCACCACCTGCGTCTGCGGCCGTGTCAGGTCGAGGCCCGGGACGATCTTGTCGAGCGCGAACCCCGAGGCGACGACCACCACGCCGAGCACCACCATACCGCCCCAGAAGACGATCTTCTCGCCGGCGTTGAAGCGGCCCGACGGCGGGTGCTCGCCGCCGAGCATGCCGCCGGCGCGGAGGAGCCACTTCCAGTCGGCGCGCGCCGGCCAGTTGCTCGGCAGGTAGCTGAAGAACATGACGACCATCGAGACCGCGAAGAGCGGGCCGACGAAGTTGTGCGTCGTCTTGAGCAGCCAGGTCAGCCAGCCGAACAGCTGTCCGCCGATGATCGGCAGCAGGAAGAACTTGCCGAACGACATCACGGCGCCCGAGACCGCGAGGATCACGAAGGTGATCGCGGTGGTCCAGTGGATGGTGCGCTCGAAGTAGGTGAAGCGCTCGATCAGGTGCCCGGTGTTGCGCCCGTGGCCGCCGATGGGGCCCTTCCATTTGTAGTACAGCGCGACCACCAGGACGATGAGCAGGATGATGACGCCGCCGATCGGGATGATCCACCAGTTGCGCATCTGCCGCCATGCCTCGCCGGCGGTGGAGAGCCGTGTGCCGGGGTACTGGGTGAATTCCTGGACCAGGACGCCCCGCTCGCCGACCTGCATGTTGTTGACCGAGCCCGGCGCCGTGCCCGAGTTGCGCACCCCGCGCCAGAACGGCGCGTTGTTGCCTGGCTGGGTCTTGGCGCGCTGGGCGTTGGTCTCGTTCGACTGCGGCTCGGGCAGCGCCGCGGCGCTCGCGCCGGGTGCGGCGGCCGAAGGGACGGGGTCGTCCTTCGCGGTGCCCTGGGCGACGGCCGCGCCGCCGAGGCCGATCAGGGCGAGCGCCAGCGCCACGCTCCGGAAGATGCTGCGCATGCGTTCGCTCCTCTGCCTCACTTCGTCGCCGGCGTCGCGTAGTCGTTCTGCGACTGGGCCCGGGCGCGCAGCTGTGCCTCCCACGCGGCCTGGTCGCTGGCGACCCAGCCGGGCGCGTTGTAGGCGGCGTTGCCGCCCTTCCATCCGGGGACGTCGGACTTCTTCTGGTCGGTCAGGGTCTGGGTCCTTTCGCCGCAGGCCGCGAGCGCGAACGCCATCGCGATGCAGCCGAGCGCCGCGCGCCCGATCACGACTTCTTCCCTTCGACCGGCGCCTGGCCCTTGCCCGGCGCCGGTTTGCCGTAGGCCGTGCCCCAGCCCCAGACCTCGCTGCCCTTGCCGCGGTTCAGAACCCGGGTGCGGAAGATGTCGGCAACGACGTCGCCGTCGCCGCCGAGCAAAGCCTTGGTCGAGCACATCTCGGCGCAGGCCGGAAGCTTGCCCTCGGACAGGCGGTTGCGGCCGTACTTGGCGTTCTCGGCCTCGCTGCCGTTGGCTTCGGGGCCGCCGGCGCAGAAGGTGCACTTGTCCATCTTGCCGCGCATGCCGAAGGTGCCGTTCGACGGAAACTGCGGCGCGCCGAACGGGCAGGCGTAGGAACAGTAGCCGCAGCCGATGCAGACGTCCTTGTCGTGCAGGACCACGCCTTCGTCGGTGCGATAGAAGCAGTCGACCGGGCAGACCGCCATGCAGGGCGCGTCGGAGCAGTGCATGCAGGCGACCGAGATGCTGCGCTCGCCCGCCTCACCGTCGTTGAGGGTGACGACGCGGCGCCGGTTCACGCCCCAGGGAACGTCGTGCTCGGCTTTGCAGGCGGTGACGCAACCGTTGCACTCGATGCAGCGCTCGGCGTCGCAGATGAATTTCATTCGTGCCATCGTGTTCTCCCTACGCCGTGGCTCGTTCGACCTGGCAAACCGTGGTCTTGGTTTCCTGCATCATCGTGACGCTGTCGTAGCCGTACGTTGTCGCAGTGTTGGCCGCTTCGCCGCGAACGATCGGATGCGCGCCTTCCGGGTAGTACTGAAGGAGGTCGGCACCCTGCCAGCGTCCCGAGAAGTGGTAAGGCATCCAGACGGTGCTCCGATCCACGCGCTCGGTGACGAGCGCGCGCACCAGGATCTTCGCGCCGGTGGGTGTCTTGACCCAGACCTTCTCGCCGTCGCGGATGCCGCGGTCGTTCGCCGCGACGGGATTGATCTCGATGAACATCTCCTGCTGCAGCTCGGCGAG
>Ga0068859_100001952_pt1 | contig 21030 bp, 19 predicted proteins | sample KBSSwiS22_FD_66585 | JGI IMG/M metagenome (GOLD analysis project Ga0068859, IMG submission 66585) | Switchgrass rhizosphere microbial communities from Kellogg Biological Station, Michigan, USA - KBS Switchgrass S2-2 | ecosystem: Host-associated > Plants > Roots > Rhizosphere > Soil ...
TTCTTGGCGCCCCGGACTTTCTGTCCGTCTTTGGTGACCACCGTCACGGCTTCGTACCCAGGGGCAATCACCTCGGCCGGCGTGCGTATTTCGCGCACGAGCTGCGCACGCGAACGGGCCGTGCCGATGCGCGTGAGATCGGGGCCAAGCCTGCCGCCCTTGCCGGCCACACGATGGCACGACGTACAGTTTGCGGTGAACAACTGCTGGCCGTGATCCACATTGCCGATTGGCGTCTCCGGCGCTGCGACAGTGTTCAGATTGCGGAGATACGCCATCACCTGCAGCACCTCGTCGTCGGACGCGTTGCTGGACGGCATTTCTGTCCCCGGTACGCCAAGCCGGATGGTGCGAAACAACCGCTCGTCGGGCATTCCCTGGAGCGCTACCGTGAGATCCGGGCCGCGATAGCCAGTGGCGTCGAGGCCATGGCATTCGCCGCAGCGCCATTTGTACAGCGTCATGCCGTTCCGGATGGATTCTTTGTTGCCTGCGTGAGGATTATTCGCAGGGAGCGACTCGGAGCGTGGCGGACCTGGGGGCACCGGAGGCGCCTGAGCTCCTTGAACTATGACAACTGCGCTGCTTACGAGGAATAAGAGCGCCGGCAAGAGCAATATCCGCTTCATCGACCCTCCTTTGGTGTTCCTGTCTTTTATCACAGAGGCGGCGCGAGCGGTAAACCGTCTCTAGGTGTCTGCCTGTCCCTACTTGTCGACGAGCTGGCGGAGCACGTAGGGCAGGATGCCGCCATGACGGAACGCGGTCAGCTCCTCCGGAGTATCGATGCGGACCACCGCTTCGATGACATACGCCGATCCCTGCGGCGGCTGCACGCGCACGTTGACGGTCGCGCGCGGCTTCAAATCGGCAACCGCGATGTCGTAGACCTCGAGTCCCGTCAGCTTGAGCGCCGACGCCGACTCCCCTTCCTTGAATTGCAGCGGCAGCACCCCCATGTTCACCAGATTGCTGCGGTGAATGCGCTCGAAGCTTTCGGCGATGACCGCGCGCACACCAAGCAGCAGCGTCCCTTTGGCCGCCCAGTCGCGCGAAGAGCCGGACCCGTACTCTTTGCCCGCCAGCACGATCAAGGGAATGCCGGCGGACTGATAACGCATCGAGGCGTCGTAGATCGACATGAGCTCGTTGCACGGCTCCGGAGCCCGCAAGCCATCACCGCCAGGGTCCTGATAAAGCGTCCAGCCGCCTTCGGTCCCGGGCGCAAGCAGATTTCGAAGCCGAATGTTGGCGAACGTGCCTCGCACCATCACTTCGTGATTGCCGCGGCGAGCGCCGTACGAATTGAAGTCGGGAGGGTTCACACCTTGCGCGATCAGGTACTTGCCCGCAGGGCTGTCTTTCGGAATTGATCCTGCCGGCGAGATGTGATCGGTGGTGACGCTATCGCCGAGCAGCGCCAGCACGCGGGCGTTGCGGATGTGCTCCAGGGGTGCGGGCTCCCTGCCGATGCCTTCCACAAACGGCGGCTTCCTGACGTAGGTCGAGTGCTCGTCCCACTCGAAGCGGTCTCCGGCCGGGACCGCGAGCGAGCGCCAACGCGCATCGCCATCAAAGACGTTCGCATACTGGCGGGTGAAGAACTCGGATTTCACCGAGCTCAGCATCGCCGCCTGAATCTCGGCGCCGGTCGGCCAGATCTCGCGCAAGTACACCGGCTTCCCGTCTTGATCGGTGCCAAGCGGCTCCGATGTGAGGTCGATGGTCATCGTCCCGGCCAGTGCGTAGGCGACCACGAGCGGCGGCGACGCCAGATAATTCGCCCGGACCTGCTGCTGTATGCGGCCTTCGAAGTTGCGGTTTCCGCTCAGCACTGAGCACACGACGAGATTTTTGTCCGTAACGATCGACGACACGTCATCGGGAAGCGGCCCGCTGTTGCCGATGCACGTGGTGCAGCCGTATCCGACAAGATTGAACCCGAGCGCATCGAGATACGACGTCAATCCCGCGCGGTCGAGATAGTCGGTGACCACTTTCGATCCCGGGGCCAGACTGGTTTTTACCCACGGCTTCCGTGTCAGCCCGCGCTCGACGGCCTTCCTGGCAAGCAAACCGGCGCCGATCATCACGCTGGGATTCGACGTATTGGTGCAGCTCGTGATCGCCGCCACGACGACTGCGCCGTGATCAAGGCCCTCGGCAATCTCGGGCGGACATTCGGCGACCGCCACCGCTCCGCCGGTTGTGAGCGTGCCCGCAGATGCCGCTCCGGCCTTGGCTTTCTTGTCGGACATCATCGAGCTGAGCGATGCCTGAAATCCAGCCTTCGCGCCTTTCAGCGGCACGCGGTCCTGCGGCCGCTTGGGTCCCGCGAGGCTCGGTTCGACGTGGCTGAGGTCGAGCTCGATGGTCTCGTCGTAATTCGCAACGGTCGTGGCGTCGCGGAAGAGCCCCTGCATCTTGGCGTACTCTTCGACGAGCTTCACGTGCGACGCGGTGCGACCAGTTAATTTGAGATAGTCGAGCGTCATCTCGTCGATGGGGAACATCGCAGCCGTGGCGCCGTACTCGGGACACATATTGCCGAGCGTGGCGCGGTCGGCAATCGTCAGGTTCGCGAGGCCGCCGCCGAAAAATTCGACGAACTTGCCGACGACGCCGACTTTGCGAAGCCGCTCGGTGACCATCAGCACGAGATCGGTCGCCGTCACGCCTTCCGGCAGCGTGCCCGTCAGCTTGAACCCGAGCACTTGCGGAATGAGCATCGACATGGGCTGGCCGAGCATCGCGGCCTCGGCTTCGATGCCGCCAACACCCCACCCGAGCACGCCCAGCCCGTTCACCATCGTCGTGTGCGAGTCGGTACCGACGAGCGTATCTGGATAGGCGCGCGCCTGGCCGTCGACGACCTCGCGAAACACGACGCGTGCGAGGTACTCGATGTTCACCTGGTGCACGATGCCCGTGTCGGGCGGCACCACCCGAAAATTTCTAAAGGCGTCTTGTCCCCAGCGCAGAAACGAATAGCGCTCGCGGTTGCGCGCGAACTCGAGCTCGGCGTTCAGCTGGAACGCATCGCTGCGGCCGAAGTAATCCACCTGCACCGAGTGGTCGATGACGAGCTCGACCGGCTGCAGAGGGTTGACGCGAAGAGGATCGCCTCCAAGCCGCACCATACCGTCGCGCATGGCCGCGAGGTCGACGACGCACGGCACCCCTGTGAAGTCCTGAAGCAGGACGCGGGCAGGCGCGAATGAAATTTCCTTCTGTACTTTGTCCGCCGCCGGACCGGGCTTCCAGTTTGCCAGGACCTCTATATCGTTCGCGTGGACGAAACGGGCGTCCTCGTGCCGAAGCAGGTTCTCCAGGAGGATTTTTAATGAGTACGGCAGCGATGCGGCGCTCGAAAAACCGGTGCGCTCGAGTTTCGAAAGGCTGAAGATTTCGGTGGATTCGCCGGCGAGCGTAACGTTCGTACGTGCACTGAAGGAGTTCGTGCTGCCCATTCGAATATCCTATCAAACTCCTTAGTGCTTGCCCGCAACGGCGAGTACCGCCTCGGCGGCGCGGCCACTCGCGCCTGGTGCCCCGAGTTTCTGCCTCACATCTTGCAGCGCGGCGCGGGTCGCCTCGAAGCGCACGGGATCTGTCAGCAGCGACAGCACTTCCCGGCTCACGTTCTCGGGCGTGCAGTCGTCCTGAATCAGCTCGGGGACAATGCGCCGCCCGGCGATCAGGTTGACCATCGCAAACGTGTCGACGTGGACGAACCGGCGGCCGAGGCGGTACGTCAGCGGCGACAACCGATAGACCACCACCATAGGCCGGCCGTGAAGTGCGGCTTGCACCGTCGCGGTGCCGGAAGCTGTTACGGCGACATCGGCCACCGCGAGTACGTCGTCTGTTCGTGCAAGCACCTCGATCGGTCTGGTGCCCTTCCAACGCACGCGCGAGAAAAGGCGATCGTCGAGGGAGGGGGCGCGAGCGACAACGAACTGCGTGTCGGGCAGCTGTCTGGTGATCTGAGCAGCCGCATCGCGCATCACCGGCAGCAGCCTGTCCACTTCGTTGGGCCGGCTCCCGGGAAGCAGCGCCACGATCGGACGCGAGCCGTTGAGGCCAATCTCATCGAGGAAACTTTCCTTCGGCTCCTGCGCTCGCGCGAGATCGACCAGTGGATGGCCGACGAACTCGACCGGCACGCCGGCATTGCGGTAGAGCGCTTCTTCGAACGGAAAGATCACCAGAACGCGATCGGCGATGCGCTTCATCGTCCGCATCCGGCTCCGTCGCCAGGCCCAGAGCTGAGGGCTGATGTAGTAAATGACGGGGATGCCCAGCTTCTTTACCGCCGCCGCCAGCCGAAAATTGAAATCAGGGAAGTCGATGACGACCAGCGCGTGGGGCTTTTCCGATCGCGCGGCGTCAATCAGCCGGTTCATCACGGCAAGCGAGCGCGGCACGACGCGAAGCGCTTCGACGAGGCCGGTGACGCTGATGCCGCGGTAATCGGCGAGAAGCTCGCCTCCCCCGGCCATCATCCGCTGGCCGCCCAGGCCGAAGATGGCGGCGGCGGGGTCGCGACGCCGAATTTCGACGGCCAGCGCGCCGGCGTACAAGTCGCCGGACGGCTCGCCGCACGACATCATGATCTTGACCAAGGAGGGTTTCAGCGCCGCTTCAGTTCGGGTGCCGTCAGGTCGAGCTGCTCGAGCGGAATCAGCTCGTACTTGCCAAAACCGCTCTTCTGCAGCTGATCTTTGAAGGCTGCGGCATTGCCGACCATCACGATCGACAGCCGATCGGGCTGCAGATACGTTCGCGCCACGCGCGAGATGGCGTCGGGAGTGACGGAGTTTGCCCGCTGCCGGTACGTGCGCAGCTCGTCGAGGGGCAAGTCGTACATGATCACGTTGAGCACCTGACGCGCGATCGCGCCCGGCGTTTCGATCGTGAGGGGGAAGCTGCCGGTCATATATGCCTGCGCGCCGGCCAGCTCTGAATCGCCCGTGCGCTCGCGCTGCAGGCGCACGAACTCGTCCACGATGAGGCGGACCACTTCCGCGGTCGCTTCCGATCGCGTATCGGTCTCGGCCACGAAATCTCCCGCGAGCAGCATCGTGTTCATGTCGGCCGACGCTGAATACGTGAGGCTGCGCTCGGAGCGCAGCACGCGAAACAAACGGTTGCTGCCTTCACCGCCGAGAATCCGGATGGCCTCGTCGAGCTCCATATAGTCCGGCGTTTTTCGCGGCACGCCAAGCTGACCGATGCGAACCGCCGTCTGCACCGAATCGGGCTTGTCGATCACGATGATGCGCCGCGCCGGCCGCGGCGGCTCCGGCAGCTGCGGGGGCTGAACCGTCTGCTTGGGCCAGTCGCCGAACGCCTTCTGCGCGGCGGCCATCGCTTCGGCCACCTCGACGTCGCCGACCACGGCAAGCACAGCATTGTTCGGCGCAAAGTATTTGCGGTGGAACTCCTGGAGATCGGCGCGCGAGATTTTCGCGATGGTCTCCGGCGTGCCCGAATCAGGCAATCCGTAGGGATGAGAACCGTAGATCAAGCGCTGCAGCACGGCGCCCGCGATGTAGTCGGGATCCTCGAGGCTGACCTGCAGACTCGACACGGCCTGCTGCTTCTGGCGGGTAATCTCTTCGGGTGCAAACACGGGACGCCGAGCGATGTCGGCGAGCAGCTCCATGCCGATGCTGAAGCTGTCCTTCATCACCAGCGCGCTGCCTTGCGTAAAGTCGCTGCCGGCGCCGGTTTCCATCGCACCACCAATCGAATCGATGGTGTCGGCGATTTCTCCGGCACTGCGCGTCGACGTACCCTGATTCAGCAGCGACGCGGCAAGCCTCGCCAGGCCGGTCTTGCCGGGCGGGTCGTAGGCGGAGCCCGCGCGCACCAGCAGGCGCATGCTGATTTCGGGCTGTTCGTGGTGCATCACCACGATCACCTGCATGCCGTTGGCGAGCGCCCGAATCTCGTAGGGCGGAAAGTTGACGGGACGGGACTGCAGCGGCCGCGGTGGATTCTCGGACGGCCAGTTCGGCGCCTGCTGCGCCGAGCCGACGGCCGCTAATCCGGCGAGCAACGTGACGAGCGACGCCGCCATGATGCGGCGCGCCTTCATCGTGTCGCCCCCGACCTGGGCAGAATATGAAGCACGAGCCTGTTCTCAGGGGTGAAGTACGTCTTCGATACGCGCTGCACATCGGAGATCTTCAGGTCGGTAAAAATCTCCACTTCATCGTCCGCTGTTTTGACGTCGTTGTGAATGACCACGGCGTGCGCCAGCTGGCTGGCCTTCCCGCGGATGGTTTCGCGGTCGACGATGTAGTCGCGGAAGAACTGATTTTTCGCGCGTTGTAGTTCTTTCTCGGCCACCGGTTCCGCGCGCAGCTTGTCGAACTCGGCGATGAGTGCTTTTTCCGCTTCCGCCGGCGTGTGGCCGCGCTGCACCAGCGCTACGGCAAAAAACAGGTTCGGCTGCTCGATGATGTTGCCGCCGCCGAACGCCGACACGGCGATGCCCGTGTCGTACACCAGCGATTTGAAGATCCGCGAGCTCTCGCCGTCGGACAGAATTTTCGAGGCGATGTGCAGCGCATAGGAATCCGGGTGCCCGTCGTATGTGATCGGATACGCCACCACGACCGCCGGCAGCGGCCAGTTTTCCGTCGTCGTGACGCGCCGTTCCTTCGTGCCGGGCGGCTCTTGGGCGTAGTCGCGGGGAATCTTGCCCGTCGACTTCGGAATCCTGCCGAAATACTTCGTCACGAACTCCATCGCCTGAGCCGAGTCGAAGTCGCCGACAATCGCCAGCGTGGCGTTGCCGGGAACGTAGTACATGTTGTGAAACTCGCGCACGTCGGCCACCGAGGCGGCATCGAGGTCCTTCATGCTGCCGATCGTCGTGTGCTTATAGGGCCCGACGGTGTAAAAGTTGTCGTACAGAATTTCCGATAGCCGGCCGAACGGCTGGTTGTCGACGCGCAGCCGGCGCTCTTCCTTCACGATCTCCCGCTCGGACTTGAACGTCGCATCGTCGATGCGCAGTGTCGCCATCCGATCCGCTTCCATCCACAACATCAGCGGCAGGTACTGAGAAGGCACGGTCTCCCAGAACACGGTTGAATCGTCGTTCGTGTAAGCGTTGCTCTGGCCGCCGATGCTCGCAATCATCGACGCATGTTCCTCGGGATCGACGTTCTTCGATCCTTTGAACATCATGTGCTCGAACAGATGCGCGAACCCCGTGCGTCCCGGGCGCTCGTCTTTGGAGCCGACGTGATACCACAGCTCGGCATGAACGATCGGCGTCGAATGATCTTCGGACAGCACGACCGTCAACCCGTTGGGCAGCGTCGCAATCGAATATTCCATCCGCGGCGGCCGGACCGCCGCATCGAGCGGCGCCAGCGTGAGCACGGCGATCAGCAGACTGGTGGGAATGAGCTGCTTCATCATTATTTCGATCTTATCCTGCTTTCCTGGAGCATCCCCTCGAGCTCGAGGATCCGCTGTTCGAGTTCCGCGATCTTCTTGCGCATCGCCGGCAGTCTTCGGAAAATTGCCGAGGACTTCAACCATTCCTTGTTGTCGATGGCCGGGTAACCCGAGACGAACGCCCCGTCGGGAATGGAGTTTGTGATGCCGCTCTGGCCGACTGCCAGCGCATGTTTTCCGATCGAGATGTGCCCGCCGACGCCCACCTGCCCGCCGAGCATCGCCCCTTCGCCGATCGTCGTGCTGCCGGCCACACCCACCTGCGCCGCGAGCAAGGCGTTCCGCCCCACGTTGACACCATGGCCGATCTGGACCAGGTTGTCGAGCTTCGCGCCGGCCTGAATGCGCGTCTCGCCGATCGCCGGCCGATCGACGGCCGTGTTGGCGCCGATCTCCACGTCGTCTTCGATCACGACGACGGCGGTCTGCGGAATCTTCTGATGCGTGCCGTCGGATCGCCGCACGAACCCGTAGCCTTCGGCGCCGATGACGGCGCCGTTTTGAATCACGACGCGATTACCGATGATGACTCGCTCGCGAATGGCGACGTGAGAATGGACGACGCAATCGTCACCGATCACGGTTCCGTCCCCGACGCAGACGTTGGGATAGATCACCGTGCGATCGCCGATGCGCGCGCCTTTGCCGACCGATGAAAACGGCCCGATCGAGACCTCGCGCCCCACCGTCGCATCGGCGGCTACAAAACTCAGACGGTCGATGCCGGGTTCCGGCCGGGACGACGAGACGAACAGCGAGAGCGCGTTCGCGAACATCAGATACGGCTCTTTGGTGCGGAGCATCGGACACGGCGCGGCCGGTGTGTTTTCGTCGAGAATCACGGCGCCGGCGTGCGTACGACGAAGCGCGGGTGCGTACCTCGGATTGGCGAAGAACGTCACGTCGCCAGGGCCGGCCTGCTCGAGACTGGCGACACCGCGGATTTCGATGCTGCCGTCGCCTTCGAGGCGGCAACCGAGACGGTCAGCCAGGACAGAGAGTTTCATGAAGCTGTCAGCTCCGAGCTGCGAGATTCCAGCAGTTCGCGCCTCGAAGCTGCTCGTAGCGTGAGGCTGCTCGTAGCCGGAAGCTGGGAGCTGGAAGCTGGCTGAGAGGCAGAAATAATATCACGCAGGGTGAACCGAGGTTCTTTCGAAGAAGGTCGCGAGATGCTGAAGCCGCAGTTCCGACGCAACGGCGTGCACCTGCTGCTCGCGCTCGTGTGGGACCAGCGCGATGGCCTTCCGCAGCCGCGTCAGCTGTCCGATTGGGCACTGGGACCACTGCACGTTGTCGAGACCGTTCTTCGCGCCGCCACGCGACAAGTAGTGACCGACAAGCCGGAACCCGAAGTAGTAGGCCAGGACGTTCGGGCCCGGCACGAGCGCCACGACGCCAGACAACGCGAATAGGACCGCGTCGATGATGGTCCATTTCAAATGACGGTTCGCCTCGGACTGCAGGTTCGTTCTCACTTTCGTCATGGCCTCGTCGCTGGTCATGTCGTCGGGATGAAACAGCTGTACTTCCGCTTGCTTGCGCAGCCGCCAGAGCAGGCGCTGTTCGGCGATTTTTTCTGCCAGCCAGCACATCGCGCGATCCTTCATCCGCTCGGTCCAGGTGCGCGGCCCCTCGTGCACGCGCGCCACGCCGCTTTGGCGTTCGGCCTCGACCTGCGCCAGCGCCGCGCGGAATTTGTGGTACAGCGACGCAAAGCGGCCCGTCGGCTGCTCGTCGCCGACGATCGCCTCGGAATCGCCGTGGTCCTCGCAATAGAGCTCGTAGCGGGTGGGACCGACTGGGATGAGATAAACCTCCATCACTAATGACGCTGCGCCGGAGGCCGTGGCGGCGCCACGGCCGGGAGGACCGGCCGGCCGGCCAACTCCCATTCGGCGGTGATGATGGATGCGACGGCGGTGATCGCGTCGCTGATCCGCTTCTCGAGAATCGGCTTCACCGCGGCAAAGAACGCATCGTAGTACTGAGCATCGTACACGGTGCGGTCGCCGATCGCTTGCTTGTCCGCGGCGAGCACCGCGTCGACAAAGGTATAACTTTCGAGCAGCGTATTGAAGATGAAGTCGCGCACGTTTGGAATGTTTTTGAGTGGTCCCGGCTTCAAGGTCAGCTGCTTTCCATAGCGAAGAAAGAGATCTTCCTCGAAGCGGTAGTGCACACCGTTCTGGCCGGTCAGCTGGCCGTCGTAATTCAGCGCCGAATGCAGGGGAACATTTGCGTCGGCGGCGTAATGGCCGATCACGGCCGAGAACAACTTGATGTTTTCGCGGGCATATCCGATCTGCTTTTGCTGGTTCTCGAACGCGCGCCGAAGGTTCCCGCTCATTTCCGCGGCCCGCCACGGAAGCAGACCATTCCTGTTCAGCATATCGGCGCCGTATTTCTCGAGGGCGGCGTCGTAACTGCGCGGCAGATCGTTGAACGGATACTTGCCGTACGCGTCCAGGTCGACGAAGTGCCGGGGCGGTTCGTCGGTGAAGCCGGCGGTCCGCCACAAATCAGGATCGATCGCGTGCTCGACGACGAACACGCGGTTCGCTTCGTAAAACGGCCTGATCGCATCGGGCAGGAGGTCGATCGCCTTCGAGACGATGAACTTGTGTGTTTCAAATCCCCATGCTCCGGCAGGCGACGGCATCATGAGAAGCATGACGAGGAGTCCGGCGATTGAGTTCCGCATACCTGATTATCATTATCGCTGATGCCTCGTCTGGGTGCTCACATGTCGATCGCCGGCGGTCTCCCGCTCGCCGTTGCACGCGCTCATGTGCATCGATGTGAAACACTCCAGATCTTCAGCAAGAACGCGAGCCAGTGGCGGGCGCGGCCGCTGCCGGCCGACGAAATTGCCGCGTTCCGCAAAGCGGCCGTGGAGACGGGGATTCATCCGATCGTCGCGCATGCGAGCTACCTCATCAACATCGCGACGGCAAACCCGGCCCTTCGCGCGCAATCGATCGCCGCGCTTGGAGAAGAAGTGGATCGAGCCGAAGCGCTCGGCCTGCTCGGCGTCGTGCTGCATCCCGGCGCTCGGCTGACGGCGCCTGTCGACACCGCGATCGAGCTAATCGCGGAGGCGCTTCAGCAAGTCCTCAAGGCGCGGCCCAGGGGCAGGACGATGATTCTGCTGGAACACACGGCGGGCCAGGGCACGACCATGGGCTCCAACTTCGAAGAGATCGCCGGCATGCTGAATCGCGCAAAGCTCAGCTCACGGCTTGGCGTGTGCCTCGACACGTGCCATCTGCTGGCGTCCGGCTATGACCTGTGCACGGAGCAGGGCTATCGCGCGACGTTCCGGAAATTCGAGAAGCTCATCGGCGTCGATCGCTTGAAGGTGTTTCACCTGAACGACTCGAAGAAACCGTGCCAGAGTCGTGTGGATCGCCACGAGCACATCGGGAAAGGCTGCCTGGGCGTCGAACCATTCCGGCGGCTGTTGAACGACCCGCGGTTTGCCCATCTGCCGATGCTTATCGAGACGGAGAAAACGGAAAGCCGCACGCGTGGCAAGGGTCTGGTGGACGTCGATCCTCTCGACGAGATGAACCTGAACACGCTTCGGGGCTTGCGGGACCTCTAACCGCACCGCGAATGTTCTGAGCAAGGTTCGACGCGGAGACGCAGAGGCGAAGAGAGTTCACTTTTCTGCGAACACTTCGGCTTCGAATTTGAACAGCTTCGCGCCCTTTTGCCACGCATCCTTCGGCAGCCCGGCTTTGGCGCACGTGTGGGCGGCAAGTTCCTCCGCGTTCCAGTTCCATTCGACGGCTACCTGCGGCAGAAGCAGACCGCGGCGGTTGCCGAACTCGGCAATCAAACCGTGGCGGCCGATCTCGATTTCGCTGATGTCATCAACCGGCTCGATCGGGCCGAGCACCGAGATTTCCAGATCGATCAGCGGCCATTCGGCCGCACGCACGGCCGGAAAGCGCGGATCGGAGACGGCGGCCGAAACGGCGCACTCCTCCACGACGTCCACCAGCGCGCGATCGCCGTCCGGGTAACCGATGCACCCGCGGAGATCGCCGCCGACGCGAAGCGTCACAAAGGCACCGGCCCGCAGGGCTGGCGGCGGTGCGGTGGCCGGCGGCAGCTCCAGATCCGCGCCGATCGTCGACGCGATTGCGGCACGAGCCCGTCGCAAGAGGGTATCGCGGGTGGCGGCATCGAGCCGAGGTTCACTCATTCCTGACTCATTCAAATGTTCCAAATGCGGCAGCAAGATACCCGACGACCGCATCCTTATCGCCGGAGACATCGCCCGAGTCGCCGTACTTCAAGATCCGCGCATTCCTTGCTCCCAGGGCTTTCGCGGCCAGCATCACCGAGACAGTCGGCCCGCCGCCGCACGCATGGTCCGGATATGCTTCCAGAGCCGACATCAAGCCGTCGGGATCGAATCGCAACACCTGCTGCATCACCGTGTTGTCGAGCGCCGCTGCGGTTGTGGCGTTCTGATAGTGCGACAAATCGGTGCTGGCGATCAAAACCGCGCGGCGGCCTTTGGTCACCGTCGCGATCGCCGCACCCAGCTCGTACACTGTTTCGCGCAGCTGACGTCCCATGACGAGGGGGACAATCTCGGCTTGCGGCAGCACGCGCTTGAGAAATGGCAGCTGCATTTCGAGTGAGTGCTCCCGGATGTGAGCGGTCGGATGCGCGCGGACGATCGGCGACGCCTCGGCCAGCGCCAATGCGCACTGCGCGTGGATCGGCACGGCGCCGAACGGCGTGTCGAATGCACCGTGCTCGTACAACGCCACGCCGTCGAACGCGACGTAATGCGAAGGGCCGACGACGATCGCCACGTCGATATCGCGGCCCGCGAGCAGTTTGTAGGAGTACGCGGCGACCGGGCCCGAATACATGAGGCCGGCATGGGGTGCGATGATCGCGAGCGGCTCTCCCGGTGCTGTGCGATCGACGGCCTCGAGATAGCGATCGACCTCGCGGCCGAGCAGGTTCGGATCGGCCGGGTACCAACTGCCCGCAACCGCCGCCTTCCGGAGGGACGGCACGCCCATGGGCGCATGGTAGCATTTGCTTTCCATGGCCGAGCGCCTGACCCGCAAAGACGTCGACCGTATCGCGACCCTCGCCCGCCTCGAGCTGAGCGACGCCGAAAAAGACCTCTTTGTGCGGCAATTGACCGAGGTCCTCGAATACGCGGATCAGATTCAGGCGATCGATACGACCAATGTCCCGCCTACCTCGCACGTACTGTCGAGCACGCCGGTGGATCGCGCCGACGAGCCGCGGCCGTGCCTGACGAACGCTGAGGCGTTGGCGAATGCGCCAGACGGGTCGCCGCAGACGGGACTCTTCCGCGTGCCGCGCGTCATCGGCTGATTGATGTCGGACACAGCACTTACAACTGCACGCGACATTCGTGATGCGGTATCTTCCGGGCGTGTGTCGGCCGTGGAAGTCGTCCAGGCCGCGTTCGCGCGCATCGACTCGACCAATGCCTCGTTGAATGCCTTTCTCGCCGTCGCGGCCGAACGCGCCCTCGAGCGCGCCCGGACAATCGACCGCGAGCATCGCAAGGCCCCTCTCGCCGGCGTGCCGGTCGCCATCAAGGACAACATCTGCACGCGCGGCATTCAGACGACAGCCGCCTCGCGCATCCTCAAGAATTTTGTGCCGCCCTACGATGCCACGGTGATCAGCCGACTGGAATCAGCGGGCGCCATCATTCTTGGTAAAACGAACTGCGACGAGTTCGCGATGGGCTCGTCGACGGAAAATTCCGCCTTCGGCCCGTCGCGGAATCCGTGGAATCCCGAATACATCTCCGGCGGCTCGAGCGGCGGGTCTGCCGTCGCGGTGGCGTCGGGTATGGCGCCTCTTGCGCTCGGGTCCGACACCGGTGGATCGATTAGACAGCCCGCATCGCTGTGCGGCGTCACCGGCCTGAAACCAACCTACGGGCGGGTGCCGCGCTTCGGCTTAATCGCATTCGCTTCGTCGCTCGATCAAATTGGCCCGTTGGCCAGAACGGCTCACGACGCCGCGATCGCGCTGTCGGTGCTGGCGGGGGCCGATCCACTCGATGCGACTGCGGCCCAGGAGCCAGTTCCGGACTACGCGTCGGCGCTCACGGGCGAGGTCCGAGGGCTGCGGCTCGGCGTCCCACGCAGAATGCTCGAGCAGGGCGTGGACGATTCAGTGCTCGGCTGCTTCTATCACGCGCTCGAAGTGTTCCGCGCTCGCGGCGCCGAGCTGATCGATATCGAGCTGCCCCACGCCAAATACGCGATCGCCACCTACTACATCGTCGCGACCGCCGAGGCCAGCTCGAATCTCGCACGATTCGACGGCGTGCGTTATGGATACCGGGCCGCCGGCGTGCGCGACCTGAAAGAGATGTATGAGAAAACGCGGAGCGAGGGTTTTGGTCCTGAAGTGAAGCGCCGGATCATGCTCGGCACGTACGTGCTGAGCGCCGGTTACTACGATGCGTATTACCTGAAGGCGCAGCGCGTTCGCACTCTTATTCGGCGCGATTACGAGCAGGCATTTCAGAAGGTTGATGCGGTGGTGATGCCAACGAGTCCCACGCCGGCATTCAAGATCGGCGAACGTGTGGAGGATCCTCTGCAGTTGTACCTGACCGACATCTTCACCGTCAGCGCGAATCTTGCGGGACTGCCGGCGTTGAGCGTGCCGTGCGGACTGACGCCGAACCGGCTGCCGATTGGATTACAGATGACGGGGCGGCCGTTCGACGAACCGACGCTGTTGAGGATTGGCGACGCTTACGAGCGCGACACGAAGTGGTGGGCGGAAATGCCGAATGTTAGTGGATAGTCGCGAGACGGCTATTTCTTGTGCTCGAGAAGCTCGGGCGTCCGTAGCTGGTCGACAGGTCCGCGAGGCGCGTCCGCAGGAAGGTATTTCGCATAGGCCGCCTGCCCCACGGTTTCGTCCAGGCTCTTGATCGTCATGAACTTCCGCCCGGCCGTCACGCGAAGCTTCGGGAATCCCAGAATGATGCAGAAACCGAGAAACAGCGCCAGGACGAACACAGTGCTCGTCCCGATGCCGATCAGCGTTCCGGTGACGAGATTAATAACGTCCGTTGACGTCACACGCCGGTCTCGATATTAGCGATCGGCGCCTTGGAGGGCGGCAGGTCGAACTGCACCAGCCGGCGCCGGACCTCTTCCATAGCGACCCGTTCCGCCTTGTGCGGCTGGGCGTGACCCTCGTGGGCGGTGGAATCCAACCGCGGACGCGCGCCCCGGCGAAGCTGCTTCGCCCGGAGGGCCGCGATATCTACGAAAAGAAAGCGGTTAGAGACCGGGGGAGCCGGTTCCCGCGGTTCTGAGGCCGCCTGCTCGTCCTGCTGCTCCTGCACTGGTATTTCGAGTTCCATAACGGTATAGGTTACAGGAACTTACGCGGACACTGCAAGCGGGGGCACGCGAGGTGCACGGGGTGCGAGAGGTGCGAGGTGTGCGTAGGGCAGAAGGCAGAGGGATGAGGGCAACAAATCTGCCCTCCGCCCTTTGCCCTCTGCCCTACTTGTTACGATACCCCGTTACGCTGCGACGTTGACCTTGATCTGCCTCGGCTTGGCCTCTTCACGAATCGGCAGCTTGACCGTCAGCACGCCGTCCTTGTATTCGGCCTGCACGTTATTCGAATCGACCGTGTGCGGCAGCGCGAACGATCGGGTGAACGCGCCGTAGCTCCGCTCCACGCGATGGAACTGCTCGTCCTTTACCGCCTGCTCGGTCTTCTTCTCGCCGCGGATCGTGAGCAGGAAGTTTTCCACGGTGATGTCAATGTCGTCCTTGTTCATCCCGGGAATTTCCGCCTTGATCACCAGCTCGTGCTCGCCCGTGCTGTAAATGTCCACAGGCGGCATCCACGCTCCGCCGAACTCACGAAATGGATCCCAACGAACGATTGCCATGACTGCCTCCATTGATGTGTTTGGTGTTAGTTCTCAGTTTTGAGTTCCCAGTTCTCAGTTCTCAGTTTTTGCCTCGACGATCGCCGATCGCCGATTGACGATCGACGAATTACGCATCGACGACTTCCGCGTCTACCACTTCCCCGTCCTTCACGTTTGGACCGCCCGAAGCGCCCTGTCCGCCGCCGCTCGAGGCGCCGGCATTCGCGCTCTGCTTGTACATCTGCTCCGCCATCGCGTGCGATGCGCGCTGCAGGGCATCAGTCGCCTGCTTGATGACGGCGACGTCGTCTTTCTTCAGCGCCTCGCGCAGGTCGTTGATCGCGGTCTCGGCCTGCGATGCCGCCTCGGCAGACAGCTTGCCGCGATGCTCATTCAGCGTCTTCTCCGCCGAGTAGGCCAGCGCGTCGCCCTGGTTGCGGGCATCGATCAGATCGCGGCGCGCCTTGTCGTCGGCCGCATGGTTCTCGGCGTCCTTCACCAGCCGCTCGACATCCTGCTTCGTCAGGCCCGAAGAGTTCGAGATGGTGATCTTCTGTTCCTTGCCGGTCGCGACATCCTTCGCCATCACGTTCACGATGCCGTTGGCGTCGATATCAAACGTCACCTCGATTTGCGGCACACCGCGAGGCGCCGCCGGCAGCCCGACAAGCTGGAAGCGTCCGAGCGTCCGGTTGTCGCGTGCCAGAGGCCGTTCACCCTGCAACACGTGGACTTCCACGTTCGGCTGGTTGTCGGTCGCCGTCGAGAACGTCTCGCTCTTCCGCGTCGGAATCGTCGTGTTCCGCGGAATCAACGTCGTCAGCACGCCGCCGAGCGTTTCGATCCCGAGAGAAAGAGGCGTCACGTCGAGCAACAGCATGTCCGTGACGTCGCCCGAGAGCACGCCGCCCTGAATCGCCGCGCCGACCGCGACAACTTCGTCGGGGTTGACGCCCTTATGCGGTTCTTTGCCGAAGTAGTCCCTGACGAGCTGCTGCACTTTCGGCATGCGGGTCGAGCCGCCGACGAGCACGATCTCGTCAATCTTCGACGGATCGATTCCGGCGTCGGCAACTGCCTTCTTTACCGGCTCCATCGTCCGCTGAAGAAGGTCGTCGACCAACTGCTCGAGCTTGGCTCGGCTCAGCTTCATCGCGAGATGCCGCGGCCCATTCTGGTCGGCCGTGATGAACGGCAGATTGATGTCGGTTTCCATCACCGACGACAGCTCGATCTTGGCTTTCTCCGCCGCTTCCTTCAGACGCTGCACGGCCACGCGATCCTTCGTGAGATCGATGCCGTCGGTCTTCTTGAACTCGGCGGCCAGCCAATCAATAACGCGCTGATCGAGATCGTCGCCACCGAGATGCGTGTCGCCGTTGGTGGACTTCACCTCGACCACGCCCTCGCCGACTTCGAGCACGGAGATATCGAACGTGCCGCCGCCGAAGTCGTAGACGGCAATCGTCTCGTCCTTCTTCTTATCCAGCCCGTACGCGAGCGCTGCCGCGGTCGGTTCGTTGATAATTCGCAGCACGTTCAGACCGGCGATCTTGCCCGCGTCCTTGGTGGCCTGGCGCTGCGAGTCGTTGAAATAGGCGGGCACCGTAATGACCGCGTCGGTGACCGTTTCACCGAGGTAGTCTTCGGCCGCCTGCTTCAGCTTCTGAAGCACCATCGCGGAGATTTCCGGCGGCGAGTACTGCTTGCCGCGCGCCTCGACCCACGCATCGCCGTTATTCGCCTTGACGACGCGATAGGGCATGCGTTTCTGTTCGTCGGTCACTTCCGAGAACTTGTGCCCCATAAACCGCTTGATCGAGGACACGGTGTTCTCCGGATTGGTCACCGCCTGCCGCTTGGCGACCTGTCCGACCAGACGCTCCCCATCCTTGGTGAACGCCACAACTGAGGGAGTAATCCGCGACCCTTCCTGGTTCACGAGGACTGCCGGCTCGCCTCCTTCCATTACGGCCACAACGGAGTTGGTGGTGCCGAGGTCAATCCCGATAACTTTTTTTCCTGTCTTTCCTGTTTTCTGGCTCATAGATTCGGTTCCCCTTCCTTGAGGATGACCTAGGATAGCAAGCACATGAGTATATGTCAAGCATGTTATATGAGTGTGTATTACTAATATATGGCGTTAGGCCTTCGGCTTTAGACTTTTGGCCTGCCGAGCCTAGGGCGGCCCCAAAGCCTAGAGTCCAAAGTCCAAAGCCAGGTTATGTGCGATCATCTGAACCGTGAGTGAGTTACGGCTACTGTTTCTTGGGGATATCGTCGGGCGCCCCGGCCGGGAGCTCATCCGCAAAGGGCTTCCCCACCTTATTGAGCATTTCGAGGTGGATTTGGTCGTCGCGAACGCCGAAAACGCCGCTGCCGGACGGGGGATCACCCGCGAAATCGGCGACCAGTTGCTGAACTGGGGGGTCGACGTAATGACCTCTGGCAACCATATCTGGGCCCAGCGGGAAACCGCCGATTACATCGGCGCCGAGTCCCGCCTCCTGCGGCCGGCGAATTTCCCCGCCGGCGTACCTGGCAATGGAAGCTATCTGGCCCGCACGGCAGGTGGACGGCCCGTTGGCGTGATTAACGTGATGGGGCGGGTCTTCATGCAGGATCTGGATGATCCTTTTAAGAGAGTGCTCGAGGAGATCGAGACGCTCCGCGGCCGGACGCGTATCATCCTGGTTGATTTCCACGCCGAAGCGACCTCAGAGAAAATCGCCATGGGGTGGCATCTCGACGGCAAAGTCACGCTGGTTGTCGGAACTCACACGCATGTACAGACAGCCGACGAGCAAATTCTGCCAGGTGGTACCGCGTACCTGACCGATGCCGGGATGACCGGCCCGCACGACGGCGTCATCGGTGTCGAGAAAAACGCGGTGATTGACAAGTTCTTGCGCGGGATGCCGGTGCGCATGGAAACTGCCAGCGGCAACCCGCGGCTCAACGGCATCCTGATTGCTGCTGACGAAGCGACCGGCAAGGCCACTTCAGTCCAGCGTCTGAGTTATTCAGCGGAACAGTTGGAACATGAGCTCGCTGATTGATCTTCCTTTCGACGAACCGGAACCCTCAGCGGCGAGCAAGCCCGCCAAGGACCCGGAGGTCCGCGAGCGGCGTCGCGTGGTGTTCTCGGTCAGCGACATCACGGCGGGTATCCGCGGCCTGTTAGAAACAGAGTACGCGGAGGTTTGGGTTGAAGGCGAAATTTCCAACTGCCGCCTCTGGAACACCGGCCACCTCTACTTCACCCTGAAGGATCCCGGCGCGCAGCTCAAAGCAGTGATGTTCAAGTCGCAGGTGCGCACGCTGAAATTCAAGCCAGAAGACGGCTTGCATGTGATCGTGCGCGGCCGCCTCAGCGTGTACGACCCGAAAGGCGAGTACCAGATTGTCTGCGATCAGGTCGAGCCGCACGGGTTGGGTGCGCTCCAGCTCGCGTTCGATCAGTTGAAGCGGCGGCTTCAGTCCGAAGGGCTGTTCGATGGAGCACGTAAACGGCCGCTGCCGTCATTCCCGCGCAAAATCGGCATCGTCACCTCGCTCGACGGCGCGGCGATCCGCGACATCATCAAGGTACTGGGACGCCGCTACCCCAACGCCCACATCGTGATTCGACCCACGCGCGTTCAGGGCGAAGGCGCCGCGGCCGACATCGCGCGCGGCTTGAACGACATCGTGACGCTTCCGGGCATCGACGTCGTGATCGTCGGACGTGGCGGCGGGTCGGTCGAGGACCTCTGGGCGTTCAACGAAGAAATCGTGGCGAGAGCGATCGTCGCGTCGCCGGTGCCGGTCATTTCGGCCGTCGGCCACGAAGTCGATGTCACGATTGCGGACTTTGCGGCCGACGTTCGCGCGCCCACGCCATCGGCGGCGGCCGAAATCGTCGTCGCGCGGAAGGAAGATTTCTGCACGCACATCGAGCGGCTCGGCGAGCGGCTTACTGGCGCCGTGCGGGGCTCGATTGCGCGGCTCGACTCGCGCGTGCATCAGCTGAATCGCCGGCCCGGCTTCGCAGGGTGGTCGGCTCGTCTGGCCCTGCGCGGCCGGCACTGTGCAGAGACGACGCATGCGCTGCGGCATGCGGCACGAGCCGGGATCAACAAACGGCTCCGGGTGTATCAGAATTTGCGGCTGCAGCTCGAACAGTTCGATTTGCGTCGCCGACTTGGAACGGTGCGGGCACGGCTGGTGCGTGTGGACGGAACGCTGCTGGCAGCGGCCCTGCATCGGCGTCATGATGCGGAGCGGCGGCTGAACAGCTGCGCGGCACGGCTCGACAGCCTCAGCCCGCTCGCGGTCCTCGGCCGTGGTTACGCGGTCGTGTGGGACGAATCCCGCACGCATGTCATCCGCCGGGCTGTGGAAGTAAAACCAGGCGATCGCGTTCGCGTCACGCTGTCGGAAGGCGAGCTGAACTGCGACGTGACTGACGATTGACGATTGACGAGTGCATATGGATTCAACCTCCACCATCAAGGACTTCGAAGCGGCCATCGCCGAGCTCGAAACGATTGTCAGGAAGCTCGAGGAAGGCGATCTGCCTCTGGAAAAATCGCTCGAGTTGTACGAGCGCGGTGTCCAGCTGTCCCGCTTCTGCCATACGCGGCTCGAAGAAGCCGAGAAGCGGATCGAGATTCTGAACGAGCGCGGCGATCTCCGCCCGGCCGGCGCCATTTTCTCGAAAGACGACGATCGAAAATGACGCAGGTGGCGTCGCTCGCAGAGTACCTGGACGCACGGCGCGCGCAGATCGACGCCGCCCTCGAGCGCTATCTCCCTGCTCCGCGGGCATGCCCTCAAGGCCTGTATGACGCGATGCGTTACAGTCTCCGCGCTGGTGGAAAGCGTCTGCGTCCAGTCCTGACGCTTGCGGCGGCAGAAACCGTCAGCGGCAGCGCCGGCTCGCTGGCCTCCGGCCCCGCTGTCGAGGCGGCCCTGCCCGCAGCCTGCGCCATTGAATTCATCCATACGTACTCATTGATTCACGACGACCTGCCTGCCATGGACGACGATTCGCTGCGGCGGGGCCAACCGACCAATCACATCGTGCACGGCGAGGGGATGGCGATTCTCGCCGGCGACGGACTGCTTACCGAGGCATTCGCGCTGATGGCCGCCGAGCCACAGGATCCGGCGCTGACGCCGAGAAAGTTGCGCGCGATTAAAGCTGTCGCAACGGCGGCCGGAGCCACGGGCATGGTCGGCGGGCAGGCGATCGATCTGCTCGCCGTGGGAACGGCGTCGAGCTTCGACGCCGAGCGTCTGCAGGACATGCACGCCCGAAAAACCGGGGCGCTGATTCGCGCAGCCGCCACCGCTGGAGCGATCATGGCGGGCGCCGGCGACGACGCGATCTTCGCCGTCGAAGAATTTGGCCGTCACGTCGGCCTCGCGTTTCAGATTGTCGATGACATTCTCGACGTCGAAGGCGACGCGACGCACCTCGGCAAAACGGCCGGCAAGGATGCCAAAGCCGGCAAGCCAACCTATCCTTCGATCTTCGGCCTCGACGCCTCGCGCCGTCTCGCCGCAGAGCGCCACGAGAAGGCGTTGGCCGCGCTGCGGTCCGCCGGACTGCACCGCGGCCGTCTCGCCGACATCGCGTC
>Ga0068859_100001956_pt1 | contig 21008 bp, 13 predicted proteins | sample KBSSwiS22_FD_66585 | JGI IMG/M metagenome (GOLD analysis project Ga0068859, IMG submission 66585) | Switchgrass rhizosphere microbial communities from Kellogg Biological Station, Michigan, USA - KBS Switchgrass S2-2 | ecosystem: Host-associated > Plants > Roots > Rhizosphere > Soil ...
AAACGTAAACGCCCCCGTCTGTTGATTGACGGTCACCGTCCGCGGCAACACGAGCAATGCGGCCCACACACCCTGCGCTATCAACGCCACCGCAGGCACGTGATGCACGTTAACGCTATCAACGCGTTTGAAGAACAGCCCGTCACGCGCCATCGCGTAGTAAACACGCGCGCCCGCCAGTATCAATCCGTTGTTACAACCAAACGTCGAGATCATGATCGCAACGGCCATGATGATCGTGCCTCGTGGACCAAGCGCCGCCTGCATCACCGCGGTCGCCACGCGATTCTGCGGCGCATTCTGAATCCCACTCAAAGGCAGTGTGACGACGTAAGCAAGATTCGCGAGCAGGTAGAAACTCACCACGATCCCGCAACCGAGCAAGAGTGCGCGTGGCAAATTCTTCCCCGGATCGCGCACCTCGCCCGCCGTGAACGTGACATTGTTCCACGCTGACTGCGCGAAGAGTGGTCCAACCATCGCACGGCCGAGCAACATAATGAGTGCCAGCAGCAATAACCCTTCGCTCGCCGGTTCGAACCAAACCTGCGACGAGGAAGGCTTCCAACCGTTTTGCCACGGCTGCCACCACGACGAAGTGAACGCCGCGCTTCCATGATTCCAACCAATCAATAATCCGATGAGGATCAATCCAAGCAGCGCGGCGGTTTTTGTAAACGTAAACGTGTTTTGAATGACCTTGCCGGTTTGCAGTCCGCGCGTGTTGATGAACGTCAGGAACAGGATCATCACGACCGCGAGTAGTTGTTGAGTCGATAAACTCAGCGCATAACCGTTGAAAGAGAGTTGATTGATCGTGAACGGGTGGACGATCACGACGGGCGAAATCAGATATCGCTCCGCTGAAACCACGCCGGTAAGGACGCCGGTGAAATTTGCGAAAGCAACCGCAACCGCGGCGATCGTTCCGCTCTGAATGATCAGAAACAAGCCCCAGCCGAAAAGAAAACCTATTGACGGACCGTATGCTTCTCTGAGAAAAACGTATTGGCCCCCGGCGCGCGGCCACATCGCCGCGAGCTCCGCGCAACACAGTGCGCCGGTGATGGTGAGCACGCCCGCGAGAGCCCAGGCCGCCAGTAACCAGCCCGGCGATCCAACTAAACGCGATGATTCTGCGGAAGTGATGAAGATTCCCGACCCGATCATCGATCCCACGACGATCATGGTGGCGTCAAGCAGGCTCAGGCCACGGACGAGTTTGGCGGGAGCTTCTTTGTACATTTGCGGTTGCGTATAGTGCCACAGATCTTCTTACTTGACACTGCTTAATGCGCTCTCCTAGTCTTTCCCGTTTGGACTCATCATATGAAAAATGAACTAATCAATCGCATCACGAACAAACAGGCCCACGTGGGTGTTATCGGACTTGGGTATGTCGGCTTGCCCTTGCTCGTCGAGTTTGCCTCGAAAGGTTTCAAGGGGACCGGCTTTGAAGTTGACGAGACGAAGGCCAAACAGATCAACGCCGGCACTTCTTACATTGGCGACGTGCCTTCGAGCAAACTCAAAGAAGTGGTCGACGCGAAGCGACTTCAGGCCACCACGGATTTCGATCACCTCGCCGATTGCGACGCGATCATCATTTGCGTGCCGACGCCATTACGCAAAACCAAGGAGCCGGACGTTTCTTACATTCTTGCCGCGACGGAACAGATCGCGAAACGTCTGCGCCGTGGCCAGTTGATCATTCTCGAGTCGACCACTTATCCGGGAACGACGGACGAAGTTTTGCTCCCGATGTTTGAAGACAAGGGTTTGAAGCTTGACGAGGATTTCCTGCTCGCGTTCTCGCCGGAGCGTGTCGATCCCGGCAATCCGCAGTTTCTTACGCACAACATTCCGAAAGTCGTTGGCGGCGTGACGGACGATTCAACAAAAGTCGCGGCACATCTGTATTCGCAAATCGTCAACGATGTTTTTGCAGTCAGTTCCGCGAGAGTCGCGGAAGCGGCGAAGCTGCTCGAGAACACGTTTCGCGCAGTCAACATCGGTATGGCGAACGAAATGGCGCGGCTTTGCTATGCGCTCAACATCGATACGTGGGAGGTGATTCGCGCGGCCGCGACCAAGCCGTTCGGGTTCATGCCTTTTTATCCGGGTCCGGGAATCGGCGGTCACTGCATTCCGCTCGATCCGCATTACTTGTCGTGGAAGGCGCGGCAACACGGTTTTGATTCGCGCTTCATCAGTCTCGCGGAAGAAGTGAACTCGCGCATGCCGGAGCACGTGGTCCAACTCGTTGCCGATGGGTTGAACGACGATCGCAAAGCGATGAACGGCTCGAATGTGTTGCTGCTCGGCGTTGCTTACAAGAAAGACATCAACGACGTGCGCGAGAGTCCGGCGCTCTCGATCATCGATCGACTGCGCGCGAAGGGCGCGAATGTTCGTTATCACGATCCGTTTGTCGGAGAAGTCCGGTTTGACGATGCGCATACTGACGCGGGCGGTGAGCCGTTGCAGTCAGTGTCGTTGACTAATGAAGAGCTCAAGTCCGCCGACTGTGTAATCATCGTTACCGATCACAGTGAGATTGACTATAAGCGTGTGTGTTCGCTGGCTTCGCTTATTGTCGACACACGCAACGCGCTCAACGGCGACGTGAGACGCGAGAGCAGTGCCCGGATCATCAGGTTGTAGCCACAAAAGGCACAAGAAATGATTTTGTGCATTTATGTGCCTTTTTGTGGCGAAAATGAAAACGATGCTGAAGGTCATTAACGTCGTTGGCGCGCGGCCCAACTTCATGAAGGTGGCGCCGATCGTGGCCGCGATGAAGAAGCGTCCGACGAAGTTTCTGCCGCTCGTGGTCCATACCGGCCAACATTACGATGCGGCCATGTCTGACTCGTTCTTCCGCGATCTCGAACTCCCCGAACCTGACACACATCTCGGCGTCGGCTCCGGTTCACACGCAGCCCAGACTGCTGCGGTCATGGAACGCTTCGAGCCTATCGTACTCCAGGAAAAACCTGACTGGGTTTTGGTCGTAGGTGACGTCAACTCTACCATCGCGTGCGCACTCGTTTGCGTGAAGCTCGGAATCAAGGTGGCGCACGTTGAAGCCGGCCTACGCAGCCGCGATCGAACGATGCCGGAAGAGATCAACCGGCTGCTCACCGATCAGATCGCCGATCTACTCTTCACGCCCTCACCCGATGCCGATGAGAACCTCGTTGCCGAAGGCATTCCGCGCGAACGCATTCGCTTCGTGGGCAACGTGATGATCGACTCGTTGCAAAAGCACCTGAAGAAAGCGCGCGCGTTGCCGACCCATGAGAAACTGGGATTGAATGGTGATTACGCTCTCCTGACTCTCCATCGTCCTTCAAATGTCGACATGCGTGAATCGTTCGAACCGATTCTAGACGCGCTCGAAGCGATCTCATCGAAGTTGCCGATTGTTTTCCCGGTTCATCCGCGAACCAGAAAGACGATCGCCGAGCTTGGCTTGAGCGAACGCGTGGAGTCGATAAAAGATCTGCGAATGATCGAGCCGCTCGGTTATCTCGACTTCCTCAATCTCTCGAGCAGCGCGCGTTTAGTGTTGACTGATTCCGGTGGCATCCAGGAAGAGACGACTGCTCTCGGCATCCCCTGTTTGACGCTACGCGAGAATACTGAGCGTCCCATCACGGTTGAAATGGGAACAAACGTCGTCGTCGGCACTGACGCGACAAAGATCATCGCGGCCGCAAATGCAGCGCTTAACGGTCTGGGGAAGAAAGTATTGCGCCAGCCACCTCTCTGGGATGGACAAACGTCTGAGCGTATTCTCGATGCGCTCGAATCTCTTTGATGGCAGTTCTCAAAAAAATCAAACGCGCAGTTCGTGGGGATGTAAAGCTCACCACCCTGGCGCGCGAAGCGCTGCGGCGAAGTCGAGCCTTATCAAATGAGCGAAAAGAGCGTGCGGGGAAATTTGATCATGAGCCGTTGGCGTTAAGGCCTTATTTTGCGCGCATGAGCGCCGGCGAATTGTTAGCTTATTTTCGCGGTCCTCGTGGGGCGATACTTTTCGATGGCTTTCCCTTTACGACTGGCGACTCAATCGCTTCAGCAAACCGCATAGTTGACGATCACTGCTGGTCATTGCTTGGTTTTGGCGAACGCTGTTTCGGGAAAGAGATTCAATGGAGGCGAGATCCTCTATCGAACTACGTTTGGCCGCTCGAGTACCACCGCGACATTAAATTGATGCGAGCCGATGGCTCGGATGTGCGCGTGCTCTGGGAACTGAATCGTCTGGGCCACTTCATCACGCTCGCGAGTGCTTACTCAGCAACGAAAGATGAGCGCTATGCCGTAGAGTTTTTCACACAACTGCGAAGCTGGGTCGAGCAGAACCCTTACCTCCGTGGGCCAAACTGGAACTGCGCAATGGAGGTTGCGCTGCGAGGTATGAATCTGGTTGCAGCGTTCGAAGTATTTCGTCACTCGTCACATTTGGATACAGCAACATTGAAAGCTCTTCTGCGACTGTTCCAACAACACGGCAGATACATTGATCGCAATCTCGAGTTCTCCCACATTTCGACCAGCAATCATTATCTTTCTGACATGGTGGGCCTTTTGTGGCTGGGAATAATCCTTCCCGAACTTCACGATGGAAAGACATGGCGTGAGTCTGGCTGGATTGCGGTGATGCGTGAGATGGACAAGCAAGTGCTCGCCGACGGAGCAGACTTCGAAGCCTCAACCGGATATCACCGCTTTGTTACTGAACTTTTTCTTTACTCGTTCATGCTCTGCCGGGCCAACGATATCGAGATCGAAGAGGGATGTTGGATGAAGCTCCATCAAATGCTGACCTATATCCGCGGTTACCTGCGGCCGGATGGATTCGCGCCTTTGCTCGGCGATACGGATGGCGGACAGGTTCTGCCTTCTGTTCATCGCAGCGCTGACGATCACGCTTACCTGCTGGAGATCGGCGCCTCTGTTTTTGACGATCGGGCGCTGAAGACTCAGTGCGCAACTTCACAGGCGTTTCCGGAAGCGGGCACCTACACCATGCGTGACGGTGATCTTTATCTCTGCTTCAACGCCAGCGACGCTGGATTAAACGGGCGCGGCTCACACGGGCACAATGATGCGTTGAGTATTGAAGTCTCGGCGGGTGGACGTGCTTATATCGTCGATCCGGGCACATACGTTTATTTGGGGGATCTTCAGAAGCGACATGAGTTTCGTTCGACTGCGTATCATTCGACTGTGCAGATCGACGGGCGCGAACAGAACACGACCGATCTACACATGCCTTTTGTGATCGGAAACGAAGCGAGGCCGCGCGTGCTGGAGTGGCAAACGAGCGACGACTTTGACAAGGTAGTGGCCGAGCATTATGGATACCCTGTTGTTCATCGTCGCACTATTGTCTTCAAGAAACGCGAGCGTGCGTGGCTGATTCATGACGAGTTTACTGGCGAGGGTGAACATCTTTATGAAGTGCGGTTTCACTTTGCGCCGGGGTTGGATGTGAAGGTGCGTGAGCGAGCGGTTGAAGCCTCAGGTCTGACCGTGAGTGCGTTGAGCACTGATGTTCAGCCGGTGTTGGTTTCTCAGCCTGTATCAAGAGACTATGGTCAAATCAGTGATGCTGTTTCTGCGTGCTGGCGTATTTCGGGTTCCCCGGGCAAGCTTAGTTGGGAAGTATCCGTGTAATCCGCGGCAAAAATATGTGTGGAATTTGCGGCGTTTGGGAATATGGAGCGAGCGAAGGTTCGGTTGAGTCTTCGCTGCTCACGCGTATGCGCGACGAGATGACGCATCGCGGTCCTGACGACGCGGGCGAGTTGATTTTTGACGAGCGCAAGGGCGGTTTTGGGTTTAGACGATTATCAATTATCGATCTCTCGGCAGCGGGACATCAGCCGATGCACGGCTGCGACGAGCGCACGTGGCTTGTCTTCAACGGCGAGATCTACAACCACGCTCTGCTGCGCGCGGATCTCGAAAAGCGCGGTCACAAGTATTCTTCACGCACCGACTCCGAGACTATCCTGCACCTGTACGAAGAACGCGGCCTCGATTTCATTCACGATCTCGAAGGCGACTACGGCATCGCGCTTTGGGACGCCAACAGAGAACAACTCGTCCTCGTGCGCGATCGCATCGGTGTTAAGCCGCTTTACTTCTATCACAAAGACGGCCGCTTCATCTTCGCCTCCGAGATCAAAGCCATTCTGCAACATCCCGCAGTCACACCTGACATCGACGAGCAAGCGCTCTATCACTACCTGACGTTCCTGACCACGCCAGCGCCGACCACGCTCTTTCGCGACATACAAAAGCTCCCCGCCGGTCACATGTTGATCGTCAAACGCGACGGCACGCTGAACATGCAGCGTTACTGGGACGCGCTCCCGCCCGCACAGGCGGCGCCCGGCACGGAGCAGGAGCAGCGTGCGGAAATTCTGAGACTCCTGAGAGACTCGATTCGAAAGCGAATGATGTCTGACGTTCCTTTCGGCGTGTTCTTGTCAGGCGGTGTCGATTCGTCTGCGAACGTGGCGTTGATGTCGGAGCAGATGTCGCGACCGGTCGAGACATTCACGGTCGGCTTCAGCGACGCGGAGTATCTCAACGAGCTCGAGCCCGCGCGGCGCATCGCGCGACAGTTTGGTACGAACCATCACGAGGTGATCATCTCCGAGAAAGAGATGCACGACTTTCTGCCGCAGATGGTGTTTCACCAGGACGAGCCAATCGCTGATCCTGTTTGCGTGCCGCTCTACTACGTTTCGAAATTAGCGCGCGACTCAGGCACGATCGTGGTCCAGGTTGGGGAAGGCTCCGACGAGATCTTCAGCGGTTACGAAAACTACGTGCGCCACCTGCGTATTTACGAAAACTTCTGGCGCCACGCGGAAACGTTACCACTGTCGTTACGTCGGGCGATCTCGAATCTTTCACGGCCCGCGCTCGAAGCCACAGGCAGAAAGCGCGCGGCGATCGAGTTGATACGCCGCCTTGGGGCTGATGAGCCGCTGTTCTGGGGCGGCGTGGTGGTTTACGACGAGACGTTCAAACCGCGTGTGCTCGCGCCCCCTGTGCGCCAACGTTTGAATGGTCTTTCATCATTGCGTGTGGTGGAGTCGTACCTGAAACACATCGACGAGGAGCGACCGGACGCGGAGTTTCTGGCGCGCATGACGTATCTCGAATTGAAGTTGCGTCTGCCTGAGTTGCTGCTGATGCGTGTTGACAAGATCACGATGGCGACGAGTGTCGAAGCGCGTGTGCCGTTCCTGGACCATCACCTGGTTGAATATGCACTTTCGCTGCCGCGCGCGTTGAAGGTTGAAGGGGTGAGTGGCAAGCATATTCTGAAACGTTCGCTCGAAGAGATCCTGCCGCATGATCTGCTGTATGAGCGCAAGCGCGGATTTGGCGCCCCAGTGCGTGAATGGTTTAGAGAGGGTTTGGGTGGGTGGTTTGACGACCACTTGATGAACTCAACGATGCGACGCCGTGAGTTATTGGACTACGGGTTCGTGAGTCGCATGTTGGAGGAGCATCGCAGGGGAACGAAGGATTGGGGTTTTCATCTCTGGGCGTTACTGAATTTGAGCTTGTGGTACGAGAGATGGATCGACTCGTAAGAGTTGTTTCACGCAAGGCGCAAAGATCAAACGAAGACACAAAGGTCTTTCTTTGCGCCTTTGCGTAACCTTGGCGCTTTTGCGTGAAACTCTTTCTCAGAACATATGCGCTTCTCGTCCCAGATAGCATGGACCTTCGCGACCCGCCTGTTGATGATCTTCAACAGCGTGGCAGCGGGGATTATCGTCGCGCACTGGCTCGGCGCTGAAGGTGTCGGACAGTTGGCGGTCATCAACGTTGCTGTCGCCACGATCGTTCAGCTCGGCAGCTTTGGTCTTCCTTCGTCAAACACTTATTTCATCGCACAGGACCAGGCACACTTTCGCGCCGCGGCAGTCAACTCGCTCATCTTCGCGCTCGGTGTCGGATCGCTGCTGGCACTTGGACTCAGCGCGGTTGCTTCGGCGCGACCAGACTGGTTTGGTTTTGTCTCGCCTGAGTTGATTCACGTTGCTGCCATCTCAATTCCGTTTCAACTCATCGGTTTGATTGGTTTGAATATACTGCTGGCTGTAGGAAAGTTGCGCGAGTTCAACTTGCTGGACCTCGCCGGCCAGTCGTTCGTGCTGATCAACGCCGTGCTGGTGTTGCTCATCCTGAAGCAAGGCCTCGCGACGCTCGTAACGTTAAATACCGCTGCCAGCGTTCTCGTTAGTGCCATCATCATCTTGCTGCTTGTGATGTCCGGAAGAAGCCTCGTTCAATCGAGATGGCGCGCTGACATGGCCCTGCTGCGGCAGATGATCGGCTATGGCATCAAGTTTCATGTTTCGATTCTGGCAGGCATTATCATTATTCGCGCCGATCTGCTGGTAGTTAATCACTTTCGCGGCGCCGCTGAAGCCGGCGTGTACAGCGTCGCTTCACAATTCGCACTCTTGCTGATGTTGTTGCCGGGCGTGATCGCAACGCTACTTTTTCCGCGTGTCACGAGCGAACAGGACGCGCGTGGCGAAACCACTTGCCGGGTCAGCCGTTACACAACCTTCGTGATGTTTGTCTGTTGTATCGCTGCGGTGCCGTTTAGCTTGTTGTTGCCTTTGATTTATGGTGCAGCGTTTTCCGACGCTACCGGATTGCTTTGGATCCTGTTGCCGGGCGTTTACCTGATGGGACTCGAGTCGGTATTGGTCCAACACTTCAACGCACTCGGACTCCCGCACGCGATTCCGCTCTACTGGATCGCGACGCTTGCTTTGAACCTGATACTCGTCTTCGCGCTCGTGCCGCGCTACGGCGCACACGGCGCCGCGATTGCATCGAGCATCAGCTACGCGATGATCTTCGTCCTCGTTGCGCTTCATTTTCACATCAGCACCGGACGATCTTTTACCGACGTCTTTGTGCTCCGGAGCGTGCGTGGATGAAAGTTGTTCTGCTGGCACTCAGCGGAGACCTATCTCGCTGGCGCGACAAACTGGCCCAACTTTATCCCGATTCATCAATCGAACTGATCTCTCGCGCAGAGTTTGAAAGCGGCAGTCATCTCAAACGTCTGAAGGCATTGCGCGCGATGCGTCCGGACGTGCTCGCAATCGCCACTGAGCGGCTGCCGTGGCAACGCGGGCAAAATTTATTCATGGTCTTTGGCGCGCTTGCGGGTGCGCGTGAAGTCCTGATGATCGACGCGCATGGTGGTCTCGTGCGCAAATCTCGCGCGAATTTACTTGCCGGCGCTCCGGTGCGACTCGGACGCGAGACGCTGACCGGCGTTGGCGACGTCACTCAATCACGCCGCGAATTATTAAGACTCGAGCAGGAGGTTTTGCGATCGCGCGAAACGCCGATCTCGATTCGCGAGCCGCAGCGGATCGTTTACCTGCGCTCGACACCTGGACCAGGGACGCAGGCGGGCGGCGCCGCGAGTCACATCAAGGGTGTGGTCGAAGGACTCGAGTCACTCGGAGTTGAAGTGCAAATCATCAGCAACGACCTCATTGCCGGCCTGGATCATCCTGATGAGCGCTTCAAAATGATTCCGCCGCAACCGGGAGGAGGCTCGAGGGCGCTCTTCGATATCCACAACAATCTCGTTTTCACGCGTGGCGCAGTGCCGCTGGTTAAGGACGCCAACCCGGATTTCATTTATCAACGTTATGCGCGCTTTAGTTGGGCCGGCGTCATTGCCGCCCTGCGCACGAAGCGTCCGTTATTGCTCGAGTACAACGGCTCCGAAGTCTGGGTGGGCAAGCACTGGGATCGCGTCGGCAGTCTCGACCTGCTCGAGCGTTACGAGCGATTGAACCTTGACGCTGCGGCGCGTATTTTTGTCGTCTCGGAAGTTGAGCGCCGGAACCTCGAGGTGCGCGGTGTGCGTCCGGAAAAGATTGTTGTTAATCCAAACGGCGTGGACGTGGAGCGCTTTCGTCCCGGTGTTGGCGGCGTCGAAGCGAGACGCGAACTCGAGATTAAGAACGACGAGGTTGTTGCAGGTTTTGTCGGAACGTTTGGTCCATGGCACGGGGTCGAGAAACTCGCCGCGGCGATCAAGTCGATACCGCCAAACTTACGCGTGCGATTTCTGCTCGTCGGCAGTGGGAGTTTGCATGCGGAAGTCGAGAAGCAACTCGAAAGTGAGATGAGTCGAGTGATTTTCACTGGAGCGGTAGGCCACGATCGTGTGCCGCGGTTGTTGGATGCTTGCGACATACTCGTCGCGCCACATGTGCCGCTCGCGGATGGCAGCGAGTTTTTCGGTTCCCCGACGAAGATTTTTGAGTACATGGCGATGGGAAAGGGGATCGTCGCGAGCCGGTTGGGCCAGATTGGCGAAGTGCTTGTCGATCAGGAGACGGCGCTCCTCGTTGAACCGGGGAATGTTGACGAACTCACGGGCGCGATCGTGAAGTTGGTCGAATCGGAAATTTTGCGGGCGAGTTTGGGTGCGAAGGCGCGTGAAGTTGCTGAGAGAGAACACACGTGGACGCATAATGCGCAAAGAGTGCTCGAGGCGTATCGATCGTTATGAGCGGGTTAGCTGAAGAAAAACTTCGTGCGCGTGAGCAATGGAGTCAGGATCCGTGTGGCGCTGAATACGACCGCGAACACGAGCTCGGCACGCGCGAGTTTTTTGACGAGGTAGAGCGGTATCGCTACAACGAGTACGCCGCGTGGATGCCGCGGTTGATGGGCTTCGGACAGTTTCGCGACGCGAAGTTGCTCGAAATTGGTTGTGGTATGGGCACTGACCTGTTGCAGTTTGCACGTGGTGGCGCACGCTGCACCGGGATCGATCTCACGCCACGTTCGGTCGAGATCACGCGCCATCGTTTTCGGCTCTACGGCGCTGACGGCAGTTTCATGATTTCCGACGGCGAGCACCTTCCGTTTCGTGATGAGAGTTTTGATGTGGTCTACTCGAACGGCGTCCTGCATCACACGCCCGATACGGCGGGCGCGATCAGCGAGGTTCATCGCGTGCTGCGGCCGGGCGGCGTAGCGAAAGTGATGCTCTATCATCGCAACTCGTTGAACTACTGGTTCGAGATCGTCTTGAGGCGCGGCGTGCTGGGGGCTGAGTTTTTGCGCGGTCGCTCGGCCGAGGAAATCATGAGCCGCGTGATCGAGTTCAGCGATCACGGCGCGCGGCCACTCGTGAAAGTTTACAGTCGCAAACAAACGCGTGCGCTGTTTCGGATGTTCAAGGACATCAAAGTTGAGGTGGAACAACTGACGCGTGCTGAGTTGCGATTTCTGTCGCCGCTGGTGTCGGAAGCGATGTTTGAGCGACTGCGAAAACGGATCGGGTGGAACGTGATCGTGACGGCGACCAAGTGAAAGAGTTTTTCACGCAAAGCCGCAAAGCCGCAAAGAAGAATCCTTATAAGCTTAGCGCCTTTTCTTTGCGTCTTTGCGCCTTTGCGTGAAATATCTTCTTAGTGAATATCCGAAAACAGCTTCTGACACTCTTCGCGTTGTTGCTGATCGCGATTAGCGTGCGCCTCCTCACGCTGCAATTCATGCGCGCGCATCTCAACGATCCGGCGTGGTTTCAAGTCGGCTCGTACGTGAAGTTTGATCGCCAGGCGCGTGACATTATGGAGGGGCGACAACGTCTCTTCTGGATCGACGACGCGACGCGCACCGACCTGGCCCAGTATCCGCCCGCATTTCCTGCCCTCGTTGCGTTGATCTACAAGATCTCCGGCGAGCTGTCGGCGTATTCGGTTCAGCTCGTGCAGTGGTCCATCGATCTCGTCCTTTCGTTCTTTCTGATCATGGGCATTGCGTTTACTGCATTCGGGTGGCGCGCTGCGATCGCGAGTGGTTTTCTGCTTGCGCTCTCGCCGTTGTTTGCGCTTTACGCAGCCTATCCTTCGACGGACATGCCAACGACGTGGTTTGTGCTGGGCGGCAACTGGTTGTTGCTTCTCGCGTTCCAACGCCGGCATTTGTGGCTTGCGTTCGCGGCGGGTGTGTTGCTTGGGATCGCGTGCTGGCTACGTGTGAATCCGTTGTACTTGTGTGTAGGTTGGGCGATCGCGTTGGTTGTTTTAACTGTCGGAAGCCGGGCTTTGAAGTTGAAACTGAGCGGAGCAGTTTTAGCGGGCACGGTGCTCGTGATCGCTCCGATCGTGATTCGCAACTATCTCGTGTTTCCTGACTTCACGCCGACGGGTGGAACGATCGGAGTCAATCTTTGGGAAGGTCTCGGAGAGACTGAGTTGGGCCGCAGTCACGGATTTCTTTTCGGCGACGACAAGATGGTCGCACTCGAGCGCGCGCGGATGGGTTTGCCGGCCGATGCGCCGCTCGAGGTGCAGTGGCCTGACGGTATTCGCCGCGATCGCGAACGAACACGCGAGTCGCTGGCGTTTATCAGGCAGCATCCGATCTGGTACGCCGGTGTGATGATCGGACGCATGTGGGGCATGTTGAAGGTCGCGGGCGATCCGGTGCCGTACACCGGGACGAGTGGTATCAACGTCACGAGCAGGAAGTGTCTGCCGCCTGGTTGGCAAGGTGGAGTGGTAGCGCTTGGCGTGAACGTGTTGGGGATGGTGCAGAGCGTGGTGCGCTATCTTTTTCTACCACTCGCGGCGTTTGGGATCTATGTGGCAGTGCGCAGGGATTGGCGAATCAGTTGTTTACTGCTGGTGACGATAGTCTACTACCTCGTGCCTGGCACCTCCGCACACACGGAGATTCGTTACGTATTGCCGATGCACGGGTTGCTGATAGTGTTCGCAGGCTTTGGAATCGAATGGGTTGTTTCACGCAAAGACGCAAAGTTGCAAACGGAGGCGCAAAGGTAGGCGTCTTTGCGTCTTTCTTTGCGCCTTTGCGTGAAATTCTTTAATGTGACGACAGATGAGTTCTGACGTTAAAAGCATGCCGCGCGAGATGATGGAGCACACGTATCCCATCCTCTTTCGCGTGGAGCAATCGCATTGGTGGCACATCGGGCGGCGCCGGATTCTCTCCGGATTTGTTGAAGATATTTGCCGTGGCGTCACCGACCGGCGGCCAAGGATTCTTGACGTAGGCTGCGGCACGGGCGCGAATCTGTTGATGCTTTCGAAGTACGGTGAAGCGGAGGGCGTCGATATTTCGGAAGATGCACTCGCGTTCTGTCGCGAGCGTGGACTCGACAAAGTGAAACTCGGTGCGGGGGAAGAACTTCCTTACGCCGACGGCACGTTCGACCTGGTAACTGCGTTCGACGTCGTTGAGCACATGGATGACGATCTCGCCGGACTGAAAGAAATGCGACGCGTGTTGCGACCCGGCGGGCGCGTGCTGTTGTTTGTGCCGACGTTCATGTTTTTATGGGGTTTGCAGGATGACGTCAGCCACCATCGTCGCCGGTATCGTCTACCGGAATTAGCGCGCGTGCTCGAAAAAGCCGGGTTTGAGATCGAGCGCACGACCTACGCCAACATCACATTCTTCCTGCCGATCCTGCTGATGCGAAAGTTGATGCGACTGACGGGCATGAAAGCAGAGTCGGAGAACAACATCAATGTGTCCGCATTGAATGGAATCCTCGGGCGTCTCTTCGGCGCGGAGAGCTGGATCCTGCGACGTATGAATTTGCCTTTTGGTGTGTCGGGGTTGTGTGTGGCAAAAGCAAAGCCGCGGATTAACGCAAATTAACGCGGATTAATAAACCTGCACGAATCGAATGCGGTAAGCTCCATCATTCAGTTCTCGCAACGTCTGTTTCCGCGCGTGCTTTTCGAACCACTCAACGCCATCGTGGTTCAGGTGGAATGCATCGATCGCGCTGGTTTCAAACCAAACAGTGCCGCCCCCGGCAGAGATGTTTCGCATCTCCGCGTTTGGATCGTCCATAAACTTCAAGTGCATTCGCATCCAGCGCGTTTGAGGCGTGAAGTAGCGCACCAGACTCACATCCGAACTCTCGTCCATATAAAAAACCACGGTACCGGTGGGCCATTCATGGTTCATCTGCAAAGCAAACGCGAGCGGCGGATACTTCTCCGTGTGTGAAGACGGATAAATGAGGAACAGAAAATTCGCGAGCGCGGCGGCGATCACAAACGCCGCTAAGGCGCGTGTCTCTGAGCGCGTGTTTTTAACAGACGCTAGTGCAAGTCCGAGCACAATGATCAGTGCCGGGAGATAAAACAGCCGATAGAAAGTGTTCTGCGGTAACCAGAAGAAGAGAAAGACAACGTAAACGCCGATCCAGAGGAGCGAGAGCAAGAGCACTGTTTTCTGGCGCGTTGCCATTAGCAGTTTAGCCGGCCGAAGATTTTGCAAAAGGTTGAAGATGAAAAAGAATATGGCGGCTATCAGGCAGAGCAGCAGCATGAGGATCGCAGGGTTCATGAGTCCGCGCAGTGAGTTGAGTCGACCTCCAAAGAACAGTCGCACCTGGCCGCGCAATGAGTATTGTAAGTTGGACCAGAGACGAAACTTCGTGTCAGCGTCAGGTGAGTATGAAGTGGTCCACCGAATGAACCTTACCAGATCAAATTCGCCGATAGTGAGAGAGAACAAGCCCGCATAAGCTGCGACGATCAGCACTGCTGCCGTGACAGTGAAGTAAACAGCGTTCAGCGCCTGTCGCTTGAAAGTTACATCCTGCAAGTAAACGCCCAGCGCCAAAACCGGGAACATCAACACGGCCAACTGGTGAAAGGCCATGCTGATGAAAAACGTGAACGCGGTCAGCAATGGTCTTGGTTTTCTGCCAGGCATGACGAGATAAAAACTAATCAGCAGAAAGAGCACGCTCGGAATGTAAGCGTTTGCGTCAGTGGAGAATTTCCACCACGTTGCTGAAAATGCAAAGAGCAATGCCAGACAGATCGAGAAGTAAAACGAGCGTAATGTTTGCATCAGTATCGAGAACAAGACGCCCGCGCAAAGCGCGCTGAGCAGACTGTTCAGGATCTGCAAGGCTGTCAGAGCGCGGATGTCAGTGCCGATCGCGCGCAGGAGTTTGTAAAAGATATAGCCGGCGAAGTTGTAGATGAGATGGTTTGGATGGACCAGCGAAGGGCTCAGTCCCGAAGCATCTTCGATCGCCTGTGCGAAGACGATGCCATCCCAGTAGTAGACGCGCGTCGGGAATAACAGGTAGATGACCGCCGTCACGCTGAAAAGTATCAATGGGGCGATGTGGGAGCGGGAGTCCATCGTCAGCCGGGTTTGCGAGATTCTACAGTATTTACACGATTAATCCCGCAGATACTGTAAAATCTTTCGAATCCTGTGCTCCGGAATCGCTCGATAATCTGCTTTGGCGGTGAAGATTGGTGGTATCACCACCCGCACTCGAAGGCCCATCTGATGCGCCAGTTCGCGCGCGCCGGCAACAAAGTGATTTTTGTTAACTCGATCTCGATGGGTCTGCCCGGGCTGGCCCACAAGGATCTCCTGCCTCGCATCAAACGCAAACTCGGCAGTTATGCGAAACTCGCTCGCCAGACTGGGGAAGGTATCACGGTCGTCTCGCCTGCGAGTCTGCCGTTTTTCGGTAGCGCCGCGCGCAAGATCAACCGGCGCTTGCTTGGTGCTCAGATCAAACGTCTCGCGAGTAGTCGCGGGTTAACGAACCCCATCCTCTGGATCGCGATTCCGACTGCTGCTGACATGATTGGAGCTCTGGATGAGTCGATGGTGGTCTATCACGTGTCAGACAAGTATGATGCGAACACGATGGATCATGCTACCGATCCGGCGTTGATTCGCCGCCTGCATGAAAAGGCAATCGACGCCGCCGACCTCATCTTCTACTCCGGACGTAAACTCTTCACGGAAGCGACGCGCGGATGTGAACGCTCACACTTGCTCGAACAGGGCGTAGACTTCGATCACTGGCGCCGCGTAGCCGAGGGTGTGGTTAAGATCGCGCCCGAGATCGAGAAGATTCCGCGCCCGCGTCTCGGGTATTTTGGCGCGATTGAACCGTGGCTGGTGGACCAGGAGTTGATCAAACGTGCGGCGCGCGAGCGTCCGGAGTGGCAATGGGTGTTCATTGGCAACAAGTCGCGCGGGCTGGAGATTGAAGAGTTACCCAATACGCACTTTCTCGCGCCGGTCGCGTATGCGGAGTTGCCGTCGTATGCGGCGGGATTCGACGTTTGCGTGCTGCCGTGGGAAACTGAGCAGTCTTTCACGAGCTATGGCTCGGCGATCAAGGTGCGTGAGTATCTCGCGACGGGCAAGCCGGTGGTGATTTCGCCGTTACCGGAATACGAGCCGATGCGCGACGTGCTCAGGATCGCACGCACGCGCGACGATTTTATTCGTCTGGTTGAGGAGGCGTTATTCGACACCGACCCGGCTGACACTGCGAGACGCCAGGCAGCCGTAGCCTCCGGCACCTGGGACGCGCGCGCTGAGTGGGTTAGTGGATTGATTGAAACTGTTTTAGCCGCAGATTTACGCGGGTGAACGCGGATCTATGAAGCAGGTGTTGCAAAACAGAAAGACCGGCAGGCCGTTTGTTGGTGAGGTGCCGGTGCCGGCGCTGCAGAGAGGTCGTGTCCTCGTGCGCACCGTTGCCTCGTTGATCAGCGCGGGGACTGAGCGAGCCGCTGTCGAACTGGTCAGCAAAGGGTTGGTTCAGGAGGCACGCCAGCGACCGGATCTTGTGAAGGCTGTGGTTGCGAAGGTCAAGAACGAAGGGCTGCTCAATACGTTTTCATCAGTGCGCGACAAGATGGCCGCGTCGCAGGCGTTGGGTTACAGCGCATCGGGCATCGTTGCCGCAGTGAGCGAAGATGTGAGCGAGTTTCAAGTCGGCGATCGAGTTGCATGTGCCGGCGTGGGTTACGCTTCACATGCGGAAGTGTTGTCGGTGCCGAAGAATCTCTGCGTGCACTTGCCTGAGGGCGTCAGTTTTGAATCAGGCGCATATGGAACGCTCGGCGCGATTGCATTGCAGGGGGTGCGACTGGCAGAGCCGACGCTGGGCGAATCGGTGGTCGTTATCGGACTCGGACTCGTCGGACAGCTCACGGTCCAACTTCTGAAAGCGAATGGTTGTCGCGTATTTGGTCTGGACCTGGACCAGACGCGCGTTGCGCTCGCGCTCGAACTAGGCGCAGACAAAGCCTCCGTCTCGAGCGAAACGCCTGCCAAAGAGATCGAAGCATGGACGCGCGGGCACGGCGCTGACGCGGTTTTGATCACTGCTGCTACCGATTCAAATGAACCCGTGGAATTAGCCGCGCGCGTGTCACGTCTGAAAGGCCGCGTGATTGTTGTCGGCATGACCGGCATGAACATTCCGCGCGCGCCGTTCTTCAGTCGCGAACTCAAGCTCGTGATTTCGATGTCGTATGGACCAGGTCGTTACGATCCGGAATATGAAGAGCGAGGTCACGACTATCCGCTACCGTACGTGCGTTGGACCGAGAAGCGAAACATCGAGAGCTTTCTCGAACTCATTGGCGATGGGCGGATCAATGTCGAGCGTTTGACGACGCACCGTTTTCCGATCTCCGAAGCGGATCGCGCTTACCAGTTGATCTCAGGCGAACTGCGCGAGCCGAATCTCGGCGTCGTGCTCAATTACGATCCGGAAGCCGAGGTGGTGCGGAAGATTTCACTCGGCGCCACTGTGCAGAAGTCGGAGAAATCGATCGTGCTGGGCGTGATTGGCGCCGGCGGTTACGTTCCGGCGATGTTGCTGCCGCACTTCAAGACTGAAGGGGTTGAGTTTCGAGCAATTGCAACGGCGTCGGGAATCTCGGCGCACGACGTTGGCAAGCGATTCGGGTTTGCGTATGCGGTTTCGAGTGCGGAAGAGGTGCTTGATGACACGAACGTCAATCTCGTCGTCATTGGCACGAGACACGATCTACACGCTGAGCTCGCTCGCAAAGCGCTCGAGCGAAACAAGCATGTGTTTGTTGAGAAACCGCTGGCGCTTAATGACGAACAGCTCGATGCAGTGCTCGAAGCTGCCGGCAGCTCAACGGGACACTTGATGGTTGGATTCAACCGGCGTTTCTCGCCCCTTGCGCAGCGTGCGAAAGAGTTCTTCGATGGTCACGACACGCCGCTCTCGATGTTGTATCGAGTGAATGCCGGTCGCATTCCGAAGGAACACTGGACGCAAAATGCTGAAGAGGGAGGCGGGCGGATTGTCGGCGAGGTTTGTCACTTTATAGACCTGATGCAGTTTTTGACGGGAGCGCCGCCGGTGTCGGTGTTTGCGGAGTCGATCGGTGCGAAGTCGAGCAAGATCGTCGATGCCGATTCTGTTTTCATCACGTTGCGATTCGCGGATGGGTCGAATGGCGCGGTGGCGTATTTGAGCGAAGGCGATAAGGGATTGGCGAAGGAACGACTGGAGATTTTTGGCGCGGGACGAGTGTTCGTGCTCGACGATTTCCGGCGCGCAACGCTTTACAAAGATGGACGCGAGGAGCAGGTCGCGTTGAAGGCACAGGACAAAGGTCAGCAGGCGCAGGTGCGAGAGATTTGTAAAAGCAGCGTCGCTCCGATCAGTCTTGAGGAACTCGCCGCAACAACGCGCGCCACGTTCCGGGTGCTCAACTCTCTTCGCGAGCGCCGCCCGTTTGAGATTTAAGTTGCCACAAAAAGGCACAAAAAACACAAAACAGAATGAGAAGTTTGTTTGTGTGTCTTTTGTGCCTTTTTGTGGCTGAAAAACAATGTGTGGGATTGCGGGGATTATTAGCTTCGAGCCTGAGCGGTTGATCGGGCCGATGCTCGATACGATCGAGCATCGCGGGCGTGACGATCAGGGTGTTTGGGTTTCGGAGGCGATTGATTCGTCGGGGCGACGCGCGTGTCTCGGGCATCGACGGCTTGCGATTATCGACACGTCGCCGGGCGGGCATGAGCCGATGTTCTCGCATGATGGCCGTTACGTCCTCACGTTCAACGGCGAGATCTACAACTATCGCGAGCTTCGCGAGCAACTGCGTCTTCGTGGGCACGAGTTTCAGACCGACAGCGACGCCGAAGTTTTACTCGCCGCGATTTCCGAGTGGAGTTGGGACGCGTTGGACCATCTCAACGGCATGTTTGCGTTCGCCGTTTGGGATAACAAAGAGCGCACGCTGACACTCGCGCGCGATCACGCCGGCATCAAGCCTCTCTACTATGCTGTTACTCCTACAACATTCATCTTCGGCTCGGAGATTAAAGCAATCCTCGCGACCGGATTAGTCAAACCAGAACTCAACCCCGAAGCGCTGCACCAGTTTCTAACTTTTCTCTGGTCACCGGATCCAAACACACTATTCGCGAACGTCAAAACAGTCCCGCCCGCGCACGTGCTTCACTTTCACGGCGATGAAGTGACTCTCAAACAATGGTGGGACGTGTCGTTTACTGCCATCGACGAAAGCAAAGACGAAACCTGGTGGTGTGAACGCGTGCTCGACACGCTCGACCGCGTCGTGAAAATGGAGATGGTTGCCGACGTACCTCTCGGATCATTTCTCTCCGGCGGCATCGACTCGTCCGGCATCGTCGCGATGATGGAGCGTCACAGCAATGGACGTCCGATCAGCACCTACACAGCCGGCATCGAAAGCGAAGATCTGCGTTACGACATCATCCCCGACGACGTGCAGTGGGCGCGCCGCGTAAACGAGCAGTTGCAGACTGACTATCACGAGATCATGTTGAAACCGTCGGTGGCCGAGTTGCTGCCGAAGCTGGTCTATCACATGGAGGAACCGCCAATCGACATGGCGATTCCGAGTTATCTCATCTCGAACGCAGCGCGCGAGACGCTAACGGTGATGCTCTCGGGCATGGGCGGTGACGAAGTGTTCGCCGGCTATCCGCGACAGATGGCGATGAAGATCGCGTCCGCGTTCGATCCGGTGCCGAATCTTTTGCGCCGGCCGTTGATGAGAACTGTTGCTGGCGTCTTGCCGGGTGGTCTGCCGGGGAAGTTCACGGCGCCGCTTCGAAATGCGAAGAAGTTTGCGCGCAGTGCCGCGCTTGATTTCGAGGATCGTTATCTTGGATACGGCACTTACTTCACCAACGAGATGAAGCAGCGACTCTACTCGGACGAATGGCGCTCGCTCACGAGTGAGTACGATCCTTACGCAGCGCATCGCGGCTACTTTGCGCGTGTTGCGGATGCGGCGCCGTTGAATCAACTCCTATACGTCGATCTAAAAACCTTCCTCCCGTGTCTAAACCTGCTGACGACTGACAAGACGTCGATGGCCGCGAATCTCGAGGTGCGCGTGCCGTTTCTCAATCGCGAGATGATCGAGATGGCGGCGCACATGCCGCCGCGTCTAAAACTCCGCGGGTTGACGCGCAAATACGTGCTGAAGCGAGCGCTCGAAGGCGTGTTGCCGAAAGAGGTCATCTGGCGCCGGAAGGCGGGATTTGGAGCGCCGATCCGATCGTGGCTTCGCGGCGCGCTAAGGCCGATGATTGGAGACCTATTGTCGGAGGAAACCGTAAACCGCCGGGGCATCTTCCGGCCGGAGGAAGTGAAGCGAGTGGTGGAGGCCAACTTTTCCGGGCGCGAAGACTATAACCTGCAGGTTTTTCAGTTACTTGGCCTCGAACTCTGGCACCGGACCTTTGTGGATTGAGGAATATTTCACGCAAAGGCGCAAAGACGCAAAGAAGAAATTACAAGTTTCCTTTCGCCCTTCTTTCTTTGCGTCTTTGCGCCTTTGCGTGGAATATTCCGTTCAATATTGCAAAACATTGACAATCACGCAGCGGCCGGTCTAATCTGCATCTGGCGGAGTCACCCTGACTCGGCGACCTTCTGAAGCCCTCACGGCCTCGAAAGTCTTTTTAGCCCCAAAATGCCGATGATTGGACTGGACGAACTCGAAACGTCAAATGGCAATGGACTGCACCCGGAGCATGCGTCCGGGCCGCAGCAGTGTGTCCTGTTGGTTGAGGACGATCCGGCGCTGCGACGTTACCTCGAAGTCGTACTG
>Ga0068859_100001959_pt1 | contig 20995 bp, 20 predicted proteins | sample KBSSwiS22_FD_66585 | JGI IMG/M metagenome (GOLD analysis project Ga0068859, IMG submission 66585) | Switchgrass rhizosphere microbial communities from Kellogg Biological Station, Michigan, USA - KBS Switchgrass S2-2 | ecosystem: Host-associated > Plants > Roots > Rhizosphere > Soil ...
GCCCTGGAAGTTCTTCTTGAGGATGAAGTTGGTGACGCCGGCGATGGCGTCGGCACCGTAGGTCGCCGAGGCGCCGCCGGTGATGTTCTCGACGCGCTCCACCGCTGCGGAAGGAATGGTGTTGATGTCGACGACGCCCGAGGCGTTGGCTGGTGTGCCGCGGCGGCCGTCTATGAGGACGAGGTTACGGTTGGAGCCGATGCCGCGCAGCGAGATGGTCGCGGCGCCCGGCGTATTGGTCGCGGTCGGCTGAATGTCGCCGCCCATGAACGGCGTCTGGTTCGCCGAGAACTGCGGCAGCTTGTTGAGGTTCTGCTCGAGGGCGGCAGTACCTGAATTGTCGAACAGGCTGCGGTTGGCCGTCACGATCGGGCTGTTGGCCTCATAGTCGCGGCGCGCGATGCGCGAACCGGTGACGACGATCGCCTCGTCGTTCGACGGAGCGGCTTCGCTCGACGTCGGCGTCTGGGCTTCGGTCGCGGCCGGCTCTTGGGTGTCCTGTGCGAATGCCGGGCTGACACCGGCGATGAAGATGGCGGCCGTGGCCGTGGTGGCCATCAGGCGGCGAACGCGGATACCCGAAGCGCTAGTGCGCATGATAATGGATTGCATTTAGATCCTCCCTGTGAGCGTTTTTGTTTGCGTAATCTTGTTGCCGCCAAATCCGGGAACAGCCCCCCGAAACGGGAGGCAAGCGGCCCTTTTCAGGGCGCGATCGTTCGCGGTCTGATGGTTGAAATTTCTGTCGAAAGCACCCCCTACAAACGACTTACTTTTGTTGACATTGGCAATGGGGACGATGCGGTCTTTCATGTCAAGTGTCACAAAAAGTGATAGCATCGTCCGGGAGGCGCATTGATGTCCGGACATGGACGGATTCGCCCCGTGGCGCGCCGGTCTGGGTCGCATTATTCCATTTCGCGCCTGCACAGTGATGCACATCGTAAGTGGTACTTACGACTTGGTCGTCCGCGGATTCCGCCGCTTTTTGCACGTGCGACGGTCGGGCAAGCGTTTCAGCGGGGTGAAGCAATTCCGCCACAATGGTCGAAAAATGTTAGCCATTTCAGGCCGCGGACACTCTTATCATATCAGAATCTCTACCCCTTTACTTGGCCTGAGGCTGCGTTCAACCCGGCTGCAACGGGGGCGCCGGCGGTCAGACCGCATCATCTGGGTGCCGCGGTCCAAGCCCAATTTGATCAGGAGAGAGAGTTTCGATGCTCAAGCTTTACAGTTTTGGCCCGGGTGCCAATTCGCTGAAGCCGCTGCTTACTTTGTTCGAGATGGAGATTCCGTTCGAGAGGCAGCTCCTCAACCCGGCGATCTTCGAGCATCACGAAGACTGGTTCAAGAAGATCAATCCGCGGGGCCAGGTCCCTGCCCTCGTCGACGATGGCAAGGTCATCACCGAGTCGACGGTGATCTGCGAATATCTCCAGGACGAATATCCTCAATATACCAAGCTGCGTCCGGAGGATTCCTATCGACGCGCGCAAATGCGGGTGTGGACCAAGTGGGTCGACGAATATTTCTGCTGGTGCGTCTCGACGATCGGCTGGCAGCGCATGGTCGGCCGGATGGTCGACCACCTGTCCGAAGAAGAGTTCGAGGAGAAGGTAAAGCGCATCCCGATCCCCGAGCAGCAGGTCAAGTGGCGCCGCGCCCGGCACGGCTTTCCGCAGGAGATGCTCGACGAGGAGATGGCCAAGATTCGCATCTCGATCAAACGGCTCGAGGATCACCTTGCCCAGCACGAATGGCTGGTCGAGGGCATGTATACCCTTGCCGACATTTGTAATTTCGCGATCGCCAACGGCATGCAACATGGCTTCGCGGAAATCGTCAACGAGCAGGACACACCGGCCGTGATGCGCTGGATTATGCAGATCAACGAACGCCCGGCCGCGAAGAAGATGTTCGCCGAGGTGCCGCGCGAGAATGTCCGCGGCAGCCCGACGCGGCCGCAGGAGCCCGAGGCCCAACCGGCGTCGGTCGCGGAATAACAGCGCCGCGGACGGGAGCTTTAGTCCCCATGCCCGGCGAAATCCTCTCCTATGAGGTCGACCGCCTCGCGATGCAGGGCGAATTCCATCGGCCGGCGGCGGACGAACGGCGCCCGGCCGTCCTCGTCTTTCCGGAGATTTTCGGGCTCGGCGATCACGCCAGGAGCCGGGCAGCGCGGATCGCCTCGGAACTGGGCTATGCGGCGCTGGCCTGCGATCTGCATGGCGAAGGCCGCGTCATTGCCGATCTCGAGGAAGCCCGCGCGCTGATGGCGCCGCTGCGGGAGGATCCGCGGCGGATCCGCTCGCGCGCCGCGGCAGCGTTCGACGCGCTGCGCGACCAACCCGGCGTCGATGCCGGGCGGATCGCCGCGATCGGCTATTGCTTCGGCGGGACGATGGCGCTCGAGCTGGCCCGTGGCGGCGCGGACATTGCCGGCGTCGTGGGCTTTCACAGCGGCCTTGGCACTGCCGCGCCCGACGATGCGCGAAACATCCGGGGCAAGGTGCTGGTCTGTATCGGCGCCGATGATCCGGGAATTCCGCCCGAGCAGCGCAGCGCGTTCGAGCAGGAGATGCGCGCGGCCGGCGTGGACTGGCAGCTTCACCTTTACGGCGGCACCGTCCACAGCTTCACCAACCCGGCTGCCGACGCGATGGGCCGACCCGAGTTTGCACGTTACGATGCCGATGCGGATCGCCGTTCCTGGACCGCCATGCGCGATTTCCTCGCCGAGATATTCTAAATCGGCGGACCGAGCCGCGTTCGGCACGCATCGGCTTGAAACCCGTTCCGCGCCTGATATGAAACAGGCAATGGACTTGATGAGCCGGACCTTGTCGGCGATTCGGGCCAACGTCGGGGGGATCAGCCTGGTAATGGCATGGGCGGCGAGCGCCGCCGCGCTTGCCTGGGCGGTCGCCGCCAGCGGCCTGTTCGCATCCTATGCGCCCTTTTCCTGGGTCGTCGGCGGATTCGTCGGTGCCGTACTTGCCGTTGCGATCTGGCGAATCGCGTTGTCCGGTCACCGCCAACTGGTGCACAATCGCTACGACGCCAAGCTGCTTGCCCAGGGCGGGCCGATCGATCCGCTGGCCAAGACCTTTGAGAGCCGGCGCATCTATCTCAACGATTTCGCCCTTCCGTCGAAACCGCTGATCGAGGCCAAAACGTTCATCGACTGCGAGATTATCGGGCCGGCTAATATCGTCCTGATCGGCGGCAATTCGGTTTCCGATCACCGCCTGCCGGCCTGCGATGCCCTGGTCATCGCCGAGGGCGCGGAGCCGTCGAATGGCTATGCTTTCCGGGACTGTATCTTCCGCGGCTGCTCATTCGTTCGGATCACGCTGCTGGTCACCCAGGCCGAGTATCAGAGTGCGAAGACGGTCAACTGGCTGCGCTGGATCAGCATGAGGCCGGAAGGCCAGGGCGAGCTGTTGCTCGAGCCCCATTATGCCGTCGACATGATCCCGACTCCGGCGGAATAGTTCGCCTGAGACCGTTTTGAGGGCGGCCGGCCAATCTTCCGATTCCGCTAACGACATATTTACCACGCCGGGCCCAAGCTGCCGCGTTGAAGCGTAGTTGGAGCGTGCGGATGAAGCGCGAGGAACTCAGGCGACTCTCGACCGAGCAGGTCGAAGCACGCCTGACAATCTATTGCCGCGACGGGTTCAAGGACGAGGTCGCGAAACTTTGGACCAAGGCTGGACAGGCGATCGCGGATGCTGCCCGCGACCACTGGACGACCGAATCGAAACGGCTCTCGGAGTATAGCGACGCCTACGGGCCGGACCGGATCGACGGTCTGGTGGAGCGAGTCGCCGATCAGTTCAGCCGCCCGATCGACGCCGACTGGATCCGTGCGCGCGCCGAGATCGGCGTCAACGTGTTCGTCAACGGTCTCCCGCTTCCACTGGTGACGGACAACAATGCCCGCCTCGCGCTGGTCATCGGCAAAGGCCTGCGGAGTCGATTTGACGATGAACCCGAGACCCGGGAATGGGCGGGAGACATTCTGCACCGCCTCTATCATTACGTGAACGAGATAATTTGTACGCAGGTCGAGGTGCTGGAATCGCAGCGCGCCGCCGAAGAGCGCGGACGCCAGAGCAGCGGCTTCGAGGACGAAGTCGCGAAGATCGTCGAAAACACCGCGGCTGCCTCAACCAAGGTCCGCGAACAAACCGGCACGGCTACCAGCTCCGCCCGCGGCATGCTCGGTAAAGCCAGCGAGGTTGCCGCCGCGGCCGAACAGTCGGCCGTCGCGATGCGCGAAGCCGCGCAGACAGCTGCCGGCCTCATCCGCGCCATCGAGGATGCGCGGATCGAAGTCGAACGTGCCAGCGAAGTCGCGCAGCGCGCCGGCGAACAGGCAAGTGACGCAGTCGGCACCAGCCAGGAGCTTTCGGAGCAGGTCGAGGCGATCGAATCGATCCTTGGCCTCATTCGCGACATCGCCGGCCAGACCAACCTGCTCGCGCTCAATGCCACTATCGAGGCAGCCCGGGCCGGCGATGCCGGCCGCGGCTTTGCCGTCGTCGCCCAGGAAGTGAAGTCGCTGGCCAGCCAGACCGCGCGCGCTACCGATGATATCGCCCGGAAAATCGCTGGCATCGAAGGCGCGACCCGCTCGACGGTTGACGCCAATGGCCAGATCCGGACGACGATCGGCGAAGTGCAATCGAGCGCCGAGCGCATTCGCGGCGCAATGGACGTTCAGTCGCAGACGGTGACCATGATCACCGCCGCCGTCGATGAAACAGCGCTCGCCGCAGATTCGATGAGCGCAACGATTGCAGCGATCCGCAGCGATGCCGAGAGCCTTGTGGAATTCCTCGAGGGACTCGATCAGGTCGGCGCGGGCTTCGGCGAACTGGACGATCGGTTGCGAAGCTTTGCCGACAACACGCGCGCATTCCTCAACACGATCGCCGCCTAGCTCGCTTTCAGAGTCCCGTCCCGGAGAAGTTCGTTGGTCAGCTTGACCATGCAGTCGAGTTGGCGGCGGAACATCTCCTGGGCAGTATCCTGCTGGAGGATCCCAGGCGCAAAGCTGATGCCGCTACCGTCCGTTCGGATCAGGACGCCAGCGTCGACCAAATCCTTCACCTTGCGTCGCGTCGTTTCGCGGTTGAGACCGGTCGCAGAAGCGATCGAACTGACGTTGCAGGGCGTCAACCGTTCTGGTGGGAAAGGATGGCGAAGGCACTTCAGCTCCGGCTTGAGATCGGTGTCGCGCGTCACCCGCTCGGCGACGATCGCTCCAATCGCCACCAGGATCATGATCGCGTCGTAGCCGTCGACCCTGGCACGCCAATGCTCCATGTAACGCAGCATCATCAGCGACAGCCGGATAGCCGTCAGTCGGCTGTGCGCCTCGGCGCCAGCCTCATCTACAATGACGGGCACGCAATACTCCTCCCACCCCAGCACCGTCCCTCGCGATGTCGGAAGGGTTCCGGAACGAGATCGGGGCACAAATTGTGCGCAAAGCATACAATGAATTCCCGATAATTCGTTACGAACTCGAAATGGTGGAGTCGGGTGACGACGAGGAGGAGGTTGCAAGCCTTCTTTCCCGGAGCGCCGAGGAGCTTCGCATCAGGGCGCTCAGCTGCCGAATGATCGCGGAGCGCATTCTCGACGCAGCTGTGGCCGACGAGCTTCGCACGCTCGCGCGCGAACTCGAAGACCAGGCGGAACGCCTCGCCGCCGGTGACAAGTCCTAGCGTCGGCGTCGTTTCGCAATTGGCTCACTCGGCCTCGGCTTCAGCCGGCGCTGCTTTTCCATCAGCCATCGCCGGCGCTAACCTACCCCCATTATTGGAATTTCGGCCTCAGGCTTTTGCCTGACGGGCGTCAATCGCCCTCCCGCGAATGGGGCGCTGGACGGCCAGGCCGTCGATGTGCCTACTCAAATAACCACCGACCCCGGCGATGCCGCACGGGAAGCTGGGGTTAACCCTGATGGAAGCCATCACGGCTGCTCGGCAAGCATCGGCCGAGAGGGGCCATGGCGGAAGGTACTTTCACGATCCGGAACGAGAGCGGCGGCCGCACGCTTGCGCTCGCCGGCGACTGGAGCTCGCTCACCCTCGGCGACAAGGCGGCACAGCTTGGGGACGCGATGGCCGGGGCGACCGGAAGGACGCACCTCGATCTCGCCCAGATCGGCCACCTCGACACCGCCGGCGCCTATGCGATTCTCCGGGCCGTGCTGCCGACGCTTGCGCCGTCACCAATGCCACGCGAAGCCGAGCGGCTGTTCACACTGGTCCGACCGGCCGTCGAGGAGGAGGTCGCGACGCGCCAGCACCAGCCCTGGTTGACCGCATTGGTTACGCGGATCGGCATGGCGGTATTCGCGATCTGGAACGAATTGCTGAGTGCGGCCAACTTCGCAGGCCGCCTCGTATTCGAGCTGGGCCAGTTGATCCGTTCGCCCAGCAAGCTTCGCGGAGTAGCGCTGACACACACGATGGAATCGGCAGGGATCGATGCGTTGCCGATCGTCATAACGATGAACTTCTTCATCGGCGCGGTGATCGGCCTCGTCGGTACCGACCTGCTTCGATCGCTGGGTTTCGCAATATTGACCGTGCAGCTGATCGGCGTAGCGATGCTACGAGAATTTGGCGTCCTCATCACGGGAATCCTGCTCGCCGGTCGTTCGGCTTCCAGCTTTGCCGCGCAGATCGGGTCGATGAAGATGGCCCAGGAGGTCGATGCGATGCAGGTGATCGGCGTCGACCCGTACGAGGCTCTGATCCTTCCACGCATCATAGCGCTGCTCATTATGATGCCGCTGCTCACCTTTGCCGCCATGATCGCGGGCATCGCCGGCGGCATGATCGTCTGCTGGGCAGCGCTCGACATCAGTCCGATCTTCTTCTTCACGCGGATGAGCGAGACTGTCGAGATCCGGCACTTCTGGGTTGGCATGGCCAAGACGCCATTGCTGGCCCTGCTCATCGCCATGGCGGGCTGCCGTCACGGCCTTGAGGTGGGCGGCGATGTCGAGAGCCTCGGCTCGCGGGTGACCGCCGCAGTCGTCCAGGCGATCTTCATGATCATCCTGTTCGATGCAGTGTTCGCCATCATCTTCATGGAGCTGAACCTGTGAGCGCTATCGACCCCGCGCCGTCTCCGGTTCGCGTGACCAACCTTCGCAGTGCATTCGGTAGCCACGTCATCCACGACGGCCTCAACCTCGAGATGCGCAAAGGAGAGATACTCGGCATCGTGGGCGGCTCGGGGACCGGCAAGTCGGTGCTGCTCAATACGATATTGGGCTTGAAGCATCCAGACGGCGGCACCGTCGAAATATTCGGACGTGATGTTCACGATCCAAAGGCGAACGCCCAGGTCGAGCGCCGTACCGGCGTCATGTTCCAGGGCGGCGCCCTCTTTTCATCGCTGACCTGTGGTCAAAATGTTGAGGCTCCGCTCTGCGAGCACACCGAGCTTTCTAAAGAATTCATCCGCGAACTGGCGCTTCTCAAGATCAAACTGGTCGGCCTGCACAGCCGTGTTGCTGACCAGATGCCCTCCGAGCTTTCGGGCGGAATGCGGAAGCGAGTCGGTATCGCGCGTGCCCTCTCCCTCGATCCGGAACTGCTTTTCCTCGACGAGCCCACGGCCGGCCTCGACCCCGTTGGTGCGGCTGAGTTCGATCAGCTTACCCGGGATTTGTGCGATTCACTCGGGCTTACCGTGCTGATCATCACCCATGATCTCGATACGCTCCACGCCATCACCGACCGGATCGCGGTGCTCGCCGAGAAGAAGGTCATCGCGGTCGCCCCGATCAAAGAGCTTCAGCATTACGACCACCCCTGGATCAAAAGCTATTTCAACGGACCGCGCGGGCGCGCCGCGGAAGAGTCCTACGCCGGCATCGAAAGGACGCACTGATGGAACGGCAAGCAAATTACATGATTGTCGGAGCGATCAGCATTTTCATCATGATCGGCGCCCTCGTGTTCGTCGTCTGGCTGGCGAATTTCCAATTCAACCAGACCTGGGACCATTATCGCATCTACTTCCGGGGTCCGGTCAGTGGCCTCAGCAAGGGCGGCGAGGTCCAGTTTAACGGCATCAAGGTCGGCGAAATCACCGAAATCAAGCTCGACGAACATGATGCGAACCGGGTTTTGACCGATATCGAGATCCAACATGGCACGCCCGTGCATACGGATTCATTTGCACAGGCGCTCGCGCTGGGGATCACCGGCGTCAAATATGTCCAGATCAGCCCTGGTTCAACGAACAAAGGGCTGCTGCGCGAGGTCAGCCGGGACAAACCACCGGTCATCCCTGCGCGCCGAGGACAGCTCGACAATATCGTCAACGACGTCTCGGCGATGACTGCAAGCGGCGCCCAGGCGCTCGATCGGATCAACCGCGTGTTGTCGGACGGCAACATCAACAACATCTCGACATCGATTGGGGACGTGCAGGCGCTGACCGGCGAGTTGCGGTCGCGCAAGGCCATGTTCGCCAACCTGGATTCCGCAACCGCGAAGCTTGACCGGGCAGCCGGCGATCTCGAAAGGACCATGGCAACAGCGCGCGTCGCCCTCGGTGACGATAAGAGTGGGGTATTCGCGCAGATTGCGGGTTCGACGCACGATCTGCGCACCGCCGTCGGCAATCTCAACTCGATGCTGACCAAAGCCGACGGGTCGATGGGCGAACTTTCGACGACGACGATACCGCGCGCGACGTTCGCGATGGAATCGATTCAGCAGGCGGCTGACCGGCTCGACAGCCTCGTCTTCAAACTCGAGCAGAATCCCGGACTGCTGCTCAGCAGTCGCCGCGATCGGGAAGTGGAGATACCGAAATGACGAACGACAGCCTTCGATGCATCGCGCGAGCCGCCGTGCTCGCGACACTCCCCCTGATCGCCGGTTGCGCGCTGATGGGCGGCGGCGGCAAACCGTTCGCCTTGTACCAGTTCGGCAATGGTGCGGACGCCGAGCCGGTCGCGCAAATGGCGATCCAGCAACCGATAGTTATGATTTATCCCGGATCGACTTTCGACCGCCAGAGCAGCGGCGACCGCATCGTCACTGCAACCGGCAACGAAGTGGCCTATATCGCCGAGGCGCGCTGGGTCGCCCCTGCACAGGAATTGTTCGATGCCGCTGCCATCCGCCATATCGAGAATCTGTCGCCGCAAGTGCGCGTGATCCGTGCCGGTGCGCCAACCAAGGCAGATTACATGCTCGCGATTGACGTACGCGAGTTCGAGGCGAGCTATCCCGGCGGTAGCGGCACCGCGCCGGAGGTTATTGTCCACGCGCGTGCCAAACTGATGCGCGTCGCGGACAGGACGATCATCGGCGACTGGCCGGTGGTGCAGCGCGAGAACGCCCAGGAGAACAGGGTCACGGCGATCGTCGCAGCGTTTGACCGCGCATCCAACGCGGTGACGACACAGATTGCCGGCAACGTACGCCAGGCTCTCGGGGCAACCTGACTGCCCACCGTTTCAGGGAAGGTTCGCACATGACCGGCCTCACGGCACCGCACTTCGAAGCCGACCCGAATGTTTCCAACCATTTCGCATGGATCCGAACCCTGCTCGGACTGCAACGCACGTTGATGGCGGCGGTCCGAACATCTGTTTCGCTGATCGGCTTCGGATTTACGGTCGCGCAATTCTTCGAAAAGCTGCAGGGCAACGTCCCGCAGAGCGTGCGCGTCACCGGGCCGGATTTTGCCCGCAACCTCGGGCTGTTGCTAATCGGCGTCGGCGTCGTCTCGCTGGCCGTGTTCACGTGGCAGTATAATCGCGCACTTGCTTACCTGCGCAGCGGTCCTTTCGAGGCAATCGCGGCCACCACCAAGAAGCCGCTCCACCAGCCGACGATTATCGTCTGCTTCGTGGTGATGGCGATCGGCCTGGCTGCCTTCGTGTCGGTGCTGCTCCGCTTCTGAGGAGCCGAAGAGCGGACATCATGCGGCGGCAACGCGCCCCTTTGACGGCTTCGCGTCGCGCATCGCCTCTGCCGCGGAAAGCGCAGCATCGGGAGTGACGAAGATGTGGTCGGGGCCGATCAGATCGCTCAGTCCCGACCGCTCCAGAACCTCCCGAAAACGGCCATGTCCACCACCGAGCAGGAGCGTGATGCCCTTGTTGTCCAGTGATTTCTTGAGAGTGACAATTGTCTCCACCGCGGTGCTGTCGGCATACATCATTGTGGAACTGTCGAGCACGAGCCACTCGGTGTCCGGCCTAGCCCGGATTGCTATGCGGATTCGCTCTCCGAAATAGTCCGCGTTCACGAACATGATCGACGCTTCGAAGAGATAGACGAGAATCCGGTCTGACTGCTCGGCGCGCGGATCACGTCTCAGCGTGACGAGAGCGCCACTCCCCGGCGCCCGCCCCATGACACCGTCGCGCGGCCGCGATGCCAGCCTGATCAAATGCGCAAAGGTTGCAAGGACGGCGATGATCACGCCCTGAAGGACGCCGATCCAGATCACGCCTGCCGCCGCGATCACGGCGAAGATCAACTCGAAGCGATCAATCCTCGCAAGATGGACGAAGCCCTTGACGTCGAAAAGATCGATGGACGCGGACACCAGGATGGCGGCGAGCGCTGCGATCGGCAACAGGCCGAGCGGCCCGGTCAGGAACAAAGCGACGGCGGCAACCGTCGCGACCGCAAGAACGCCGACGAGCGCGGATCGTCCGCCGGACGAGATGGCGACGGCCGTCCGTGAATCGGCGCCTGTCACCGCCCAGGCCTGGAACAGACCCGCAGCAATATCGGCGGCGCCAAACCCCGTGAGTTCGCGATTGGGTTTATTGCGCGCATTCACCTCCCGGCCGAAGGCGCGAGCCGTGAGGATACCGCTTGAGAAACTGACGATCAGGATGCCCGTCGCCGCTTCGACAAGTGAAGTATAACTGGCATTGAATGAAGGCAGCCTGGGCTGCGGCAGACCACTCGGGATCGATCCGACCAGCTCGACGCCCGCTTCGCGGAAACCGAACAGCGCGGAAGCAGCGATGGCGATCACCACGACGACAGCCGGGCCCGGAATGCGCGGCACGAATGCCTTACCGAGACGCAGCAGCGCGAGAAGGAATAGGCCGAAAGCAAAACCTGCCCAATGGATTTCCGCATTTCGCCGCACCAACTCGATCAGCGGCCGAAGCAATCCCGGTGACTGCAGATCGACGCCCGTAAGGCCGGGCAGCTGACTGATGAACAGAGTCAGCGATACGCCGGCGAGATAGCCGACCAGAATCGGATGCGAGATCATGTTCGCGATGAAACCGAGCCGCAGCAGTGCGGCTGCCATGCAACCGAAGCCGACGAGAAGGGTGAGGCTTGATGCCATATCGGCGCGTGCATCGAGCGTGACTGCACCGAGATGGGTGATGCTCGCCGCCAGCACCAGGCAAGTCGCGGTGTCCGGCCCAACAATCAGATAGCGCGAGGAGGGGCCGAACAGAGCATAGCCAAGTGTCCCGACCATCGCGGCGTAAAGACCCGTTTGCGGTGGAACGCCGATCAGTTTCGACATGGCAAGAGCGCCCGGAACAGCAATCGCGGCCACGCCAAGCGCGGCCCCAAGTTCGCGCGGGATGTCCGAGCGCTTGAGTGCGAGAATCGACCGCAGGCCTGGAATCCACTCCAGCAGTTCCATCGGCCTACTGTCTCCCTATCCCGCGATGACTGCGATCATCGTGCGCACGCCCAAGGCTTCAAATCGGGGTAAACCCGCAATCGCAGTCGCTATCTCATGGCAAGCGATGCGGCTTCGTCGCTGCAGCCTTGCGGCTTGGCCACGTGCCTAGCTTTGAGCACCATTACCTCCTCGCGCGCGGCATCCACGTCCGCGCGAAAGTCGGCATCAGCGTGCAGCCGCGCGACGGTGGCTGCAGCAATGACGCGGCCTGCATCGATATCACTCTGCCAATGTACGTTGCAGACAAGCCGGCTCTGACCGAAGTCCCGCCCGCGCTGCAGGATGGCGTCCGCGCGATCGGGATTTATCTCGGCCAGAATAAGCGCCCAGCTCCAGCCGAGCGCGCTGTGCCCAGATGGATAGGATCCATCGAACCGAAGCATTGGCTCGTCGCCAGGCGAACAGGTCGGTCCATTATGGGCCACGAATGGCCGAACGCGCTTGTAACTGTTCTTGGCGCGGTAAGTCGAAAGGCCGACATCGATCATCATCTTCCCGAGCAGCCCGTAGAGATAAGGCGTCGCCTGCTTGTTGATCGTCACTCCCATCGCGCAGGAGAAGTCGGCACCGGCGTGCGACGCATCGAGCACGGCATCGGAAGAAGCACGCGCCCAGCGCTGCGTCCCGCGATATGCAACGACCGACTTTCGTGCCTCCTCGTCGCGTTTGAACGCGGCTGATCCTTTCGCCGGCGGGGGCGGCAACAGGGTAAGGCTGTCGGGAAGCTGCGATGGCGTCAAATAGGCGGGCGGTAATTCTGCCAACGCGGCCTCAGCATCGCTTGTGGAGGCCTGGTTGACTTCACGCCCTACAGCCTGCTCGCCGAGTGCCGCGGGAAGGGCAATCGCGAGCACCGAAACCACGATCCTGATCCGCATCGGGCCTACTCCTTCGGAAATTCCGTGCGGCGAGCGCGGAACGCCGACAATCGAGGATTCTCCCGAACGGCGGGCGGCAGAATTTCCGATTCCTGCGCTGCGCCAAACCTTCGGATCGGACAGTTGCCCTGCGTCGTGCGGAACACCCCGCCGAGGTCGTGCATTGTGTCATTCGCAGATCCGCTCACGCCCGACTGGACGCGCGGATCAAGGCTGGTCTGGCCAGACGTTGGCCGGGGGACGACGCCCGGCTCTTCCTCAGCCTTAATTTTTTGCTAATTGGTCAACGGCTAAGGTGCCGTAATGGCCCTTCAGTGTGTGTGTGGCGTCATGTGTGATTTTGTACCTAACGATTTCGTCGAGTGTATCAACGACAGGCCGCTGCACCGGCAGAGCACGACCATGCCGGAGCTTGGACGGTTCTATACTGTCGAATCGGTCCGGCGCGTTTCTGGCGGGTGGAGCGTACGGCTCCAGCAGCTGGTTCCCGACTGCTTCAAGGGCGGTCCGTGCACGTGCGGTAATTGTGGGTGGGATTCCAACCGGTTCCGAAGAATCTATCGTCCCAGTGACGACAAACTCGCCGATCTCAGCGCGCTGCTCGATGAACCGCTGGAGATCGGCGACGATATCCCGAACGAGTGGGTCGCGGCGCTCCGCTCCGCGGCGAAGGCGCAAAGGTGATGTTCGTTGCGTTCGATTCTGAATGGGGCGGCGAACCGTCGATCCCCTATTGCAAGGGATGCAAGCGCCCGATCGAGGCGGATGACCGGATCGAGGAGGTGCGTTTCGATCCCGATCCGGTCCACCGGCTCGAGGAGATGAACGGGCCGTATCATGCGCGATGCGCAAAACCTCTCACCAGCCTCGCAAATGCGTTAGCGATGCTTGGCAAGCTCGCGCGATAGTCGCTCCCGCTTCCCGATCGCTGCGGGTTGCTCCCGCTCAGGCTCGTCACCTGCCTCATTTCCCGGTCAGCTTTCCCCCGCGGCGGATGCAGCGGAAGCCGACGTGACTTGCTGAAGAGTCGATGGGCTGCGGATGGCGCGCTGCAGGTCGATAGCGGCGACAGTAATTCGGCGCGCAGAGATGCGAGCCTCCTTTCAGCACTTTGCGGGGAATGGGCTTCGCATCGCAGCGGTCATGGCTATCCGATTTCGGCCCGCCTCGCGGATTGGTCGGGATGCAGCAGGGCTTCGACTGGGCCGCGGGATGCGCGGTACTGTACCAGTCACGAGTCCATTCCCAGACATTGCCGATCATGTCCACGAGACCAAAGCCATTTGCAGGAAAGCTGCCGACCGGCGACGTGCGCACGAAACCGTCCTTCAACAGATTCTGCCAGGGAAACTCCCCCTGCCAGACGTTGGCCGCCGGCTCGCCGCCGGGCTCGAGTTCATCGCCCCAGGCGTATTCGCAATCGTCGCGGCCGCCCCAGGCGGCGTACTCCCATTCGGCTTCGGTCGGGAGCGATTTGCCGGCCCAGGCCGCATAGGCTTCGACGTCGGCAAGCGCGACGTGTACCACCGGATGATCCATCAAATCGTCGATGCTGCTTCCCGGTCCCAGCGGATGGCGCCAGTTGGCATCGAAGCGAAAGTCCCACCAATTGCGCCAGTCGGTTAGATCGACGGGTCCGGCGGTCGGCTCGAAAACAAGGGACGCGGGGCGGCACATCTCGGGCAGCGCGCCCGGATAATCATTCGGATCTGGCGCGATCTCGGCGACCGTGATGTGGCCGGTCTCCGCGACAAACTGCGCAAACTGCCCGTTGGTCACAGGCGCGCTATCGATCCAGAAGCCTTCGATCCGGACGGGATGGCGCGGGGCTTCCTCGGGATAATGGTCATCGGAGCCCATCTGGAAGACACCGCCCTCCAGCCAGACCATATCGTACGCGCGCGCATCACGCGAAGATTGCCGGGCCGTTTTTGTCGCCATGCGTCCTGTGAAACATGTCTGGGCCGATCGGTAAATCCGGATTCGCCCGGACGCTCACCCAGCTCACCAAAATTGGAAGCCAGCCAATCAGCGTCGGCGGCGGGCTGCGATATTATGCCGCAACGCCACCGGGCGGTCCGAGCTGGGGCATCGGCTGATCTTCACCCCTCTCTTCCCGAAGAAATGAGTGCGGCAGGGTCGCACGAAACGAGCAGGGCTCCTCCGGCTCGCTGCGGTCCGCAGCGAGACGCGTCCGGCACCTAGGGTTCCCCCCGATACATCGGCCCACTCAGGAAGCCTAGTCCGGCTGGCACCTCCGTTCATTCCGCTTGGGGAATTCCGATGGCGCTAAAAGAATACAAGCCGGGCCAAGCCTTTAATGGCGTGGTCGGTCGCACGTTTGATGTCTCGCAGCCTGCGTGGCCCGAGCCCAACCGCGCGAAGGAAGGCGCTCCGAATGTCCTTTTCATCGTGCTCGACGACACGGGATACGGCCATCTCGGCTGCTACGGTAGCCCGATCCGCACGCCGCATCTCGACGCGCTCGCCGCCGACGGCCTGCGCTACACCAACATGCACACAACCGCGCTCTGCTCACCGTCGCGTTCCTGCATGCTTACTGGCCGGAACCACCATTCGAACGGCATGTCCTGCATCACCGAAGGTTCGACCGGCTATCCCGGCGGCAACGGCTACATCCCGTTCGAGAATGGCATGCTATCGGAGATACTGCTGCAGTACGGCTACAATACCTATGCGCTTGGAAAATGGCATTTGACACCCACCGAAGCGGCATCGGCCGCCGGACCTTATGACCGCTGGCCCCTCGGCCGCGGCTTTGAACGCTATTACGGTTTCCTCGGCGGCGACACGCACCAATACTATCCGGAACTGGTCCGCGACAACACGCAGACCGAGCCGCCCCGGACGCCGGAGGAGGGTTATCATCTGACTCCCGACCTGGTCGAAAAGGCCAAGGCGATGATCGCCGATGCCAAGCAGGTGGCACCGGACAAACCCTTCTTCATGTACTTCTGCACGGGCGCGATGCACGCGCCCCACCACGTCCCGAAGGAATGGGCCGACAAGTACAAGGGCGCGTTCGATGGAGGCTGGGACGACTATCGCGAGAAGGTCTTCGCGCGGCAGAAGGAACTCGGCGTCATCCCCAAAAACACAAAGCTGTCGCGCCACGATCCCGACGTGCAGGATTGGGGCAAGCTGTCGTCCGACGAGCGGCGCCTTTACGCGCGGATGATGGAGGTGTTCGCCGGCTATCTCGAGCATACCGACCATCATATCGGCGATCTGATCGCCTTCCTGAAAGAGATCGGCGAATATGAGAAGACGCTGATCATGGTCATTTCAGACAATGGGGCGAGCTCGGAAGGCGGCCCGTCGGGCTCGGTGAACGAAGGCAAGTTTTTCAACAACGTGCCCGATGACCTCGCCCAGAATCTGGCAGCGATCGACGACATCGGCGGTCCAAAATATTTCAACCATTATCCGTGGGGCTGGAGCTGGGCCGGCAACACGCCTTTCAGACGCTGGAAGAAAGAAACCTATCGCGGCGGAACTGCGGATCCGTTTATCATCACCTGGCCGACGGGTATCAAGGCCCGGGGCGGGCTTCGCACCCAATATTGTCATGCGATCGACATGGTTCCGACGGTCCTCGATGCACTTGGCATCGAGCCGCCGACCCAGATTCGCGGCGTCACGCAGTCGCCTCTCGAAGGCTTCAGCCTGAAATCAAGCTTCGATGACGAGACGGCGGATGCGCTGCATATCACCCAATATTTCGAGATGATGGGGCACCGGTCGCTCTACCACGATGGATGGCGCGCCGTGTGTCCGTGGCCCGGCCCCTCCTACACCGAAGGCGGTGCCACATTTGGCAAGGCGATCATAACCTACGACAAGCTGATCGAACTCGATGCGAAGGGCTGGGAACTTTATAACATCATCGACGATCCTGCAGAGACGAACAACCTCGCCGAAGCAGAGCGCGGACGCCTCATCGCAATGATCGGCATGTGGTATGTCGAGGCAGGCAAGTATAAAGTGCTGCCGATCGACAGTCGCGGCGTGGAGCGGCTTGCCGAAGCAAGACCGCAGATCGCGGCCGACCGCGACCGCTACATCTACTACCCGGGCACGCAGATGGTGCCGGTCAACGCCGCGCCTCGCCTGGTCAACCGCGCTCATTCCGTTTCGGTGCACGCATCGGTTCCTGCCGGCGCGGAGGGCGTGCTCTTTTCGATGGGCGGGTGCGACGGCGGGTTTGCCGTCTACGTCCACGGCGGCAAGCTTACCTATGGATATAATTATCTCGCCGTCAAACGCTCCAATATCCAGTCGGACAGCGTCGTCCCCGAGGGCGAGCATGTGCTGAGCTTCGAATTCACACCGACGGGAAAGCCCGACATCGCCAACGGAAAGGGTGTCCCGGCGACGATCAAGCTGTTCATCGACGGCGAGGCGGTCGGCAGCGGCGACCTTCCCGTCACGATTCCACTCAGCCTCGGGCTCAGCGCCGGCGTCTCGGTGGGCTGCGATTCCGGCTCGCCGGTGATGGATTCGGAATATGTTGCGCCCTTCGCGTTCACCGGGGAGGTGCGGAAGGTGCTGGTCGACGTCTCCGGGGAACCGCTCGAGGACAAAGAGGAAGTCATAACCGCCTATCTCAAGGCGGCGATGGCCCGGCAATAATCCAGACCTCCACCGAAGTTGCAGCCGATCAGGTGAAGCTCTGAGCATCTGGCCGGCAGATTCGCACTACGATCCCGGTCGTGTCCCGGTGGCCGGAGTAGCCGGCGTGGACGAACAGGAGCGTCACTGTGGAAGAGGCCTTTCGCACGATCGCAGCATCCATCGCCCTCGGCGTCGAGGCCGCTGCAGTAATCACCGTCATGGTCGGCGCTGTCGAAGCGCTGGTTCACCTGATCGGCGGCGTCTTCGCCCGCTCGGCCGACAACTGGACGCGCCGGGCAACCTGGCTTCGTTTTGCCGGCTGGATCATCCTAGCGCTGGAATTCGCGCTCGGGGCGGACATCATCCGCACCGCGATCGCGCCGACCTGGGACGATATCGGCAAGCTCGCCGCAATCGCCGCGATCCGGACCGGCCTCAGTTTCTTCCTCGAGCGGGACATGGAGAGCGCGCTCGTCGATAAGAGTCCTGGCTCGGCTGCGACCGAGTCCGGTTGATCCGCCCGGCGAGCCCGCGTCGGCGACCGAGAAAGTAACGGCTGTGGAAAGCTAAATGACCTTTCCTGCCTCCGCGGCGGCCTCTTCGGCCGCCGGCGCAGGAAGGAATCTTTTCGCGATGCGCTGGTAGATGGCCGTGGCCACGATGCTCGCGAGCAGGAACAGGATCACTGCGAGCACGGCACGCTGATCGTCGGAATAATGTTTGAGTATGAGGATGGCGATACTGGGATGGCGAGTCGCCGCCGCCAGCGCCAGCGCGGACCGGTGGGCCGGGACCGGACCTCCAAGCCAGTGTCCGGCGGCCAGGCCCGCCGCGAGCGTCACCAGGATGGCAAGCAGCGAACCGTCGCCGAGCAGTCCGATGGCGCCGCCGCCGGTCTTGGCAATGATCAGGACAACGATCGGAAGCAGCACGAGTATCGCGGCGAGGCTCACGATTGGCGCCGCACGCCGGGCGAATTCCGGCATGATAGCGGCGATTGCCAGACCAACCGCGAGCGGCAGCAAGACCGATTGGCCGACCAGCCCGGCCAATTCGCCGACGGGAGCAATGACCGCCTTGCCGCTGATCGCCGCGGCAAGCGCGATCGTCACGGGAACCAGGAGGACAGCAAGCAGGATTATGGCGGCGTAGAGGCCGACGACATAGGAAACGTCGGCGCCCGTCTTGAGCATCTTTCCCGGTAGGAAGGGCGCCATCGGCGATACCGCCATCACAAAGATTGCGACCTTGACGATTGGCTCGATCGGCAGCGCCCACACCATCAGGAATGCAACCGCGGGAACGACGATGTTGACGGCGACCACCCCTCGAACGAGCAGAGCCGGCTTCGCGATCACCGACGTCAGGTCACGCCACCGCGCCTGAAGGCCGATTGCAGCGACCAACAGGATGAGGCTCACCTGCACGATAATCGGGATCAGGCCTTGCATGGGTGCACCCTTTCGCACTCCGAATGCCGCGCCAGCAACGGCATCGGCTGCTCGCTTATCGTGCGAACAACCCGATCCGCATAGGGATTGTCCCGGAGAACGGCACGATAGGTCCCCTACCCTCCAAGCAGCCGAGTCCCGGCCCCGGTCGCCGGCAACGAGTAGCAATCCAGTACCGAATGTACCGATTTCGGGAGAATACCCGATAGAGACGCGAACCGGGATGCGCTTCATTGAGCTTTCTCCCGGGCCGATCGATCCCCACCCCGGATCGGCCTGCGGGAGCGGCGGTGGCGGATTGTAAGGGGCGATCCGCCACCGACCGGAGCAACTGGCTGAAGAGCCCCTAGCCGAGTGGCCAACCTCCCCCTCGGCAAGCTGGCGCGGCAGGAACCATGCTCCTGCCGCGCCTTTCTATGGAACGCGCGCCGAACGCGGCCTCAGGAGGCCGACGACCGCGGCAGCGTGGCGATCAGCGAGATTCCTTCGGGCACGTGATGGACGGTAAGCCTACCGCCGAGATGGCCGAGCCGCTGCTTCATGCCCGCAATGCCCACCCCGAGCGGCACGCTATTGTCGAGGTCCATCGGTTCAAAACCATGGCCATCATCCCGGATGACCAGGTGCACATAGCGCGCGGTCCCCGTCAGCGAGACAGCGACCTTCGCGGCTGCGGAGTGACGATGAATGTTGGCGAGCGCTTCCTGGGCCAGCCGATAGATGGTTGCCTCGACGGAGTGAGAGATTTCGCCGGGGTCGCCGATCAGTACCTCGGTCTCGAGGCCCGCGCGCTCGCCGAACCCACGCACCATCGCCTCCAGCGCGGGCGCAAGTCCCTCGCTGGTGAGCGAGGGCGGGTGACAGATGAACGAGAAGGCGCGGATCTCTCGGTGAATGCGATCGACGGCTTCGGTACAATCGGTAAGCAGCTTTTCCGGGGTTGAACCGGAATCCGTCTGGCGCAGCCTGGCAAGGCTCAGCTGGAGGCCGACCAACAACTGCGCGGTGGAATCATGGAGATCGCGCGCAATCCTGCGTCGCTCGTCCTCCTGGGCCTTTAGAAGGCGACTGCCAAGCCGCTTGCGCTGATGCTTGAGCCGCAACACCTCCGACACATCATGCCCGCTCACCAAGATCATCCTGTCCCCGCCGGGGGCGAAGTCCGAGAAGATCATTTCGTACGCCACGCCCTCCAGACGACCGCTGCCGACATAGATAGAAGTCGACCGTACGCGCCGTCCGGCGCAAACGTCGGCAAGCCCGGCGAGCAGATCCAGCGCACTCGTATCGCCCGCCGCCGCAAGCCCGCTCACGAAGCTGAAGTAGTTGCCGCCGATGCAAAGCTCCGGGACGGTGGTTCGCTCGACGCTGCGATTCCACTTCGGGTTAGTGGCTAGGACGGTTCCGGTATAATCGAGCAGTGCAACCTCATCAGCAAGACCGTCCAGCATAGCTTGGAGCGCCGGCGAGATTGGTTCGGCCTGGCGTGTGTCGCCAGACATTTGATCAGGCACCTCAAGGATCGCGCTGCTGCTGTCACTCCATACCAATGAAGCGCTGCTGCTATCCGGTGCCGGGATATCCCGGACTGATGCGCGCCCCTCGGTCATGCCGAACCCCGATGAAACCGCTTACCGACGCCGACGCTACCACTGAGTCGCGATCATAGGACAGTCATTAACATACATCAAATCAGGGTTTCTGCGGACTGCTGCGGCGTCACCGACGAAGCCGGCTCAGATAAGATTTCATTATTCCAACAACTTGGCGGAGATTCGTCGAAATCTACTCGTCACCGAACTGTCGCAAAAACCGATGAAGACCCTGCTTATTCGAACGGGCTGCGTGACGAGTTTGCCACAGTCGGTCAGCCGGCTACCTGCGCCTCCCCTCCGGCGATTGCCTGCTCCTCGACGAAGAAGACCCTGTAGAGGCCGCCCCCTACAAGGCCGCCAAGCAGCGGTGCGACCCAAAACAGCCAGAGCTGGCTGATCGCCTCACCGCCAACGAGAAGGGCAGGGCCGGTGCTGCGCGCCGGGTTCACCGACGTGTTGGTGACCGGGATGCTGATCAGGTGAATAAGGGTCAGTGCCAAGCCTATCGCGATTGGCGCAAAGCCTGCGGGCGCCCTCTTGTCGGTTGCCCCCATGATGACCAGCAGGAAGCCGCAGGTCAGTACCAGTTCGGTGATGAAGCATGCTACGAGCGAGTAGCCTCCGGGCGATCCCGCCTCATAGCCGTTCTCAGCGAGCCCGACACGAGCGATGTCGAAATCCGGAGCGCCCTCGGCAATGAACTTCAAGACGA
>Ga0068859_100001967_pt1 | contig 20978 bp, 10 predicted proteins | sample KBSSwiS22_FD_66585 | JGI IMG/M metagenome (GOLD analysis project Ga0068859, IMG submission 66585) | Switchgrass rhizosphere microbial communities from Kellogg Biological Station, Michigan, USA - KBS Switchgrass S2-2 | ecosystem: Host-associated > Plants > Roots > Rhizosphere > Soil ...
CTGCACTTGTGACTGAGGGAGAGTTCGGCGGCATGGCGGCCAATGATGGTCCAGTGCCGGTGCGGACCCTGGCTCATGCTGCGCGTTTACTTCGTGATGCGCGGCAACTTGGTCGCTACGGGATTCAGGTGGGCGAACCGCGTTTGGATTACTCGCAACTGCTCAGGCGCGTTTGGGAAGTTGTTGACGACGTTCGCTCACATTCAACGTTTCGTTCGCAGACTGATTCAGCGGGCGTGCAGATCTACGAGAACGCCGGCGTGGCCCAGTTTGTTGACGCGCACACCATCGTGACGGCGAGCGGTGTGATCCTGAAATCCGACAAGATTATCCTTTGCCCGGGCGGCACCAGCCGCAAACTCTCGGTACCCGGCGCGGATTTGGCGGCGACTCACAGCGATGCCTGGGGTCTTAGCTCGGTGCCGCAGTCCATCATCGTGATTGGTGGTGGCGCGACCGGAGCGCAAGTCGCGTCTGTGTTCAATGCGTTCGGTGCGAAAATTCAGCTCTTCCAAAGCGGACCGCGAATTCTGCCGACCGAAGACGAGGATGTTTCAGCTGCCGTCACCGCGGCATTTCGCGAGTCGGGCATTGCCGTGCGAGAAGATTTCGGAACTATCGAGTCGTTCGAAAAGACACCAGCCGGTATCCGAATGCATTTTTGGAAGAACGGAAACCGTGAATCTGCAGATGCCACGCTCGCAGTAGTGGCAATTGGCTGGGTCGCAAATACTTCCGGGTTGGAGCTATCGAAAGCCGGCGTGGAAACCAATGCGCGAGGATTTGTCGGCGTAGATGAATTTCTGCGGACAACCGCGGCGAACATATTTGCCGCGGGAGATGTTACGGGCCGGCTGATGCTCGTTCCCCAGGCCATTCAAGACGGATTTATAGCTGCGACAAATGCAGTCCGTGGCGCAGAGATGAAACTGTTGGATCAGCCGGCGCCGATTGGCAGTTTCACCGACCCCGAATACGCGCAGGTTGGTCTGACGGAAGCCAAAGCCAGAGAAACGCATGATGTCGTTACCGCCCGCGTCGATTTCAAATCAACCACTCGCACGATTATCGATGGCCGAACAACTGGGTTCTGCAAGTTGATCGCAGATCGGACCACCCGAGAGATTCTCGGTTGCCATGTAGTTGGCGAGCGGGCGGTCGAGATTACTCAGCTGGCCGCCGTAGCGATAGCGGGCAACGTGCGCGTCGACGACCTGGCGCAAGTACCGCTTTCATTTCCCACATACGCAGGCGCCCTGGGGCGCGTTGCCGCCATGCTCGCACGGCAGCTCAATCTTAATTTAGCTTGGCAGGGAAACCGCGCGTAAGGCGCACATTAAATGTTTCAGCGCGTAAGGGTCATCCGAAGGTTAGTGAGATCTAACAAACGGAGCAATCTTCGTGCCCTGGGCGGGATAACTTATATGTGGGTTAGCGCACAGACCGAGGCTCTTGTGAGTGGTTCAATCAGCAGTGAATTTACAAGCACCGAGATGAGCCCGTACCGCTGAACCAAACGCCGTGGAATTATTCGCAGGGTTGGGGATTCTTGCGGTGAACACGTGTTGAGAAGCTCAAATGTGGACGAAAACCACGGACCTCGCATTGGTATGTGCATTGCCCTAAGTGGATGAGATCCTTTGGGTCCTGGCGTTATACCTGTAGCTTGACAACAATTGCGTTTTGAATAGAGTCGCCCATTGAACATGAAGAATCGTCTTGCCTCTCTTTTCCTTTTGCTCGTTCTGGCCGGCAGCGCGTTGGCCGGTGTACCGCTGCACTTCGGCGAGAACGAATGCAGCATGGGCGGGATGATGGATATGGATTGCTGCAAAGCTGCGCTCCTGCAAAAGGAAACGACCAGGATTGCCGATGCTGAGCTTTTATGTGCCCTTAACTGCGCGCAGAACGGTACGACCTTGCCGTCTAACGCCGTTCGCATTACGCCTCCTCCGCCGGTGCGCACGACGTCACCTTCAGCTATAACGCAAGCGTTACCCAGTACTGCTTTACGATCAGGACTTCTCGACCCACGGCATGGTCCTCCCGGTCACGCGGCACGCGCCTATCTTCGCAATCTCGCACTTCTGATCTGATTGAAACAAGGCCGTAGTGTGTCCGCCTGTAGCGCGATCTCAATGGATCGCCAAACAGGCCTGGGCAAACGTGTGCCCAACGGGCAAGTTCGTGTCCCGAAGGCAGGTCGCTCATTGAGCAAGGCCTGATCGGCTCGCGTCAAACGCAACGTTGACTCTTTAGTGTTTGGAGGACGCATGAAGAAATCACTTCTAATTATCGCGTTAACTGGTATCTCGCTCGTCATCGCCGCTTGCGGCCTGAAGTCAGCTGGCACCGTCTCAACCGGCACCGCCATTACGAGCGTCGCCGTCGATAGTTTGACCGCAACCCTTTCCAGCAGCACGGGGCAGCTCAAACAGGGCGATCAGGAAGTAATGCTTGCTTTCACTGATTCGTCAGGCAAGGGCGTGGATGTTGGAGCCGTGTCGCTCAACTTTCACATGCCGGCCATGGGCAGCATGGCCGCGATGAATGATGCGGTCGCGTTCACTACCACCAACACGCCGGGAGTCTATCGCGGCAAAGTGAATATTGGGATGGCCGGTGAGTGGCAAGCGCAGCTCGCTTATGAAGGGCCAGCGGGTAAAGGGAAGACAACGTTTAGCGTAACAGCGCGATGATTCATAGACTCATTGAACTGAGCCTGAGAAATCGTGGCTTGGTGATCGCGATCTATCTCGGCCTCGCAGCCTGGGGTTATTGGGCACTTCTGCGCACGCCCATCGACGCGATTCCTGATCTGTCTGAGAACCAGGTGATCGTCTTCACCGATTGGACGGGCCGTTCCCCGCAAGAGGTGGAAGATCAGGTTACCTATCCGCTGGTCACCAACCTGCAAGGTTTGCCCGGCGTGCGCGTGGTGCGCGCGAGTTCGGCGTTCAGCTTCTCGATGATAAACATCATCTTCGAAGATAACGTCGATCTGTATTGGGCGCGCACCCGAGTTTTAGAGCGCTTGAATCTGGTCACCGCACAACTGCCGCAGGGCGTCACTCCCACGCTTGGTCCTGACGCCACGGGCGTGGGTCAGATTTTCTGGTACACGCTCGAAAGCGATCAGATGAACCTGCGCGATTTGCGCAGTTTGCAGGACTGGTTCGTTCGTTATCAATTGAATTCAGTACCAGGCGTGGCGGAAGTCGCGAGTGTCGGCGGCTACGTGCAGCAGTACCAGGTCGACGTCGATCCGAACAAGTTGCGTTCATATGCGCTGCCTTTGTCGATGGTGGTCGAAGCAGTCGAGCGCTCCAACAATAACGTGGGCGGCAACGTTGTCGAGCAGGCTGGCCAGTGGTCTGTTGTGCGCGGTGTTGGATTGATTCAATCACCTGCGGATATTGAGAACGTCGTGCTGACGGCGCAGAACGGCATTCCGATTTACGTGAAGAACGTGGCGAACGTGAAAATTGGGAATGCCTTTCGTGTGGGTGCGCTGGATAAGAACGGCAAAGAGGCTGTCGGCGGAGTGGTCATCGCCCGTTACGGCGTGAATACGCTGGAAGTAATCGATGCAATTAAACAAAAAATCGCGTCGATACAAAGCGGCCTACCCGCTGGGGTGCACGTCGTTCCGTTCTACGATCGCACGCAATTAATTAACAGAGCGACGCACACGCTCAAGCGCGCGCTGATTGAAGAACTAATCCTCGTCACGCTGGCTCACATACTCTTTCTCGCACATTTCCGGTCAATCCTGATCGTGACGCTGCCACTCCCGCTCGCAGTCCTGTTGGCATTTCTCTTCATGTACTACATGGGAATGAGTTCGAACCTGATGTCGCTTTCGGGCATTGCCATAGCGATCGGCGTGCTGGTGGACGCTGGAATTGTGGTAACAGAAAATGCGTTCCGTTTCATCGAACAGCGCAAGGTTGATCCGAAAGATCGACAGTTGATCTGGCAGACCGTTTTGGAATCGACCAGGTTGGTAGGTCGGCCGATATTCTTTTCAATGGCGATCATAATCCTCGCCTTCATTCCGGTTTTCTCACTTACAGGTGAAGAGGGAAAACTCTTTCATCCGCTGGCGTTCACCAAAACCTTCGCCATGGTGGGCGCGACCATCATCGCGGTTACGCTCGTGCCCGTACTCTGCACGCTCCTGTTGCGGGGCAAATTTCATGCTGAGCAGGCAAACCCAGTGATGCGGGCTTTGCACTTCATCTATCGCCCCGTGCTGCGGTTCGCTCTGAATCATCGGGTGCTAACGGTCGCTTTTGCCGTCTTGCTCTTTAGCGGCGCGATTTTTCTGGCCACGGGAATTGGCAAGGAATTCATGCCACCGCTAAACGAAGGCGACTTGATGTTCATGCCGGTGACGGACCCCGCAATTTCCATTGATGAGGCGATCAAGATTACGGCGCGACAGGACGAGATTCTCAAGAGCGTGCCGGAGGTTGAATGGGCGGTGGGCAAAGCGGGCCGCGCGGAAACATCAACCGATCCGTCGCCGACGAACATGACTGAGACTGTAGTCCACTTGAAGCCGACCGAAGAGTGGCGAAAGGGTCTGACTCGAGAATCCCTGATCGCGGAACTTGACGAGAAGTTGCGCATGCCAGGCGTGACGAACATCTGGACCCAGCCCATCAAGAACCGCATCGACATGCTTTCAACCGGGATTCGCTCACAGGTGGGCGTCAAGGTCTTTGGCAACGATTTGAAGACGTTGGAGCAAACCTCGCAAAAAATCGCGGAGACGTTACTGAACATTCCGGGCGTGAGTGATGTTTACGCAGAGAGAATTGGCGGCGCGCCTTACATCGACATTCATATCAACCGTGTTGCTGCGGCCCGATATGGCATCGACGAGAGAGTAATTAACGACACCATCGAAAAAGGTATCGGCGAGACAAATCTTTCGGTGACTATCGAGGGCCGTCGTCGCTTTCCGGTGCGCGTGCGCTATGCGCCGGAGTTCCGCGGCAGCGTGCAAGCTATCGGGGAAATTCCCATCACCTCATCGACCGGCGCGCCCATTCCGCTGTCGCAGCTTGCTGAGATTACGCAGGTGGAGGGGCCGACGATGATCTCCAGCGAGAACGGCCTGCTGCGCGGCACAGTGCTGCTGAATGTGCGCGGGCGCGACGTGGGCAGCTTTGTTGACGAGGCGAAGAACACAATTGCCCGTCAGGTACAAATGCCTGCCGGTTACTACATTGAATGGAGCGGCGAGTACGAGAATCAGCAACGCGCGCGCAGCCGCCTGCTTTTGGTAGTGCCGATGGTGCTGATTGTGATCTTTGCTCTGCTCTACATTACCTATCACTCGGCGCTTGAGGCCGCGCATGTCCTGATGGCGGTGCCGTTCGCTCTGACTGGCGGCATCTATCTGCTTTGGTTCCTGGGTTACAACTTCTCAGTAGCTGTTTGGGTTGGATTCATCGCCTTGTTCGGAACTGCCGTGCAGACAGCGGTCGTGATGGTCATTTATCTGGAGGAAGCGGTCGCACGCAAGCGACATGAAGTTGGTCAACTAACTCGGGCCTCATTGCTGGAAGCTGTGACTGAAGGAGCGCTGTTGCGTCTGCGGCCGAAGGTGATGACCGTCTCAACCGTTATCGCGTCGCTCCTGCCGATCATGTGGAGCACGAGCGCGGGCGCGGAAGTCATGAAGCCGCTGGCGACTCCGGTCCTCGGCGGAATGCTTTCGAGTTTGCTGCACGTGCTCATCGTCACGCCGGTGATTTTCTTCTGGCTACGAGAGCGAGAACTGAAGAAGGAAGAACGTCGAAGTAATAAAGCCGCGACGGGAGTCATCGCGACAATTATTGTAGCCGCCCTGTTAGTTCCAACTGCAAGAGTCTCAGCCCAAACCAGCACAGCGACCCAAGCTGCTCAAATCAAGTCTGACTCTTCGCAGTATCTCGATCAGACAAACGGCATGACTGCCGACGAGGCAGTTGCGTATGCGCTGGCACACAATGGTGAACTGGAAGCTGCTCGTAGAGAGATCGATGCCGCCAGAGCAATGGTCAAACAGGCGCGACTGCGTGCTAACCCGAAGCTCGACATTGAAGGTACGCGACAGATTCCTCCAGGCAAGGACAACAGCGTGATGGCGACCGCGATGTTGCCTTTGGAATTGGGCGGACGACGTACTACGCGGATTACCGTGGCTGAGCGTGAAGTCGAAGTTCGTGAGCGCGAAGTTGCCAACCGGGAGCGTTTGCTCGCCGGTGAAATACGGATGAAGTTTGGCGAAGCGCTGTCGCAAGCGATGAAGCTTTCATTCACTGACGAATTAGTTGAAGCGAATCAACAAAGTTTTAATCTCATTGCCGCGAAAGTCGTCGAGGGCGCCACCCCGCCGCTCGAACAAAACATGGCGCTGGTCGAACTTAACAGACTGAAATCCGTGCGCGAGAGCGTAGCGGGCAAGGTTGAAGTTTCCTTGTTCGAATTGCGGAATCTGGTTGGCATGCCACCGGAACAACCGCTGCGTCTGAAGGGTGACTTCGATCGTCTCATCGATCAACTGCCATCCGTACCTGTAGCGACTGAGCGTGCTCTGCGCGAGCGGCCAGACGTGCAGGCATTTAGGGCTAACGAAAATCTGGCCGCAGCGCGCATCGATCAGGCCCGAGCAGAAGGTCGCCTGGACGCCAGCTTAACTGCGGGTTATGAACGCATGAATTCGAGTTTCCCCGTCTTTGGCGTGAACGAGCAGGGCACGCTACAACCCGTTCAGGATGTATTTCATTTTTTGAAGTTCGGCATCTCACTTGATTTGCCGGTCAGAAACAAGAATCAGGGCGCAATCGAAGCCGCTGTCGCGGACTCAGCAGCGGCAACGTCGAGGCGTGAGTTTGCTGAGCTAACTGTGCGTCGCGAAGTCGCATCGGCCTATGCGCAGTATGATCGAGCAGTCCGGGCAGAAGAGATCTTTCGAGTTGGCGCGCGTGACCCCGCCAGAGCCAACCTTGATGTTGTCAGGCAAACCTACGAGCTTGGTTCAAAGACTCTGATCGATTACATCGGAGAACAACGCCGTTTCATTGAATTGGAAAATGATTTCATTGATGCGCAACTTGCTGCTTACAACGCGCGAGTCGAGATCGGACGCGCCACGGCTTCACCGGAGTTTATGAAACGATGAACGAAGAAATTGATAAACAAATCGACGGCGAGACACCCGAAGGCAAATCGTCACCTAAGACTTCTAATCGTCGAACCGCACTGGTCATTGCCATAGCAGCGATTGCGATAATTGTGGTCGCGATTGCCGCCTGGCGGTTGTGGCCGAAGCAAGCCGGCAAACCTGTCGCCGCTCCTCGCTCAGTCTCATTTGCCGAGTCGCCACAACCCGCAACAGCCGGCGGAGAGAAACTCACTTTGACTCCTGAGCAAATGCGGACCGCGCAGTTGAAGATTGAAACGGTGGGTGAAAGGCCGTCGTCCGAAGCAGCAGGACAAATGGCAACCGGCGTGGTTCAGGCAAATACATATAAGGAGACTCCGGTGGTTTCTCTGGTGGGGGGGATAGTGCGGAGCGTCGGTGCCGAACTGGGCCAGAACGTGAGGAGAGGTCAACGAGTCGCGGTCGTTTTCAGCAACGAACTGGCTGATGCGCAGTCGCGCTATCTAACTGCGGTGGCGACACTCGACGAACATCATCGTCATCATCTGCGCACGATTAAGCTAGTCGAAATTGGCGCGGCGAGTCGTCAGGATTTGGAAATGGCTACTTCGCAATACCGCGAAGCTGAATCAAACCTGGCGAATTTACGACAGAAGTTGTTGCTGCTGGGAATGACCGCTCAACGCATAGACTCGCTGAATTCAACTTCTCAGATCAGCTCTGAAGTAACCGTGCCGTCGCCCTCGTCGGGTACGGTGACCAGCCGCACAGTGAATTCCGGCGAAGTTATTGAGGCAAACAAAGAGCTCATGCGTGTCACTGACCTGTCGACAGTCTGGGTAGTCGGCCAGGTTTACGAAAAGAATCTGGCGACGGTTCGCGTGGGCAGCGGTGCGAACGTCAGCTCAGATGCTTATCCCGGTCGAGTCTTTCGCGGTCGCGTCTCTTATGTCGATCCGAAGTTAGATCCGGCAACGCGCACAGCGCAGTTACGAATTGAACTAAACAATCCTGGACAAATCTTTAAGATAGGTATGTACGTCAACGTAAGTTTTGCAGCCCTTGGCGCGTCTGAAAAGACGATGCCAATGGTTCCAAAGGACGCCGTCCAGGCCATTGGAAACCAGCAGTACGTTTTCGCCGCCACAGACAAGCCCAATGAATTCCTTCTGCGACAAGTCAAGCTCGCACCGGAGAGCAATGGCTTCTACCCCGTAATTGAAGGTTTGAGCATAGGCGATCGAATAGTCACCGACGGTAGCTTTCTGCTACGTGCCGAGTGGCTAAAGACCCATCCGAGCGTGTTGTAACTCTTTTACGTCATTATTCCGAGATCCGGAGACTATTTAGCTGTAGCTGTTGGCTTAGGGTTAACCTTAATGACAGCCCGAAGTTCGTCAGTCCCACGCGTCGCTATGACGTCATTTAACGAAGCTTGTCCGAATCTTCTTACTAACCTCAATTAGTTCTTTCAGGCGCTTTTCTATGTAAGTGCGGAAGGCCCCTTGTATTCATAACCCCCAACTCGGCCGCGGCTCTGCCAGAGAGGTGACGCGCCGCTGCTTGATTCGCTGCAGGAATGAGCCATTCATCTGTATACTGCCCTCGCTAACACCTAAAGAATTGAGTATGAAACGCAGGAACTTCTTGCAGTCTTTAAGTGCCGGTCTGGCGCTGCCCTTAATAGCGAGGCACCTCCCCGGTGCAGCACCTGCCGCTGATGGCCGTGCGACGCTTGTCGCTGATGGATACGTTCACCCGAAAGCTTTGAAACCTGGTGATACCGTTGGCCTGATTACTCCCGCTACATATGTTCCCGATCCCGATCGGCTCGCACTGGCCGAACGTACGATGAAGTACTTCGGTTTGCGGATGAAGATGGGAAAGAATGCGGGCAAGCGGATGAATGATTACCGCACTTCGATTGAAGAGCGTTTGGATGACCTTCATGCGATGTTTCGTGACAAAACCGTCGATGCAGTGTTTGCTATTCGTGGCGGTTACGGTTCGATGCACCTGCTGGATCGTATCGACTACGATCTCATCCGTCGCAATCCTAAGATTTTTCTCGGCTACAGCGACATCACAGCAATGCATTTGGCGATCTACAAGCATTCGAAGCTGATAACTTTTCACGGCCCAATCACTCTGTCCCGCTTCACGGACTACACGCAAAAGTATTTTCGCAAGGCACTGTTCGAGGCTCAGCCAATTGGTACTGTCACGAATCCTCCGGAGAGCAATGAGCTACGACCGAGTCATTCGCTTCGCACAATCCGGCCCGGTTTAGCTAACGGTCTGCTGACCGGCGGCAATCTCACTTTAATCTCAAACACAATGGGCACGCCTTACGAAATTGAGACGAAAGGGAAGATCCTGTTCCTCGAAGACGTTGACGAAGAACCCTACAGCATCGATCGGATGTTGACGCACCTGCGACTCGCCGGAAAGTTCGATGGCGTTGCCGGAGTTATCTTTGGTGAATGCCAGGACTGCCGACCTAAGGACTACAAACCATCATCGGCAATTCCGTATGGTCTGGGTGAAGTGCTCGACAACATCCTCGGCGATTTGAAGGTGCCGGTGCTTTATGGTCTGACAATCGGCCACACCGATGACCAACTCACTTTACCGCTGGGCGTCGCGGCCACTCTCGATGCAACCAATCGGACCCTGGAAATAAAAGAGGCGGGCGTTCATTGAGGTCGCGGTCCCTTATTCGGCGCGTCCGCCCGAGAGGCGGCTACGTAATTCCCACAAGGCGGTTTTGTTGCTGTCCCACTCCAACCGACTATGAGCTGTTTCGTAGTCAACCCAGGCGCTTTCACTATGCTCACCGGACAAACGAACTTCCCGGTTTTTGACTTCGAGGGCGAAGCTGTACTCGGGAAGCACGTCTATTTCCGTTTCCCAAAGCTGATGGTTCGCAAAATGTATCTTTGGTATCGAAGCCATAGAATCCAATTGAATCAAATGACTGTCTTCAGGAATACCCGCTTCTTCAAGAGCTTCGCGACGAGCGGTCTGTTCCGGTGTCTCCTGGTTTTCACCGCCGCCGGCAATCCATTGCCACACGCCGAGATCCGCACGCTTAAAAAGCAAATACTGTGGTTGACGGTCCGCGTCTATTCGATAAGGAATGACCAGGACCTGAAACATTGCACGGGACATAGCTCTTATTTAGCCGGAGTGTAGCGCAGCAAGAACAATCCAAGCAGTGAAAGCACGAATCAAAACGTAAATCTCTGCAATTCCAGGCGACGGTTGTTCGCCGATTCTGAAAGCCAAAGCCGCCCGCGTCGGATGGCTGGTTGGCCAGATCAAACAGCGGAGATGTGATAGCTACGGGTCTGGGCTCGTAACCTAACGATCGACGAGGCGGCGCCATACCGATCGCGGCGCTCTTCTTCATTCAACAAAGGTATTTGGTTCCCGTCTTTTTCGCCGCCGGTCCAGATTTGAAACAAGTAGAGCTTTTCCTGACGGCGCAGGAATAGCAGAGTCGACACCTCGCTCGGGCTCTCGCTTTCAACGCGACTTTGTATGGGTCCCAATCCTTGTCCGTGCCTTCGACAGTCTCCACAAATTGATCAAGCCACGCGAGCCAAAGAAAGCCCAGTCGCGGAAGTTGCAGAAGTATGGCTATTACCGGGTCTTGTGACGTCGTGTCACCGCCCTGAAATTGCCGAAAAGTTCTTGGAAAAGTTCATGCAAAATTAGCATCAATCTGGTAGAATGCGCGCCACCCAAAGGTCTTGAGCATCCAGATCACCGTATCGGGCATGCCTGAATCGTAGTCGGTTGCACGTTCTTCCCCACGTGCCCGATTCGCGCAAGCGCGGTCGTCCCTCCTTTAGTTATGGGACGCCGATGCTCCCTTTAAACGTCGCCGGCAGTCATAGCTGCGGAAAGATGATAGGCTCCTCATGCAGCATCCCAAGATACTTTTGCTTGATTGTAAGCCGCGCGAAAGTACCGGTGAAGAGCTGGAACGGCTGCTTACATCCTCTCACCTGGCGAGCACGCTGAGACGAGAGGTCTTTGCCGAGGCCAGCCAGGTAAGTTTTGATATGAGCTGGCTGGCTGACGCTGACTCTTGTTTGGTCTTCCTGGTGTTGGCCCATGAGGCGCTCGATCAAGCGCCTGTCCTGATTCGTTCAATCAGAAAACAAGAACCTGACATGCCTATAATGGTGGTCATCGACGGATGCAATCCGGACGAGACCCTCAAGGTCTTGCAAGCGGGCGCAGCCGACTTTCTTACTCCCCCGTTCAGGCTTGCCGACACGTTACCGCGGGTACGCCGTCTGCTGGACCAGTTGAACCTCAGAGATCGTTTCGCGCAAGCGCTCAAGGAAACAGTAGGTCTGAAGCGTTTGGTTGGGAGAACCCCGGTCTTTCAGGCAGAGGTGCGAAAAATCCCATTGATTACCAGATGTGATAATCATGTTTTGATTACCGGTGAAACCGGCACGGGAAAGGAAATGTTTGCGCGCGCGATTCATTACCTGAGCCCACGCAGCGACAAACCGTTCGTGCCGGTAAATTGTGGGGCGATCCCTGTCGAGCTGGTCGAGAATGAGCTCTTCGGACATGAGCGCGGCGCCTTCACCGGAGCTAATACGGCGCACGCCGGGCTGGTTGAGGAAGCCGAAGGTGGAACACTGTTTCTGGATGAGATCGACTCGCTGCCACTCCTGGCCCAGGTCAAACTCCTGCGGTTTCTTCAGGACAAAGAGTTCCGGCGGCTGGGATCGTCAAAGCCACGACATGCTGACATTCGCACGATCGTGGCTTCCAATGCGGTCCTGGAAGATTCGGTGCAAAACGGCCGTCTGCGTCAGGATCTGTATTATCGCTTGAACGTAGTGTCAATTACTTTGCCTTCCCTCCGAGAGCGGACTGAAGATATTCCGTGTCTGGTCGATCATTTTATCAGGAAGCACTCAGGCGATTTAAATAAGGAGATCACTTCGGTTTCTCCGGCGGCGCTGCAAAAACTTATGCTCTACAGTTGGCCCGGCAACGTTCGTGAACTCGAGCATACCATCGAGCGAGCAGTGATATTTTGCGAAAGCTCACAACTCAGCGAGTCGGATATTGTCCTGCCCGTCGGCAAGGTAAAGGGCGCCGATTCGTTTCAGCAGGCCAAAGCGAAAATCATCGAGCAGTTCGAACGCGAGTACATTCAGCGTTTGCTGGTTTCCTGTAACGGCAATATCAGCCGGGCCGCTCAGGCGGCGAAAAAAAACCGCCGCGCGTTTTGGGAACTGATGCGAAAACATCATATCGACGTGCAGAATCTCAAACCAAGCGCGCCGTGACGTGGCCCGCGCATCGTGCGCGTGATTCACAGGCGGGACGCAGCTGCGGAGCAGCGCCAGAGTTAAGCCCAGGGTGAGGCTTTGCGAAGGTAACGTGACTCACCTCAGCGACCCGAAGGGTTGCCAAGAAGGTAGCCGGTGGTCGGAGTCCGCGGAGACCACCGGGAATGCGAGATTAATTGGGTCGCACCCCGGAGGGGTGCCAGATCCTTCGCTGTAAAGATCTTTTGCGTTGACCTGACGTCTGGCACCCCTTCGGGGGTGCGGTCATCACTAATGACTTTTCCGGTGGTCTCCGGGGACTCCGACCACCGGCTACTTTCTGGCAACCCTTCGGGTTGCACTGAGGTGAGTCAACTATATGAATGCCCTCGCCAAGCCTCACCTTGGGCTTAACTCTGGCCGCTGCTCCGCAGCTCGTTGAATGATCACGTCCCACGTCGAGTCGGTGCAATTGGGATCGGCACGACAGTTTCTGGTCTCTATGTGACTTGACGCATTAACTTGCCGCTGATGAACGCAATTATTTGCCGCAAGTTCTAGCGAAACCCAAGAATCCGGCACGTTGCTAGCCCACATTAGCATCAATCTTGGAAGTTGATCTTGCCGGAAGTGCAAATTGGAAGTTCAGTGTTGCCGGAAGTTCTCCCAAAAATCCCACTTAAAAAACGTTCCGAATGAAGAGCTGAAAGTAGCGTATGTATAGCTCGAAACGACATCTTTATGGCTCGCACAATTACTTTGTACTGGGTTTCCTCTTGCGTTCCTCGGAAGCTGTGCGCAAAGGCGCGTGATATCAAGAAGAAATGCGCAAAGAAATCGATGGTCTGAAGGGCTACTGCCTGTGATTTGTTTCAGGCTCTCTTATCACTGCCTCCACGAAAGAGGGACAGCGATTTCAAGCGCTCGCAGCAGGTCACTGATTTGCTTGCGGCACGGGCAACCACGCTATGTCTTCCGGATCGATCGTGTTGACGGGCCCTGCCGCATTCAGCTTTTGCGCCTGGTCAGCCAGAACCACGAGATTCGTTGGCACTATTACCTCCCAGGGGGCGCCCACCCGAACACTGCTTACCAGATAATGCGCCGCAGGGTTATTTGCCTGTGCGTAAGGTTCATTAAGAGTGAAAGTTCGGCGGCCGCCAATGGCCACAATTGAGTAGGGAAATCCTTCGATGTAAAGTTCACGGCCGATATCCGTATTATCAAGATCCCATGAGCTATCGGGATTGAGGTTGACGTTGGGGCTCCCGTTTGTTACGTCAAGAGTGCCGCTGCCATAAGCAAGCTCCTTGTTCTTATTGATTATCACTTCCATCCAAATCTCCGGGTTTGCCGCCAGCGCCGGTATGCCCGTCAGGGGGTTGGTCAGGGATTGAACTGAGTCGGGTTCCCAAACCACTCGTTGATCTTCCCATCCAGCGGTATTGATGTAGTAGAGGACGCGCTCCTCAAAACCGGGGGTTACCGGCACCAGCATCCGTGCCGAACCGGCCCGCAGAAAGTTCTGGTGCAACGGGTCCACATCCTCCAGGGTAAGGCGTGCTTCCCACTGTTCTCTCCTCCCCCAAAAGTATGGGAACAGCCAGTAAGTCATTTGAGTCCATTCAAATGCTTTTTCGAAAAATAGGTTGAGGTTACGGTTGCCATCTAGACGATCGTACGCGATGTTGGGCTCAAGTCCGGTTTCATCGATGGCATTGATGTCGAACGGCCGGCCGCGCATGATCTCGATCGACCAGCGCTTTAGCTCGTCCCGTTCCATGATCCGGTTCTCAAGCGGGTTTTTGCCGGTAATTTTCACGCCAGTGGTCGCCGTTTGAGTCAACAATGCCTCACGGTAAGCAGACCATTGACGTTGGTTTCCCTGGTAGTATTTCTGATAAGAGTCCAGCTGCCAGGCTTGCCAGGTTTCGATTTGGCGCTCGCACAGAATCGAGATGTGCAAGGCGCCGGTGTCTTGACCGACGTACGGGGCTCGATCCGCCATCGAATAGGCGATCGCCACGCCACTGTCCCCACGACCGGCGGAAGTGCCAAGCGAAACAAACCCCGACTCGTACCCGGACTGATACCTTCCACCCAGAATGTACTTGCCGGCCACGGCCACAGAGACCGTGATGTCCCCGTACGCCCCGGAAGCGATGGGAATTGCCGCAGCGCTTATAGGCGCATACCCGGCCGGAATCGGTAACGAGTCTTTGACCTCTGCCTGGGTCCAGTTCTTGGCCATCGGGCCTTGTTGCTCCGCTCGCGGCTGATGAGCAAATCCCGTCTCGACGATGACATAGTGAGGTGGCGGGGGTTTCACTTCGCCCGCTTCGAAGATTCTCGCCAACTCCGCAAAGTTGTGGATATCAATTTGATCGGCGGCAAAGTCCAGCGTCGGGGGCGCCTCAATTTCCTGCACCTTCACGGATCGCAGGAGCCGCAGCGCCGGTTCAGGAATGTAGAATTCCAGCATCAGCCGCTGTCCAAAATGGCGGAGCTCAACCTCCTGAATCTTGTTAACCCATTTGTAAATTCCGCTGAACGGCACCGCGAGACCGGTAATGGCATGGCGGTTCAATTCATCGATGGTTTCCGTCAGCGTCACCCGTCGCAGCTCGCGCGAACGCTTCTGAATCTGTTCCAGGGATCGATTAACCACTTCATTCGAAAACTTGCTCGCGTTGTTCTGGCTTTCAGTGACATTGCGGCTGTAGTTGATGCCGAGACTCGAGTCGACGGTAATACTGCCGCCGACGAACCCATAGTTGGCCGTCACGTTAAGACCAAAGTCGATACCAAACTGCGTCTCGATCGTTCGTGAAGTTTCCGATTGCAGCTCAAACCGCTCCGACGTTCTCAGATCCTTTTCCGTATTGAGCTCCTGCTCGGTCTGCTGTTCGAAGATCGATTCCGACGAGCGCACGCTGCGGTGCTGACGCACCCGCTCTTCGAGCGGCAGTACATTTTCAATGTGCGCAATTTCTTCGACCTCATATCGTTTGAGAGATTCCCGGGCCACAATGAGGTCGCCAATGCCGGCGATCCGTAGTCCCGCTCTGAATCCCGGTAACGTGAAGGGCGGCCGTTCGTCGATAATTATCGGCGGCGGCTGCACCCTTGAGTAATTAGATTGTGCCTGAATCTGGGTGACTGTTTGTTGCTGATACTGAGACAACTCCTGCATCGTTCGCCCCAGATTCTCGACTGAAACGGCGTAGTTTTCGCCCAGAACCTGACGCGCGAAATTTCTTTCGGGCTCACTCAGACTGTCGACAAAGATCTGTCCCGCCCCCTGGCCGGGCTCGTTGACTGGCTGCCTGATCACCGGGCTGCTGTCGTCGGCTGGCTCTCCGAAAAGGAATGTTCCCAGCCGGCTGAAAACTCCTCCGGAAAGGCCTGGCGCTCCCACCTCGATTCCGGGCTGCTGAAATAACCGTCGCTGATTGCGTTCACCGAATGTTCCATGAGCGTCGATCAGCTTGCGCAAAATCGTTTCCGCGTCGCGGTAGTTCTTTCGTGGATCCGGACCGGCTTGTTTTCTCTCCCGCGCTTCCGCCCGGCGCTCGTCAAGTTCCTCAGGATGTTCCGCGGACCTGAGGGCGGCCGAGATCCCTACGGTGTCAGTTACCGCCAGAGGCGACTGCGCGATTGAAGTCACCACCGGCGCCAGATCTCTGCCTTCGGGTTGCTGGTTAATGCGTTGGACAAGGGCGGCGCCCCTCAACGCACGTCTGATGTTGAGCAGCGTTTCGGCCGCGGTAAGCGTTTCACCGTGCACCGAGCTTGACAGGACGTTCGCCAACCACGCGTCTCCGGCCAATTGCAGAACGTTTTGGGTTTCTTCGTTTTCGAGATCTACTGCGGCGGCGGCGGCCAAAATGGGATCGGGGTCGTCGCCCGCAGTCCATTGCCCGAGCATTTCCCCGATGCGCGTGATGTCCAGCTGATCCAATCCACCGCCGTCGAGGGCGGCCGCGGCGGGCGCAATGATTTCTCTTAGACGGTCTTTCGTTAGTATCCGACCGTTCGCATAAGGAGTTATCGCATCAATAATTCGCGGCCGGCCGCCAACTTCATCTACGGGAATGACCCTCGCCGGTCTCGGTGGCCGGATATTCAACATGCGAAATAATTCGTTTCCCATTGTCATTTTCTCCTTCATGCCGAGTCATTGCGACCCGGACAATTCCATCATTGGCCCGCCGCGGCGGGAACAGTTACGGGCGCACGCGGCCGTGGCCTCCATTGGGCGGGCGCAAATAGTTCTTCGGTTTGAGAAAACCTTGCCAGAAAAGGCTGACGTGTCGACGCTGCGACATCGGAAAAAGTGTCGGCGAACTTTTTCATGTAAACCGCTGGATCTGCTCCCAGCTGTTTCAACACGAATACGTGGGCGTCCCACCATTGCTGCAAGGTGTAAAGATCTTCGGCCCCGTGCGGAATCAGGTCCCGTAGCATTTGCGTCTTGACGCTGTGCGTGTAGATTCCCGTGAGGTCCGTTACCTGCCGGGCGACGGCCGGATTCTTGGGCACCAGGATCGCAAAGAAATCCGCTTCGTCAGGAACTTCGCCTCCGACTCTGATCGACTTGAGAAAGCGTTTCTCGAGAATGTGATCGACCTCGAAGAGCCGGCCGATGCTCGCCTTTTCGGCGGCGCCCCGAATTTCCACATAAGTCTGGAGTTTCGGATTCGCGAGGATGTTCTTGAATGCTTCTTTCTGTGCCTCAGTCACATCATAGATAAAGCGTTCGCCTAGAGTTTTATTTATCAACTTTGTATAGTCTTTGCCGAGCGCGGCCTCGAGGGCCTTACGATACTGGCCACCCGATTGCGCCTTGGCCCATTGCACCGGCGACAAGGTTTTTCCTTCCTTAAGATACGCCGCATAGCGAGACCGGAGCGGATCGTAACGAAAACCGGCAAAGTCTTCCGTGAAGACGGTGAGCAGTCGCTGTTCGTCTTTGAATCGGCCGACGGCGGCGGCCATATTATTGTCAAAGAAGTTAATTACGTTTCGGGCTTCGGATGCGCCCGCTTTGTAAGCCCGATAGACGTCGTAAAACTCGGCTTCCTTAGCGCCCAATCCTCGCACTGCTTCCTTGAAAGTTGGATCCTCAACAATGTGGTCCGCGTAACGTTCGAAAGTTTGTCTTACTTCAAACTTCTCCAGGGTCTCCTCGAATGCCGGTCGAACAATGTCGTCAAATTTTGCCAGGAGTTGCTTGCCGGTAACGGTCCCCTTTGCCAGGCCATCGGCGGCCTCCAGGATCTCGTCCTGCTGCTTCAATGGCACCTGTTTCAGCGTTTCAAGCAGGTCGGCATCGATCCTCTCAGCAATGTTCAGGGTAGTGGTTTCAGCGAGGGCCGCTTTGAACAGTCGATTGCTTTTACTTAGGCTCCGCAGGACCGGCGCAATTCTACCGGCGTTAAAAGCGACCGGCAGAACGGCGATCACACCCAGCACGATGTAATCCGCTTCGTGCATAGTTTCGCCCCAGAAACTCTTTCCGGTGCTCGCCGCAAATGCCAGTTGGGCCGCGAAATAAATCGCGCCAACGTAAGGGACAAATCCAATTATCGTCTCGATGATAATTACCGCTTTTTTGGCCTCTGGAGCCAGCCATTCTTCAAAGTCTTCCCATTCCTTGAAGGGAAATCCGTTCGGATCAAGCACAGAGCCCTGTGGCGGCACGGCACTAAGGTGAGTAGTGTGTTCAAAAACGCGGACCGGTGGTGGTAAAGGAGGGCCGGGCCGGCGAACGATTGGACCGAAGATAGGATTTCCCTCCTCCGTTGGCGCATTTCCGCGCAGGACTCGTCCGCCATTTAGCGATGCGGCCTTCGTGCGCACCACCAGGATGGTATAGCCGCCCAGCGGCTGTGGAGCCCTGACGTCATAAACGAACGCCGCCGGCTCCGCTAACGGTACTGAGATACCGAAATGCCACTCGCCTTTGTCATGAGTGAAATCCGTTCCTCTGGGAAACGGTTGGATAGTACAGAAGTCGGCGGCGGGCGCTATCGTCAGCGGCACGGCGGGATCGGCAAAAGGATCCGTATTCCGATACCAACGGAACGGTTGACCTGCAATTTGCTGGAAGTTGATTTTCTCGCCGGCTGCGGGCAGCAGATCGTCACTCTGCAGGCGGTAGATCTGAACTATTATTAAGGCCGTACCGGGCGTAGGGAACGGTGGAAGGTTACGGTCTTTTTCTTCCATCCGGATGTTTCGAGAGAGCGCCAGCATGATCACGCCGTAGTCACGTTCACCGGCGGGCTCGAGAAAATCCCAATGAAAGGGACGACGGCCTGACAGGTGCCATGGGTGGCCGCCACTGAAGGAAAAAGTCACGGTGGGTTCTTCATCTCGCTCGTCGCGAAAGAAATAGAGCCTGCCGCTGCCGACTTTAGGATCTACGACGCTGTGAAATCTCGCTCCCATACCTCGGTACCGCCGCTGCGCCCACCTCCTGTCCGAAGATCCCTCGAACCCCGTTTAGGCTGGGACACAGCAAGGCAAATGCCAGATATGGAGCCATCCGTTCATTGGTTTATTCGAATGGTTTCAATGAGTCCAACGCTATCCTCTTTTGCTCTACCTCTATCCGTTTGTGCTATCGAACCGGATCTGGCGGTGAACGCTGAGCGAGAGCACCCCGGAGAACTTCTAGCCAGTATCTATCGAATCCGCAGCCGTCAAAATAAGTTAGGCAAGGTCAGGTAAAAATCACGCCACCGAGCCATAATCGCATCTTGTTTGGTTGGCTAAACCTCACCGGCAGGTGTGGCGGCGTTCCGCCGCGTCGAGAAAGCCATAGTTCGCCCATGAGCTTTTCACGGTAGCCGCCATCGACAGTAGCGAAGCTGGGCCCGCATCGTGGTTCTTGGAAGCAAATATAGCGACCACCGTTTCACCAAACTTCCGACCACTCGGGCCCGCTGTCGGCTCGCGGCTAGTTTGTACTCTTCCGCGAATTTGGAACCAATAACTTGCCGCCTGCTATTGGAACCAATAAGTTGCCAAAGCGGCAAATTAATGGTTCAAGTCACACTCTCCGCTGCGCTACTACCACTGCCCCTAATAAGTGGACAAATTCCCGCGTGCACCTGGACCTTTTAGTCCTGGTAGCTTTCTCCTTCGAAAATAAGCAGTTAGGTCTCTGGTAGACGTTTTTAGCGCTTTCCTGCCAGGACAAAAGGAACCGTTCTCAGATCAGGAACCGCACCAGAACGCCAACTGATTGCACGGTCGCGAAATTGCCTTGGTCGATATGACATTCGAGAGATCTCGCGAATGAAACTCATGTGTGTTTCGGACAGGACTCAAATTTCACGTGTTCTGCTTTCCTATCTGTTCGAGAACACTGCCGCGAGTGACACGTTGGAAGGCATCGTTGAATGGTGGTTCCTGGATCGACAACTCAAACACGAAACCGCCGCAGTCAAACAAGTCCTCGATGATTTCGTCGCAACGAAGCTGATTCTGGAGTCCGAAGCCGGCGATGGGCGAGTCCACTACCGCATCAATCGCCGCAAACAAAAACAAATCCGCGCACTGCTAGAGGGCCGTGATGCCTGAGCGCTCAAACGGAGGAATAAGTCAATGCCAGTACAGGTAAGTTTCCCGGGTGTCTACATCCAGGAGGTCCCGAGTGGGGTTCATACGATCACCGGCGTCTCCACTTCGATCGCTGCCTTCATTGGTCGAGCTACCAAAGGCAAGATGAACAAGGCAACACGACTCCTCAGCCTCGCTGACTATGTGCGCAACTTCGGCGCCCCACACCCGATGAGCGATCTGGCGAATAGCGTCAAACTGTTCTTCGCCAACGGCGGCACTGATTGCTATGTCATTCGCATTGCCAACGGGGGCGCGCCGGCTTCAGTCACTTTGAGGACAATGGGCGGCGCCGCGGCCCTTGTGGTGACGGCAAATGCCGAAGGCCGTTGGGGCGATAGTGTGCGCCTCGAGGTTGACTACAACACGCAAAACCCGGACGAGACATTTAACCTGCGCGTCATTTACGAAGAGAACAACGTGGCGGTAACGAGCGAGAACTTCCCCAACCTCTCAATGAATCCCGCTTCGCCGCGATTCGCTCCGTCCTTCGTGACGCAGAGTTCCGAACTTGTCGGTATGACGGTGGTGGGGGCTTTGGGTATCAACACTTTGGCGAACAGCTTTCCGGGGTTTTCGCTGGGACGGAGAACGCTCAACAGCCTCGGCAACACGCTCACTGACGTTAATACCTTAATCGGCAATCTGGCTAATGCACCGGTGGCCACGCGCAGGTCGAAGTTCGAAATCAGCGTTAATGACAGCGCATTTCAGCCGGTTGATCTGAATCCATGGGCGCCGGCGAGCAACGCGGAGGCCGACATCATTGCCGAATTCACCACCAAAATTAATACGGCACTGCTCAGCCTTAGTCCGGCTCCGACTGTTTCAGTTGCCATCGCCTCTGCCGGCGCAAACATCGGACGGCTCTTGACCATCACCGC
>Ga0068859_100001968_pt1 | contig 20974 bp, 19 predicted proteins | sample KBSSwiS22_FD_66585 | JGI IMG/M metagenome (GOLD analysis project Ga0068859, IMG submission 66585) | Switchgrass rhizosphere microbial communities from Kellogg Biological Station, Michigan, USA - KBS Switchgrass S2-2 | ecosystem: Host-associated > Plants > Roots > Rhizosphere > Soil ...
GCGCGACGTGCCGCCGATCCACGTCGAGGAGCTCGTCCTGCAGAGCTATCTCTTCTGCGGGTTCCCGCGCGCGCTCAACACGGCGCGCGAGTGGCGTCGCGTCTCGCAGCGGCTCGCGCCGGCCTCCGACGAGGCGGAGGACGTGAGCCTCGGCGAGGAATGGCGGGAGCGCGGCGAGCAGACGTGCGCGGCGGTGTACGACGGCATGTACGAGAAGCTGCGCCTCAACGTGCGCGACCTCCATCCCGCGCTCGACAGCTGGATGGTGGTCGACGGTTATGGAAAGGTTCTCTCTCGGCCCGGGCTCGACCTGCCGCGTCGCGAGCTGTGCATTGTGGCGGCGTGTGCGGCGATGGGTCAGGACCGCCAGCTGCACTCCCACCTCCGGGGCGCGCTCAACGTCGGCGTCGAGCCGGCGGTCCTCGACGAGGCGCTCGCCGCGATCGCCGGTCTGGTCGGTGCCGAACGCACCCGTTCGGCCCAGCTTCTGCTCGCGCGCGTCCTCGGCAAGTAGCTTTCGCTGCGCGCGGTCGCTCCGGCGCGCACGCGATCGCTGATGCGCCCGCGAGCTCGCCCCTTACTCTTCGCCGATCATCGGGATGTTCATCGACCGCGTCACTGTTCGCGCCACGGCCGGCAACGGCGGATCGGGCATCGTCTCCTTCCGCCGCGAGAAGTTCACCCCGCTCGGCGGGCCGGATGGCGGCGACGGAGGAAAGGGAGGGGACGTGATCATTCGCGGCGACAGCAACCTCGCCACGCTGCTCGACTACACGTATCGCGACTCCTGGCAGGCGGAGAGTGGCGCGCACGGCAGCGGATCGAACAAGACGGGGCGATCGGGCGACGACGTCGTGCTCCCGGTGCCGCCCGGCACGGTCGTGCGCAATCACGACACCGGCGCGGTGATCGGCGAGGTGCTCGAGGACGGCGACAGCTTCGTCGTGGCCCGTGGCGGTCGTGGCGGGAAGGGCAACACCTGGTTCGCCACCTCCGTGCATCGCAGCCCGCGCGAATGGCAGCCGGGCGAGGACGGCGAGTCGCTCACGCTCGAGCTCGAGCTCAAGCTCATCGCCGACGTCGGACTCGTCGGACAACCCAATGCCGGCAAGTCGACGCTGCTCTCCGTCATCAGCGCCGCCACGCCCAAGATCGGCGACTATCCCTTCACCACACTGGCGCCGAACCTCGGCGTCGTGCAGCTCAGCGACAGTCGAACCTTCGTCGTCGCCGACATCCCCGGGATCATCGAGGGAGCGCACGAGGGAAAGGGGCTCGGATTGCAGTTCCTCCGGCACATCGAGCGCACGCGGTTGCTCGCCTTCCTCGTGCCCATCGACTCGCTCGACTGGCAAGCCGAGTACGATCAGCTTCGCAGCGAAGTGTCCCACCATTCGGCGGAGCTCGGGGAGAAGCCGCACTGCGTCGTCTTCACCAAGATGGACCTGCTCGGCGAGGACGAGGCGCCGCCGATCGAGGCGCCCGACGCATTCGGCATCTTCACCATCAGCGCCGCGGCGCGCACGGGGCTCGACGCGCTCGAGGCCGCGTGGTGGAGCGAGCTGCTGAAGATGCGGAAGGCGACGATCCAGCCCATGCGCGACGTCGAGCTGCCCTGACGTGGAGCTCCACCGCGGCGATCCACGTTATCCCGCCGCGCTCGAGGACCTTCCCGATCCGCCGCGCAGACTCTGGGCGCGAGGAGACCTCGCGATCCTCGAGCGACCCACGGTGGCCATCGTCGGCACCCGGCGCGCGACGGCGTACGCCGAGCGCGTCACGCGGCAGCTGGCGACCACGCTCGCCCGTGCGGGCGCCTGCGTGATCAGCGGCCTCGCACGCGGCGTCGACGCGGCGGCCCATCGCGGTGCGCTCGAGGTGGGCGGCGCCACGATCGCCGTGCTCGGCACCGGCCTCGACGTGTGCTTCCCGAAAGGGCACGCATCGCTCCAGCGGGACATCGCCGCACGTGGTCTCCTCCTCACCGAGCTCCCTCCGACCGACGCCGCACACGGTGGCTCGTTCCCGAGACGCAACCGCATCATCGCCGCGCTTGCGCGCACGACGATCGTCGTGGAAGCAGGGGTGAAGAGCGGAGCGCTCATCACGGCGACGCGCGCGCTGGAGATGAACCGAACCGTCGCCGCCGTGCCCGGTCCGATCGATGTTCCGCAGGCGCAGGGAAGCAACGAGCTCGTTCGCGATGGCGCGACCGCCGTGACGAGCATGGCCGATGCGCTCGCGCTGCTCGGCCTCACCGCGCCCATTCGCCTGCACGAGATTCCCGAAGGCACCATCGAGCGCACCGTGTGGCAGGCGCTCGAGGTCGGGGGCCTCGATCTCGAATCGCTCGCTGCTCGCGCGTCGCTTCCGGCGCACGAGACTCTGGCCGCGGTGAGCGCACTCGAGCTGCGCGGGCTGGTCGAGTGCGCGCTCACGGGGGAGATACGGCGGATGTAGGAAGCGCGAGTTCTGCGGCGGAGGGAAACGTCGTGGCAGAAAACGTCAACAGATCGACGCGGAGCTCACGGAGAACGGCCGAGGGCGCGGAGCACTGCTCTCCGGCTCGAGCTCCCGGCCGTGGTGCATCGCTCCTCTCCATCCACGCCATCAAAGTCTTTGAGGGTTCGGCGGAGAGATCGCCGCGCCGCGTTCCGCGCCCTCGGAGTGCCCCCCGCGATCTCCGCGTCAATCGGTTGCCGTTGCCGTTGCCGTCCTCCGAGCCCCCGCGGAGAACACATTGCGCGACGGAGCGTGAATGCGCCGAACCGGCGATATTACACCGTGCCGCGCCACGTCTACCTTCACGTCCCGTTCTGCGCCCGTCGCTGCAGCTACTGCGATTTCTCGATCGCCGTGCGGCGCGACGTGCCGGTCGACGAATATCTGGCGGCGCTGGACGCCGAGCTCTCGATCCGCTTCGGCGCCGCGGCGCCGACGGAGGTCGACACCATCTACCTCGGAGGCGGCACGCCGTCGCGGCTCGGCGGGTCCGGTGTCGCGCGCGCGATCGAGCTCGTCGAGCGGCACTTTCCGCTTGCGCGCGGTGGCGAGCTCACCATGGAGGCGAATCCCGAGGACGTCGATGCCCAGGCCGTCGAGGCGTGGGCCGCGGCGGGCGTCAATCGCCTATCGCTCGGCTCGCAGAGCTTCGACGACCGCGTGCTCGCGTGGATGCATCGCACCCACGACGCCGCGACGATCGAGCGAGCCGTCGCAAGGGCGCGCGCCGGCGGCATCGCCAACCTGTCGCTCGACCTGATCTTCGCCCTCCCGGCCGAACTGGGACGCGATTTCGAGAGCGACGTGCGGCGTCTCACCGCGCTCGCCCCGGATCACGTGTCGCTCTACGGGCTCACGGTAGAGTCGTCGACGCCGCTCGGTCGATGGGTCGCGCGCGGCGACGCCGTGGAGCGGCCGGAAGAGGGGTACGAGAGCGAGTTCCTCGCCGCGCACGAGATGCTCACCGCTGCCGGCCTCGAGCACTATGAGGTTTCCAATTACGCGATGCCCGGCAGGCGCTCGCGCCACAACTCCGCCTACTGGTCGGGCGCGGCCTACGTCGGACTCGGGCCCGCGGCGCACGGCTTCGATGGGGACGTTCGCCGGTGGAATGCGCGGGCGTACGCGGCCTGGCGCGACCTGGCCGTGGTGGGCTCCGACCCACTCGAGGGCAAAGAGTGCCTCACCGAGGCCAACCGATCGGCCGAATCGGTGTATCTGGCGTTGAGAAGCGATCGCGGGCTCGCGCTGCTCCCCGCGGAGCGTGACGTGGTCGAGCCGTGGGACGTCGCGGGGTGGGTCACGATCGGCCCCGACGACCGGGTCCGCTGCACCCCGCTCGGCTGGCTGCGGCTCGACGCTCTGGCCGCTGCCTTGACGCATAGCCGAAGTCGTTAGCATATTTACACTTATGACCACTCCGGACGAGCTCACGCCACGCGAGCGACAGGTACTCGAAGCGGTCATCCAGACGTACGTCCAGACCGCCGAGCCTGCCGGCTCGCGCGTGCTGGCGCGCCGACACGGCCTCGGGGTGTCGCCGGCGACGATTCGCAACACCATGAGCGACCTCGAGGAGAAGGGGTTCCTCTCGCACCCCCACACCTCCGCCGGGCGCGTCCCCACCGACAAGGCGTATCGCGCCTACGTCGACTCGCTGCTCAACTCGCCCGTCGGCGCCATCGTCGTCGCCGAGCGCGAGCGGCTCCGCGAGCATCTGTCTTCCAGTCACTCCACGATCGAGACGATCCTCCGCCGGGCGGCGCAGAGCCTCGGCGTCCTGACGCAGGAGCTCGGCGTGGCGCTCGGGCCGCGGCTCGACGCGAGCATCCTCCGGCGGCTGGAGCTCGTCCGCGTCGGCGCCGAGCGCCTGCTGCTCGTGCTGACGCTCGACGCCGGCGTGGTGCGCACGGTGTTCGTCGAGGTGGCCGGTACGCTGGCCGACGTGGCGGTCTCCGAGGTCACGCGGGTGCTGAACGAGCGACTCGCGGGGCACACCCTTCGCGAGCTGCGCACGTCGGTCGCCGACCGGCTGCGCGACACGCAGACGATGCCCGAAGCGGGCGAGCTGCTCAACATCTTCGTCCAGGAGGGCGAGCAGCTGTTCGATGCCGCCCTCCCGATCGGCGAGGGGAGCGTGATCGTCGGGCAGGCGAGCGTCCTCGCCGAGCAACCCGAGTTCAGCGGCGCCGACAATCTCCGCCGGCTGCTCTCGCTCACGGAAGAGCCCGCGAGGCTCGCCGACGCGCTGCGGCGGAAGCACAGCGGTGATGAGCGGCCCGGGGTGAGCATCACCATCGGCGGCGAGCACGGTGACCCGCGGCTCGATCAGTTCACGGTCGTCACGGCGGAATACCACGCCGGACCGCTCGCGGGGGTGATCGGCGTCATCGGACCGACGCGCATGCCGTACGAGAAGGTGATCGCGCTCGTGCAGCACACGTCCCGCTTGCTGAGCGATTTACTTTGAGTCGTGAGGCGCGGACTGCTCGCGCTCCGGTTCTCCACTGAAGGATCGACAATGGCTGAGTTCTACAGCGTCCTTGGCGTCGAGCGCGGCGCGTCGGACGATGAAATCAAGAAGGCCTATCGCAAGCTGGCGATGACCTACCATCCCGACCGCAACAACGGGTCGAAGGATGCCGAGGAGAAGTTCAAGGAGATCACCGAGGCGTACGACGTTCTGCGCGACCCGCAGAAGCGGGCGGCATACGATCGCTACGGAGAGGCGGGGCTTCGCGGGGGCACCGCGGGCTACCACCACGTGGATCTGTCCGAGGCGCTCAGCATCTTCATGCGCGACTTCGGAAACTTCTCCGGCCTCGAGGATCTGTTCGGGCGCGGTCACGGCGCCGGCGGGACGCGTTCGGGCACCGACGTCAAGCTCACCGTGCCGCTCACGCTCGCCGAGGTCGCGACGGGGGTGGAGAAGCAGATCACGCTGAAGGTGCTCGATCCCTGCGATCGCTGCAAAGGGAGCGGCGCCGAGCCGGGCAGCAAGGCGCAGCAGTGTCCCACCTGTGGCGGCCAGGGTGAGGTTCGGCGCGCGCAGCGCTCGTTCTTCGGGCAGTTCGTCACCGTCGCGCCCTGTCCGACGTGTCATGGCGACGGGAAGATCATCGAGTCGCAGTGCAAGAAGTGCCGTGGCGACGGCCGCGTGCGCGCCGAGAAGACGATCAAGGTCGCCATTCCCGCCGGCGTCGCCACCGGGCAGTACATGACGATGCGTGGCGTCGGCAACGCCGCGCAGCGCGGCGGCGAACGCGGCGACGTGCACGTCGTGTTCGAGGTCGCCGACGATCCACGCTTCGAGCGCGACGGCGAGGATCTGTACACCGAGGTGCTCGTCACCTATCCGCAGCTCGTGCTGGGGTCCACGCTCGACGTGCCGACGGTCACCTCCAGTGTGGCGCTCCAGATCCCGCCCGGCACGCAGAGCGGCCAGCTGTTTCACCTGCGCGGGCGCGGGCTCGCCCGAGTCAATTCGAGCGGTACGGGCGACCTGCACGTGCGAGTGCAGCTCTGGACGCCCGAGAAGCTGTCGCCGGAGGAAGAGCAGCTCATCGAGCGACTCGCCAAGGTGCAGCAGACGGTTCCAGCCGATCGCGGCAAGGGATTCTGGGCGAAGATGAAAGAAGCGCTGGGCGCGTGAGCTGGCTCGCCGTTCGAGTGAATGCCGGAGATGCCCGCGACGCCGCTCTCGGTGCCCTGTTCGAGCTCGGATCGCTCGGCGTGCAGGAGGTGGGTGACGAGCTCGTGACTCATTTCCCCGCCGGCGTCGACGCGAGGGACGTGATCGGGGCGGTGCAGCGTGCTGCGCCCGGGTCGATCGTCGCCACGGCGCACATCGCCGCCGTGGACTGGAGCGAGGAGTGGAAGAAGGGAGTGGGCGCGCACGATCTCGGCGCACTCTCGATCGTTCCTCCCTGGCTGTCCGAGGGGCGGGATCCGGCGCGCACCGTCGTCATCGAGCCGGAGATGGCGTTCGGGACGGGTGAGCACGAGACGACGCGTGGCGTCGTCCGGCTGCTTCCCGATCTGATCCGTCCCGGAGACCGCGTCGCCGATCTCGGCGCGGGCAGCGCCGTGCTGGCGATCGCCGCCGCCAAGCTCGGCGCCGGGCACGTCGCCGCGATCGAGATCGATCACGACGCGATCGCCAACGCCGAGGAGAACGTCTCGCGCAACGGCGTCGGGGACCACGTGACGGTGATCGAGGGGGATGCGTCGTTGCTGCTTCCACTCGTCGCGCCGCTGCGCGTGGTGCTGGCGAACATCATCTCGTCGGTGCTGCTCGAGCTGCTTCCGGCGATCCGCAGCGCACTCACCGACGACGGCGAGGCGATTCTCAGCGGAATCCTGTTCGAGGAGCGCGACACGATGCTCGCCGCGTTCGCGCGTGGCGGTTGGCGTGTCGTCGCCGAAGACGTGGAAGGTGCATGGTGGACGACTCGAATCGCCCGGTCGTAGCGACCTTCTACGCGCCGGGCGACTGGCCGGAGCGCGTCGTGCTCGCCGAAGGCGCGTCGCATCACGCGAGCGTCAAACGACTCGCGGTCGGCGATCCTGTTCGCCTCACCAACGGCGCCGGCCGCCGCGCGCACGGTACGATCGCGCTGATCGGCAAGCAGCGCCTGGAGGTCGACTGCAACCATGCGAGCCTCGAGCTGGTGCCCGCACCGCCGCACGTCGCGCTCTGGGCACCCGTGGGAGATCGCGACCGGATGCTCATGCTCGCCGAGAAGGCCGTCGAGCTTGGCGCGTCGTCCTGGCGCTCGATGGTGTACCGGCGCTCCCGCAGCGTCGCGCCTCGCGGCGAGGGCGCCGCGTTCGGCGAGAAACTTCGCTCCCGAATGATCGCTGCGCTCGAGCAGAGCGGCGGCGCGTGGTTGCCGGCGATCGAGCCGGAGGCCAGCTCGCTCGACGCGATCGCGACGGGCATCCACGGTCACGCGATCCTGCTCGACACCTTCGGCGCTCCGATGGTCGACGTGCTGACCCAGGTGCACGAGCCTGTCGTCATGGCGTGCGGACCGGAGGGTGGTCTCGAGCCGGCGGAACGAGCCGCGTTCGCCGAGAAAGGCTGGCGCGCTGCATCCCTCGGCCCCAACGTGCTCCGATTCGAGACTGCCGGCATCGCCGGACTGACCCTGGCCCGCGCCCTGTTGAGACCAACATGAGCGACAGCTGTCTCTTCTGCCGGATCGTTCGGCGCGAGATTCCCGCGAAGCTGGTGCACGAGGACGAGCAGACGCTCGCCTTCCGGGACATCGATCCCAAGGCGCCGACCCACGTGCTGGTGATCCCGAAGACGCATGTGCCGTCGCTCAACGAGGCCACCGATGCCGAGATGCTCGGTCGTCTGATGCTCGTGGCGCGCTCGATCGCGGAAGCGGAGGGACTCCTCACCGACGGCTATCGCACCGTCGTGAACACCGGCGCGAACGCGGGGCAGACGGTGCATCACATCCACCTGCACCTGCTGGGTGGCCGACATCTAAGCTGGCCTCCGGGCTGACCCGGGCGATACCTTACGAGGTCCCCTCACTCGTACGGAAATGCCGCTCTTCGACACCCTCCAGGCCGACCTGAACGCCGCGCGAAAGGCGCAGGACAAGGCGCGCGTCCTCGTCCTCGGCACGATCTTCTCCGACGCGAAGAACCGGAAGATCGAGCTGCGGCGCGACCTCACGGACGACGAGGTGGTGGACGTGCTGCGCAAGGGAATCAAAAAGCGCCGCGAATCGATCGAGATGTACGCCGGCAAGCGCGACGACCTCGCCGACAAGGAACGCGCCGAGGTCGCGCTGCTCGAGACGTACCTCCCCGCGTCCGTCGATCCGGAAGAGCTGCGCGCCGCGGTGCGCGCCGCCATCGCCGGCGGCGCGACGCAGATCGGCGCGGTGATGGGCAAGGTGCTTCCCCAGTTCAAGGGACGCGCCGAGGGAAGCACGATCAATGCGATCGCGCGTGAGGAGCTGAGCAGGCAGGGGTGACGGTGGTGGCTTCGGTCGGTCGACTCAACCCGAACGGACGCCCCGCGTCGTTCGGGTTTTTCGTCCCGGACGGCGACGGGCGGTGAACGCGCACGCGCTCGGCATCCTCGAGTATCCGCGATTGCTCGACGTCGTCGCCGGCTTCGCCGCGTCGGCGCTCGGCGCGGCCCGCGTCCGCGCACTCTCGCCTCGGTCGGATCTGCCGTGGCTCGAGACCGAACATCGGCGGGTCGGTGCGGTGCGCGGTCTGCTCGATGGCGATCTGCCGTGGAGCCCGGAGCCGGTTCCCGATCTCGAGGCCGCGCTCCACCGGCTTCGCGTTTCGGGCATCATGTGGACGTCACACGAGCTGCTCGCTGCCGCCGTGCTGCTGCGCTCCGCGCGGCGCACGCGCGAGGCGCTGCGCGACGAGCGTCGTCCGCCGATCCTGCGCGCCGTCCTTGCGCCGTTCGTCGAGCGCATGGTCGTCGCGAGGAGCGAGGAGGAGCAGATCGAGCGCGCGATCGGCGAGGACGGGCTCGTGCGCGACGAAGCGTCGCCGGCACTGCGCCGGATCCGCCGCGAGCTTCGCGCGTCGCACGGTGAGCTCGTGCGCATCCTCGAGCGGGTGATGGGCGGCCTCGACGCACACCACCGCGCACCGGACATGTCGGTGACGGTGCGCGAAGGACGCTACGTGATTCCCGTGCGTCGCGAGGGCGTTCGCCAGGTCGGCGGTATCGTGCACGGCGCGTCGGGCACAGGGGGGACGCTGTTCGTCGAGCCGCCGGCGGCGATCGAGTTCGGCAACCGCATCCGTGAGCTCGAGGGAGAGGAGCAGGAGGAGGTGGAGCGTGTGCTGCGCGAGCTCACCGATCTGCTGCGTCCCCATCGGGAGGCGCTGCTCGACAGCCTCGATGCGCTCGCCGAGCTCGACTCGCTCTACGCGCGCGCGCGGTACGCGGTGCGGTTTCACTGCACGCCTGCCGCGCTCGTGCCGGCGCGCGATGGCTTCGACGTCCGCGACGGGCGGCATCCGCTGCTGCTGGCCAAGGGCGTCGAGGTCGTGCCGTTCAGCCTGGGCCTGACCGCCGACGAGCGCACCCTGCTCGTCTCCGGCCCGAACACCGGTGGCAAGACGGTGTTCCTCAAGGCGCTCGGTCTCATCTCCGCGATGAGTCAGGCAGGGATCCCGGCTCCGGTCGGCGCCGAGACGCGCGTTCCGGTGTTCGACGACGTGTTCGCCGACATCGGCGACGAGCAGTCGATCGAGGCGAGTCTCTCGACTTTCAGCGCCCACTTGAAGAATCTCTCCGAGATCCTCCGCCTCGCGACGCGCGACTCGCTCGTCCTGATCGACGAGCTGGGATCCGGCACCGATCCGCAGGAAGGCGCCGCGCTCGGCTGGGCGATCCTGGAATCGCTCACGTCACGCGCGAGCACGACGCTCGCGTCGACGCACCTCGGCCAGCTCAAGGAGCTGGCGACACAGGTGCAGGGCGTCGTGAACGCTTCGCTCCAGTTCGACGCCGTGCAGCTCGCGCCGACGTATCGGCTCGTGAAGGGCGTGCCCGGCCGCTCCTACGGCATCAGCATCGCGCGCCGGCTCGACCTCCCCGCCGACGTCGTCGCGCGCGCCGAGGAGCGCATCCCGCAGGGCGAGCGCGACATGGCGGCGCTGATCGAGCGGCTGGAGCGGAAGGAGAAGGAGCTCGAGGAGCGCGAGCGCGAGGCGACGGTGATGCAGGACGACGCGCGCGATCGCATCGCCAACGTGATCCGCCGTGAGCACAACGTGCGCGAGCGCGAGCGCACGGTGGAGAAGGAGAGTCGAAAGGAAGCGCGCAAGTACGTGCTCGAGGCGCGGTCCGAGATCGAGCGAACGATCAAGGAGCTGAAGAAGCGGGGAGAAGCGGCGGCCGATGAGGCGATCGACGAGCTGGGACGCGACGCGCGCCGTCGCGCCGAAGAGATGGCCGCGAAGCAGGCCGACGTTCTCGACCGGTTGGAGAACGAGGAGCGCGCCGTCGCGCGCAAGCGCGGCAGCGTTCCGCCCTCCGAGCGTGGACCGGTCGCGGTCAACGACACCGTCGAGGTGGGTACGCTCGGTGGCAAGGTCGGGCGCGTGCTGGACGTTCGCGGCAAGGAAGCGGTGGTCGTCGTCGGCTCGCTCAAGCTGACGGTTCCGCTCGCGACGCTCCGGAAGACCGACGCGCCGCAGGAGACGGCCGTCAGCTACCTCGGCGACGCACCCGAGGTGCACGTCAGCACCGAGATCAATCTGCTCGGTCTTCGCGCCGACGAGGCCGAGAGCGCCGTGCTTCAGGCGCTCGACAGCGCCGTGCGGGCAGACCTGAAGAGTCTGCGCATCATCCACGGCAAGGGCACCGGCGCGCTGCGCGAGGTCGTGAACGAGATGCTGCGCAAGGACACCCGCGTGCGCGAGTTCCGCATGGGTGCCTGGAACGAGGGCGGCGCCGGCGTCACCATCGCGGTGTTCGCGTGATTCCCGACGAGACCGTCGAGCGCGTCCGCGAGAGCGCCGACATCGTCGCCGTGATCGGCGAGTACGTCGAGCTCAAGCGCCAGGGCACCGACTACCGCGGGCCATGTCCCTTCCACCAGGGCACGCATCGCAACTTCTCCGTGTCGCCGAAGAAGGCGATGTACTACTGCTTCGTGTGCCACGAGGGAGGGGACGTCTTCAACTTCCTCACGAAGCGGCTCGGCGTCGATTGGCCGACCGCGGTGAAGATGGTGGCCGAGAAGTCGGGGATCGAAGTCGTGGAGACGCAGAGCCGTCGCGCCGAGCAGAAGGACGAGCGCGACCCTTTGTGGGAGGTGAACGGCGCCGCGGCCGAATACTTCCGGCGCATCCTCTGGGAGGACGACCTCGGTCGAGACGCGCGCGCGTACCTCGAGGAGCGTGGGATCTCGCGCGAGCTCGCCGATCGCGTCGGCCTCGGCTTCGCGCCGCGGGAGATCGGCCTGATGCGCACGAATCTCTCCACGCTCGGCTTCGACGACGAGCGGATGATCCAGGCTGGTCTGCTCGTCGTCCCAGAGGAGGGAACCGAGCCGCGCCCGCGGTTCCGCGGCCGCTTGATCTTCCCGATCTACGATCTGTCCAACCGTGTCGTCGGATTCGGGGGCCGTCTGCTCGGTCCCGGGGAGCCGAAGTATCTCAACTCGGCGGAGTCGGCGATCTTCAGCAAGGGTCGTCTGCTCTACGGCCTCAACTGGGCCAAGCAGGCGGCGCGGCGCGACGAGCGCATGCTCGTCGTCGAGGGCTACTTCGACGCCCTGCGTCTCATCGGCGCCGGCATCGAGTCCGTCGTCGCGCCGATGGGCACCGCCCTCACCGAGGACCAGGCGAAGCTGATCCGGCGGTACACGCAGCGCGTCTTCCTGCTCTACGACTCGGACAAGGCGGGCCTCAAGGCGACGTTCCGCTCCGGCGACGAGCTGCTGCGACAGGGAGCTTCGGTACAGGTCGTGACGCTGCCCGAGGGCGAGGATCCGGACACCTTCGTTCGCACGCACGGCGCACGGGGCCTGGAGGCGGAGCTCGCGAGCTCGATCGACGTCTTCGAGCGCAAGATCCAGATCCTCGAGCGCGGCGGGTGGTTCGGCGATCTCCGTCGCAAGCGTCAGGCGCTCGATCGGCTCCTGCCGACGCTGCGGGCCACCAGCGACCCGTTGACGCGCGACATGTATCTCGGCCACGCGAGCACGGCGGCCGGCGTCTCGCGTGAGATGCTGGAGCGCGAGCTGGCCACCGCGCGCCCGCGCGTGGTGCGCAGCGCGCCGCCACCGGCGCCCGGGGCTCCCGAGTCCGATCCGCGTGAGCAGCGCGGACGATCGGCGCCGCCCCCCGACGCGCAGCGCGTTCGTCGCGGCGATCGACGGCGTGTCCCCGGTGAGCGCGCCGTAGGCGCCGAGCGCGAGCTCGTGCGTGTGCTGCTGCACCGCGCGGGATACTTCGAGCAGGTCGTCGAACGGGTCGGCCCCGACAGCTTTCGCGATCCCGAGCTGCGACGCATCTTCGCAGCGCTCGTCAAGCTCGGCCCCGATGCGGGGCCGGACGCACTGGCCGAGCGCCTGGATCCGGACTCGATCGAGCTGCTACAGGAGCTCCTCGAGGAGGATGGCGGGCTGGATCACGCCGACGAAGCAGTGTCGGGAAGTCTCGCGCTCCTTCACGAGCGCGCACTGTCCGACCGGATGAACGAGATCGATCGCGAGCTTCCGCTCGCAAACTCGGCGGAGAAGGACGAGCTGACGCGAGAGAAGATGCAGCTCACCGATGAGCTGCGCCGCCTCGGCGGCCGGCGTTGGAAGCAGTTTCGGTGACTTGCTCGTAGGACGGTAGGATCCCTGTGAAAGTCCCCTCCACATACTCACGCGTGCATCATGCATCCTGACGTTCAATCACTCCTCGCCGTGCAGCGGGACGACCTCGAGGTCTACGGACTCGAGTCCCGGCTCGCCGCGTTGGCACCACGCCTCGCCGCGCTCGAGACCGAGCGCGCGCGCGCCGCGCAGGAGTTGGATCGGGCGCGCAAGGCCGTGGAGGCCGACGAGGCGCGTCATCGCGAGGTGATGCACAGGGTCGAGACGCACCGGCAGCTCGTCGAGCGCAGCCAGCGGCAGTACGAGAGCGTGACGTCCCCGCGCGAGGCCAACGCGGCGATGACCCAGCTCGAGCAGACGAAGCGCATGGCCGACGACAGTGAACGCGACGCGTCGCAGATCCTCGGGCGCATCGGTGAGATGCGCCACCACGTTGCGACGCTGGAGACGGCCCTCGCGGACGTCGAGCATCGCCAGGCCGAGACCCGGGCCGGTCTGGACGCCGAGCGCGCCGAGATCGAGACGCAGATCGCGGAGGCGCGCGCCAAGCGCGACCGCACGGCGCAGGCCGTACCCAGGTCGATGCTCGCCAAGTACGACAAGGTCCGCTCGCGCCGCCGTGCCGAGACGCTCTTTCCTCTGCGCGGACCGTCGTGCAGCGCCTGCGACACGGCGATCCCCACCCAGCGGCGCGCCGTCATGGCGGCGTCCGGGACGATCGAGATGTGCGAGGGATGTGGCGCGCTCCTGTACGCGGGGGAATGACCACGCGCTGACCGTTGTTCGACCTCCGCGCCGGGCCTAGGTTCAGCACATGACCGCGTCCGCACCTGCCGCCCGCCCGCGCGCGCGCTGGATTCTGCCCGAGGAGCCCGATCCCGCCGTCGTCCGCAGCCTGTGCGACGAGCTGCTGCTCCCGGAGCCGATCTGTCGCCTGCTCGCGCTGCGCGGTCACGTGCCCGCGGAGTCCGCCAAGCGCTACCTGCGTCCGCGGCTCGACCAACTGCTCCCCCCCGAGCAGCTGCTCGATCTGGGGCGGGCCGTCGACCGGCTCGTCCGCGCGATCCGCGGCGGCGAGACGATCCTCGTGCACGGCGACTACGACGTCGATGGAATGTCGTCCACGACGCTGCTCACCAAGGCGTTTCGCGCCCTCGGGGCGAAGGTCGTGCCCTTCATCCCGCGCCGGCTCGCCGACGGCTACGACCTCACCGAGGCGGGCGTTCGGGCGGCGCAGGAGGCTGGCGCCACCGTCGTCGTCACCTGCGACTGCGGCACTAGTGCCGTGGCACCCGTGAGCACGCTGCAGGCCGCGGGGATCGACGTCATCATCAGCGATCATCACCTGCCGGGCGGTGACCTGCCGAATGCGTACGCGATCCTGAACCCGAAGCGTCCGGGCTGCGGCTCGGAGGACAAGGATCTCGCCGCGGTCGGCGTCGCGTTCAAGCTGGCGCTCGCGGTCACGCGCGCGCTGGGCGGCAACGAGAACCTCGTGTTCGGCATGCTCGACCTCGTCGCGCTCGCAACGATCGCCGACATCGCGCCGCTGCGTGGCGAGAACCGCGTGTTCGCGCGGTACGGCCTCAAGATGCTCGCCGAGACACAGAACCTGGGACTGCGGGCCCTGATCCGCTCCGCGGGGCTCGAGGGGAAGCCGCTCACCGCGGGCCGCATCGGCTACATCCTGGCGCCTCGGCTCAATGCCGTGGGGCGACTCGGACACGCGCTGCGCGGCGTCGAGCTGCTCACGGCACAGACCGAGCACGAGGCGAACATCATCGCCCGGGAGCTCGAGGAGCTCAACGTGAAGCGGCAGGAGATCGACCGCGCGACGCTGGAGCAGGCACGTCGCCGCGTCCTCGCGCTCGATCTCGAGGAGACGTTCGGCATCGTGCTCGCCGAGGAGGGATGGCATCCCGGCGTGATCGGGATCGTCGCGAGCCGGATCGTCGAGGAGTTCGGGCGGCCGACGATCCTCATCGCGCTCGACGGCGAGGAAGGGAAGGGCTCGGGCCGCTCGATCTCTCGCTTCGATCTGCACGCCGGGATCGGCGGCTGCCGGCACCTGCTCCAGCGGTTCGGCGGACACCGCAGCGCGGCCGGCGTCACGATCGCCCGCGACCGCGTCGACGAGTTCGCGCGCTGCTTCAACGACGCCGCTCGCGCCGCCCTGTCTCCCGACGATCTCGTGCCCGAGCTGCGCATCGACCTCGAGGTGGCGCTCGCCGATCTCACGCCCGGCTTCGAGTCGCTGCTGCGACATCTCGAGCCGTGCGGCATCGGCAATCCATCCCCGATGCTGCTCACGCGCGGGGTACGGCTCGCCGCGGCGCCGAGGATCGTCGGCCAGGGAGGACTCAAGCTCCGCCTGCAGACCGATCACGAGCCGTTGGAGGCCGTCGGCTGGTCGCTCGGGCACCGCATCGGTGAGATCGACGTCAACCGTCCACTCGACGTCGCCTTCCGGCTGGAGCGTGACGAGTATCAGGGCGTCTCGAGGCTGCAGGCGAAGCTGGCCGATTTCCGCGCCTGACCCGTGCGCATCGTCGCCGGACGCTGGCGCGGGCGCGCGATCGAAGCGCCGGTCGGTCGCCAGGTGCGCCCCACCGCCGATCGGGTGCGCGAGGCGTGGATGAGCATCGTCGGGCCGCTCCTTCCCGACGCCCGCGTGCTCGACCTGTGCGCGGGCTCCGGAGCGCTCGGCATCGAGGCGGTCTCGCGCGGCGCGGTATCGGCCGATCTGGTGGAGATCGCGCCTCCCAGCCTTCGCGCGATCCAGCGCAACGTCGAGCTGCTCGGTGCCGGGGACGCCGTCCGCGTGCATCGCCAGGACGCACTCCGATTCATCGAAGGGCTCGAGGCCGGCGCATACGACGTCGCCTTCGCCGATCCGCCGTACGATCTGGGGATGGCCGGCGCCATCGCCGAACGCTGGCTCGCGGTGCCCTTCGCCTCCGTCCTCGGCATCGAGCATCGCCGCGACGAAACGCTTCCGGGCGACGGCGATCGACGGAGATACGGCCAGACGGCGATCACCTTCTTCCGCCGCGATTGAGCATCCGGCGGCGCCCGGCGCGATTGCCTTTTCCCCCGCCGCAGTCGATCCTTCCCGGCGTGCCGAACTCGAGAATCGCCATCTACGCCGGGAGCTTCGACCCGATCACGCGCGGGCACGAGGATCTCATGCACCGCAGCCTGGAGTACGTCGACCGGCTGATCGTCGCGGTGGCAATCAACTCCACGAAGCAGCCGCTCTTCTCGATCGATGAGCGCGTGGAGCTGATCCGCGAGGCGCTCGCCGACGAGCCGCGGATCGAGGTGCGATCGTTCGGAGGGCTGCTCGTGGACTTCGCGCGTGAGTGCGGCGCCAGTCTGCTCATCCGCGGCCTGAGGGCCGTGAGCGACTTCGAGTACGAGTATCAGATGGCTCTCATGAATCGCCACCTCTCGCCGCGGCTGGAGACCGTCTTCATGGTCCCGTCGCTCGACACCACGTACATCAGCGCGAGTCTCGTGCGTGAGGTCGCGCGCTACGGGGGCGAGGTCGGCGACCTGGTGCATCCACGCGTCGCCGAGGCGCTCCGGTCGAAGATCGTCGCGCGGTGAGCTTCGTCGACACGATCCGGACTCGCGCCGCGGCCCAGCGGCGTCGTATCGCGCTGCCCGAGGCCGACGATCCGCGTATCCTCGCCGCCGCGCGCGCGTTGTCTGAGGCGAACGTCGTCGAGCCGGTGCTCGTCGGCGTGGCAAGGGCCGATGCCCCGTGCGAGGTGATCGATCCGACGCGCGGTGGGCTCGCCGACGAGGTCGCGGCCGAGCTGCTCGCGATTCGTGGCGTGAAAGGGATGACGGAGGCGGAGGCCGCCGTGCACGCCCGCTCGTCCCTGGTCGTCGCCGACGCCCTGGTGCGCTGGGGCCGCGTGGACGGGTGCGTCGCCGGCGCGGTGCACACCACGGGTGACGTGCTGCGCAGCGCGCTCTGGCTCGTCGGTCCGGCGGCTGGTGTGGCGACGGTCTCGAGCGCCTTCTACATGGACGTCGCGCCGTTTCGCTCTGCCGACCGCGAAGTGCTCACCTTCGCGGACTGCGCCGTGGTGCGCTATCCTACGGCACCGCAGCTCGCCGACATCGCGATCGCCGCCGCCGCCGACCGTCGGCGAATCGTGGGTGACGAGCCACGCGTGGCGTTGCTCTCGTTCAGCACCAGGGGCAGCGGCAGTGGAACGACGGTGGACCTCGTGCGCGACGCGCTCGCTTTGATCCGGCAAAAAGCGCCCGAGCTCGCCGTGGACGGAGAATTGCAAGGGGACGCAGCGCTCGTGGCGGAGGTGGCTGCCCGGAAGGCGCCAGACAGCTCCGTCGGCGGCAGGGCGAACGTGTTGGTCTTCCCTTCGCTCGATGCAGGGAACATCGCCTATAAGTTGGTACAGCGGCTGGCGTTGTCGCACGCGATCGGACCCATCCTCCAGGGGATGCACCGTCCGTGCAACGATCTCTCGCGAGGGGCCTCCGCTGACGACATCTTCAATGTGGCCGCAATCACCGCACTGCAAGCGGGCGAGCCGGCAACCACGGCACTGAACGGGATCCGCCAGGAGACAGGCACATGAGCTTTACGATCAAGAAGGAAGGAGAGATCGTCGTGGTGGATGTGGAGGGTCAGCTCATCGTCGGCAATCGACAGGAGCTCAAGCAGAAAGTGCTGGACGAGCTGGAGCGCGGCGAGAAGAAGTTCCTCATCGACTTCGCCCAGACCGGCTACATCGACAGCTCCGGACTCGGCGTCCTCGTCTCGCTCTCGAAGAAGATCCGCGAGCAGGGCGGTGAGCTGCGGCTCGCGAACCTCAACGACGACTTGAAGACGCTGTTCGAGCTCACCAAGCTCGATACGCTGTTCCAGATCTCCGACACGCGCGATCGCGCGCTGGCCAGCTTCTGATTCTTCGCGCGGCCCGTCTCCGGGCGGGCCGCGCATCCGTCGCCACTGGCGCGACGCACTCCATCCTGCGCCGCCCACTCTCCCCCCATGGCCGCGTCCCCCCCGTCTGACGCCGGGCTCCGCGTCTCCCTCGAGGTCGAGATCCCGAGCGACGTCGCCTACATCGAGCGCGTCGTCGAGCTCATTCGGCATCCGTGTGCCGAGCTGGCGTACAACGCACACCAGCTCGCGCTCAACGTGCCGGTCGCGCTCAGCGAGGCGATCTCGAACGCGATCCTTCGCGCGAACAACGAGGATCCCGGCAAGCGCGTGTTCGTGCGCGCCGACGTCGACACGCAGCGCCTCGTCGTCGACGTGCAGGACGAAGGTGCGCACTTCGACCTGGATCACGACACGCGCGACGCGACCGATCCGGAGAACATCGAGCGCGAGGACGGCCGCGGGCTGTTCCTCATGCGGGCGCTCATGGATCGCGTCGAGCGCTTCGACGCCAACGGCAGGCCGCAGGGCAACGTGGTCCGGCTCATTCTCAGCCGATCGTGAGCGAGCTGGGCGAGGTCCTCGCCGCCTTCCACGAGGCCACCGGGTGCGATGCATCCGTGTGGCGTCGCGACGGCGGCTCCAAGGGCCCGCTCCGTTTCATCGCCGGCACTCGCCGCGCCGATCCGCCTCCGCCCGAGCTCCTGCCCCCCCTTGGCGTCGTCCGTGACGAAGCCACCGAGCGAGGGCGACTGGTCGTCGTTCCGATCGCCGGTCCGCGACCCGCGTGGCTCGTGCTCGGTCCCTGTCCCATCGAGCGGCGCGAGATCGACAGCTATCTCAAGTTCCTCCGACCGGTCGTCGCGCAGTACCTCCAGAACACGCTCGAGGTCGAGCACGCGGCCAACGAGCTCGCGGAGCGGTACGAGGAGATCAACCTCCTCTATTCGATCAGCGAGATCCTCGGCCGCACCGTGTCGCTCGCCGAGGGCGCGGAGACGATCCTCCGTGAGGTGAGCGAGACCGTCGGCGCCAGCCGCGCGTCGATCCTCGTCCACGATCCCGCGCGGAACGCCCTCGCCGTCGTGGCACGACTCGGCGGCGAGCAGGAGCCCATCCAGCCGATCTCGGTGGACGACGAGTGCAGCGTGAGCGCACACGTCTTCCGCACGCTGCACTCGATCATCGCCGAGGAAGGGGACATGCTCTGCGAGGCCGAGCGGGGATTCCGGAAGGGCGCGATGCTCACCGTGCCGATCGTCTGGACGACCCAGGATGGCGGCGAGCCCCTCGGCGTGGTGAACCTCTCCGACCGCCGCTCCGGCCAGGCGTTCACCGCCGGCGATCAGAAGCTGGTCACCGCGATCGCGTCGCAGATCGGCGCGGCGATCCAGAACGCGCGACTCGTTCGCCAGTCGCTCGATCAGGAGCGTCTCCAGCAGGAGATGCAGCTCGCGCACGACCTGCAGATGAAGCTCCTCCCGAACGCGGAGCACATCGCACCCCAGGCGACGGTGGCCGCGCGGGTCGTGCCGGCCGAGGACGTCGGCGGCGACTTCTACAATCTGTACCGGCTGTCGAACGATCGGATCGGCATCATGATCGGCGACGTGTCGGGGCACGGCTACCAGGCCGCGCTGATCATGGCGTTGACGATGAGCGCATCGGCGATCCATGCCCAGGGCACCGACGATCCGGCCGAGATGCTGCGGCGGCTGTACCAGTCGGTGAAGGAGGAGCTCACGACGACGGAGATGTTCGTCTCGGCGCTCTACGCCGTCATCGACCGCAACCTGGGCGTGCTCCGCTACGGCAACACCGGGCATCCTCATGCCTTCGTCGTCGCGCGTGACGGCGACGTGGAGCGCCTCGTGGCGGGGGGACCGCCGCTCGGCATGTCGGACGATGCGCCTCGCTCGGAGGTTCGCCCCTGGGACGTCGATGGCGATCTGCTCCTGCTGTTCACCGACGGCATCACCGACGCCCGCAATCCCGATGGCATCCGCCTCGGCGAGGAGCCGGTGATCGATTGCGTGTTGCAGAACCGCCACGAGCCGCCGGAGCAGATCGCGGAGCGCGTCTTCGCGCTGCTCGACCACTACACCGGCGAGACGCCGCGCCGCGACGATCTCACGCTGGTCATCGTCAAGAGCTGAAGGCGTGAGCCGCGACGGGGGAGCGCCACGGGATCGTGGTGCCGCGTTCCCACCGACGCGGAAGAGCCTCGGGCAGCACTTCCTCAGCGATCGCCGCATCCTCGGCCGCATCGCGGACGCGCTGCAGCTGCAGGGACACGAGACCGTGCTGGAGATCGGGCCGGGCAGGGGAGCGCTCACCGACATCCTGGCCGAACGCGCCGGCCGACTCATCGCCATCGAGTACGATCGCGCGCTCGCGGCGCTCCTCCGCGAACGCTATGCGCGACGCGGCAACGTGCTCATCGCCGAGGCCGACGTGCTCGAGGTCTCGCTCGGCGAGCTGGCCGCGGGACCGTACGTCCTCGTGGGCAACGTGCCGTACTACATCACGACGCCGATCCTCTTTCACGCACTCACGCCGCCACGCGCCGATCGCGCCGTGTATCTCGTGCAGCGCGAGGTCGCCCAGCGACTCGTCGCACCGCCGGGCGGCAAGGAGTACGGCGCGCTGACCGTGAACGTGGCCGCGGTTGCGCGCGCCGAGCTGCTGTTCGGCGTGCCGGCGGGTGCGTTCTCGCCCCCACCGAAGGTCGAGAGCGCCGTCGTGCGCATCACCCCACTCGCCGAACCGCGTGTCGCGCCCGAGGAGGAGCAGCGATTCCGCACGCTGGTGCAGGGCGCCTTCGGCATGCGGCGAAAGCAGATGCGCCGGGTCGTTCGCTCGCTCTACTCACTCGACGCCGAGCAGGCCGACGCCGTCCTCGCCCGGGCGGGCATCGAGCCGGAAGTGCGGCCGGAGGTGCTGAGCGTGGAGCAGTTCGTCGGGCTGATGAGGGGCAGGTAGGCGGCGCGTTCGTCAGTCGCGATTCGTCAGCGCGAACGACAGCCCTTCGAGCTCCATTGCCATGTTCACCGCCTTCACGGTGACGTCGGCCGGCGCGTGAAGCTGGACGGGGGCGAAATTCAGCACTGCCTTGATCCCCGTGCGCACGATCCGGTCGAGCACGTCCTGCGCGCCCTCACCCGGTATGGCGATCACCGCGATCTCCGGCTGCTCGCGAGCCACGTCGCCCTCGAATCGGCTC
>Ga0068859_100001971_pt1 | contig 20954 bp, 23 predicted proteins | sample KBSSwiS22_FD_66585 | JGI IMG/M metagenome (GOLD analysis project Ga0068859, IMG submission 66585) | Switchgrass rhizosphere microbial communities from Kellogg Biological Station, Michigan, USA - KBS Switchgrass S2-2 | ecosystem: Host-associated > Plants > Roots > Rhizosphere > Soil ...
GCCTGCTCCGCAGAGCGCAGCAGAGCAGCCCGCATTCGCAGGGGCGGTCGCGCCCGTCGCGGCGCGCAAGGAAGCCGCGCCCGCGACACCGGAGGCAGATTCTGCCGACGATGTGAGCTCCGTCGCGGTCACCAGCGCTCGCGCGCGCCGCGCGGGACGCACCGCGGGTCCGCGCGCCACGACGTCGGGCTCGCCGCTCGCGACCGAGTCGCGGCCGGTGGCGGACGAGGACTTGACGCGCGCCGACCTGCGATCCGATCCACAGAAGTGGCTCGAAGAAATCCGCGAGCTGCGCCGCGCCGGCAAGGTCGAAGACGCCGATCGCGCCTGGGAGCAGTTCCACAAGGCGTTCCCGAACTTCCCGGTGGCCGACGACGATCTCGCGCGCAAGCAACGCTGACGCGCGATGTGGTTAAATCCGGCTCATGGAAAGAGCCATTGAAAGACTGCTGTTCGCCAGCCGCTGGATCCTCGCGCCCGTCTACCTCGGCCTGTCGATCGCGCTGATCGCGCTCGGCATCAAGTTCTTCATGGAGCTGTTTCACCTGCTGAGCGACGTGGTCAGCATGGGCGAGGCGGACCTGGTGCTGATCCTGCTCGGGCTCGTCGACATGGTGCTGGTCGGCAGCCTGATCGTCATGGTGATGTTCTCGGGCTACGAGAACTTCGTCTCGGCGCTCGACGTCGATCAGGGCAGCGAAAAGCTCAGCTGGCTCGGCAAGCTCGACGCGAACTCGCTGAAGCTCAAGGTCGCCTCGTCGATCGTCGCGATCTCCTCGATCCACCTGCTACGGCGCTTCATGGAAGCGGACGACTACATTCGCGCCGGCAACAGCGACGCGCTCATGTGGTTCGTGATCATCCATCTCACGTTCGTCGCGTCGGCGGTGATGATGGGGGTGCTGGACCGGATCACGTCCGGCCAGCACCACGGCCATAAAGGCGAGGCCTGATTCTGTGGGTCAGGCTTCAGCCTGACACCTTCTGCTCAGGCTCGGTCCCGTTCGCGAAGAACTCCATCGACACCGAGTTCAGGCAATAGCGCCTTCTCGTCGGCCGCGGGCCATCGTCGAACACGTGCCCGAGATGGCTGTCGCAACGCCGGCAGCGAATCTCCGTGCGGATCATTCCGTGGCTTTCGTCCACGATCTCGGCAATGTGATCCGGATCGTACGGCTGCGTGAAGCTCGGCCAGCCGGTGCCCGACTCGAACTTCGCGTCGGCCTTGAACAGCGGCAAACCGCACAGACGACAGGCGTAGATGCCGTCCTGCTTGTTGTTGAGCAGGGTGCCGCAGAAGGGCGCTTCGGTGCCCTGGTGGAGCAGCACGCGGCGCTCTTCGGGCGAGAGACTCTCGGCGAGCTGGTCGCGTTGAGCTGAGCTCAGCGGGCGCAGGTCATAGCCGGAGGCGGAAGTCGTAGGGACGGGCTTCGGGCGCATTGGGATTCCTTGGGGGATACCTCGCTGGGGGAGCCAGCAGCATCGGGCCGATCCCGCCCGTTTCAAGCTGCGCACCCGAAGGCGAGCGCTTGCGAGCTATTTGCCGTCGGAACGCATGCGGCTGTTGCGGTAGCCGTAGAGCGCGTAGATCGAGAAGCCGATGGTCGACCAGATCAGGAACAGCAGCCAGGTCTCGTGCGGCAGGAACCACGTGATGCCGCCGCAGATCAGCGCGCCGACCACGCAGGTGACCTGAGCCACCGGCACGCGGAACGGCCGCTGCAGGTCCGGCTTCGTATAGCGCAGTACCAGCACGCCAATGCACACGCCGGTAAACGCGAGCAGGATGCCCATCGAGATCAGCTCGCCGAGGATGTTGAGCGGGAACAGTCCGGCAATCGCTGCGGCGAGAATCGTGGTGATCGCAGTGGCGATGTGCGGCGTGCGGTACTTCGGATGCACCTTGCGCATGCTCGGCGGCAGCAGGCCATCGTCGGCCATCGCAAGAAAGATGCGCGGCTGGCCGAGCATCGACATGAGGATCACGGAAGTCATGCCGACGACGGCGCCGATCTTCACGAGCGAGCCGAGCCAGCCCAGCTGCGGATGCGCGTCGAGCGCCACGGCGACCGGTGCGTCGACGCCCAGCTTCTGGTACGGGACCATGCCGGTCAGCACTGCCGACATCGCGACGTACAGGATCGCCGAAATGACCAGCGCGCCGAGAATGCCGAGCGGCACGTCACGCTGCGGATTGCGCGTCTCGCGCGCGGTGGTCGATGCAGCGTCGAAGCCGACATACGAAAAGAAGATGATCGCCGTGCCGCGCAACAGTCCGCTGACGCCGAATTCGCCTTCCTTGCCCGTGTTGGCCGGCAGGTAGGGATGCCAGTTGGCCGTGTCGATGTAGCTGATGCCGGCCAGGATGAAGATCACGATCACCGCGACTTTGATCCACACCATGATGCTGTTGGCGGTAGCCGATTCCTTGATGCCGATGTACAGGATCCAGCCGAGCGCCAGCACGATCAGCACGGCGGGCAGATTGATGATGGCGCCGGTTGTGGCGAGGAAGCTGTCGGTACCCTTGTCCAGCGGTGCATTGGTGAGCGCCGCGGGGAAGTGAATGCCCCATTCGGCGAGGATGTTGACGACGTACTGCGACCAGCCGACCGCGACGGCGGACGCGGACATCAGGTATTCCAGCGACAAATTCCAGCCGATGATCCAGGCGACCGACTCGCCGAGCGTGCAGTACGCGTACGTGTACGCACTGCCTGACACGGGGATCATTGCCGCGAACTCGGAATAGCAGATCGCGGCGAGCGCCGAGCCGAAGGCGGCGATCAGCAATGCCAGCGTCAGCGCCGGCCCGGTGTGATTCGCGGCGACCGTGCCGGTCAGGATGAAGATGCCGGTGCCGATGGTGGAGCCCAGGCCGATCGCGGTCAGCGAGCTGGCGGTCAGCACGCGCTTCAGCGGCGGTGCGTTGTCCAGTTCGGCGCAGATGGCTTCGACGGAGCGGACAGCAAACAGGCGTCGAACTACGGACATGCAGGCCTCGGCCGGAGGGATAGTTATTTGGCGGCACAGCCTACAGGCTCCCGCCCACCGCTTCCATTCCGTATCATTCGGCGGGCCGATGAACAGGGACCTCTCGACCCCGATTCCGAACAGCTACTGGGTGCAGCCGGGCCGGCTCCTCGCCGGGGAATATCCCGGCTCGATGTCGCGCGCCGATGCCATGGAGCGCGTGCAGCGCCTGCTGGGCGCCGGCGTCACCAGCTTCATCGATCTGACAGAAGAGGGCGAGTTGCCCGATTACGCGAGCCTGCTGCCAGAGCTGACCGAGCGCCGCGTGCGCTACAAACGGATGGCGGTGTTCGATCACAGCATTCCCGACTCGCCGGCGCACATGGCGCGGATTCTCGATGCCATCGACAGCGAGCTCAAAGCCGGCCAGTGCGTGTACCTGCATTGCCGTGCGGGCATCGGCCGCACCGGAACGGCAGTCGGCTGCCATCTCATTCGTTGCGGAATGCCGAACGAGGCGGCCTACGATCATCTGCAAGTGCTGTGGAAGCAGTGCGCGCGCTCGCGGCGCTGGCCGTCGATCCCCGAAACGTCGGAGCAGGTCGATTTCGTCCTGCGCTGGCAGGAGCCGCCGGTGGGCGCGGTCGCTGCGCTCGACGTGGCGCCGCGCTACGAAGGAGCGGTCGTCGGGCTCGCGCTCGGCGATGCGATCGGACTGCTCGTCACGCACAGCAGGTTCGATGCAAGCACGTTGATCGCGGCGATGCGCGAACGCAGCTCGCTGCGCACCGGTGCGTACACTGCGATGGTTCGCGCGCTCTCGGAAAGCCTGCTGGCTGGCGGCACGCACAATCCCGAAGATCAGATGCAGCGCTACTTGCAATGGACGCGCAACGCCGACACCGCAGTGCCGGCCGAGTTGAAGCGCGCGCTCGGTGCCTGGCAATGGTCGCGCAAGCCGAACGCCGGCACGCACGACCCGAAGAATCTCGATGGGCATTCGTTGCCGCGCACGCTTGCGGCGGCTCTTTATCTGCGTGCGGATCCACAGCGTGCGATCGATCTTGCTGCCGAAGTGTCGCGACCGACGCAGCAGGCGCCGGTCGTGCTCGATCTGTGCCGGTTCTGGGCAGCGCTGTTCATCGATGCTCTTTCGGGTGTCGACAAGGCGACGCTCGTGGCTTGCAACGGTCCCGCGCTCGCGTTGCTGCGTCAGCGCGCGCTCAAAGCGCCGGTGAAGAGTCTGATCGACCACAAACAGCGGCGCGATGCGGCTGAGACAGTCGATGCGCTGTCCGACACGCGCGCAGCGCTCGCGGCGTTCGGCAATTCCAGCACCGGCCCGGAAGCCCTGCTGCAAGTCGCGACGACACCGAGCACGCCAGCCGCGGCGGCGCTATGCGGCGCGCTCGCCGGCGCGCATTACGGCATCGATTCGATTCCTTCCGAGTGGCGACGACAACTCGCCGAAGACGCGCCGCTGCGTTCGCTGGCGCGCAATCTGCTGGGTTGAGCGATGGCTGTGCGCGCCCGACGCAAAGGCACTCAGCAGCGCAAGCGCACGCGAGAGCCGGCATGGACGCGTCTCTCTGACGCGGAGCTGCTGCGAACCCGTTTCTGCGATCTGCGGCTGACGCTGCGCAATTCCGAGGTCGAGCGGCACATGCGCGAGATCCGCCGCAGCCTGCAGTCGCGCGGCATCAAGTTCCGGCCGCACATGTGGCTCTCGGAAGAGTGGTTCTCGCCGGACGGCGTGCCAGGCATCGCGGTGCCGTTCTACATGGCACATCCGCGCCTGCAGCGTCTGGAGCGGCGCTTCATGGGCGAGGTCGAGGGCGGCAACGCCAACTGGTTGACGCGCATCCTGCGCCACGAAATTGCCCACGCGCTCGACAACGCCTATCGGCTGCGCCGGCGCAAAAGCTGGCGGCGCACGTTCGGCAGGGCGTCGCGGCCCTATCCGGATATCTATTCGCCGCGCCCGGCGAGCCGTGCCTTCGTGCTGCATCTCGGTCACTGGTATGCGCAGAGCCATCCGACCGAGGATTTCGCCGAAACCTTCGCGGTCTGGCTGCAGCCGCGGGCGCGCTGGCGTCGCGAGTATCAAAGCTGGCCGGCGCTGCGCAAGCTGGAGTACGTCGACAAGCTGATGGCGCATATCGCCGGCATGCGGCCCATCGTGCGCAACGAAGACCTCATCGAGCCGCTCAGCGACAATCAGACGACGCTGGGCCAGCACTATCGCCGCAAGCGCGCCCGCTACGAGTTCGACAAACCGGATGCGTACGACCTGCGGCTCAAGCGCGTCTTCGGCAAGCAACGCAAAGGCGGCAAGCGCATGCCGGCGAGCACGTTCCTGCGCCAATGCCGCCCGCAGCTCGAGCGTCTGCTGATGCGGCGCTCGCGTTTGTACCCGTATCTCGTGCACCATGTGCTGCGCACGGTCATCCGTCGTTGTCGCGAGCTCGACCTGGTGCTCGATACCTCGAAGCGGGAGGCGAAGCGCGCAGTGGCTGGGGTGCTGGAGCGGATTCTGATCGACATCCTCAAAAGGGATCGCGAGCGCTACGCCTTATGAAGCCATTGCGCGTACTGGTCCTGATGCACGAAAGCCTCGTGCCGCCGGCGAGCCTGAAGGGCTACAGCGACAAGGAGATCGACGAGTTCCGGACCGAGTACGACGTGGTGGCCAACCTGGAGAAGGCCGGCCACACGGTGCGCGCGCTCGGCCTCGGCGACAACCTCGGCGAGCTGCGCGCCGCGATCACCGACTGGAAGCCGGACGTCGCATTCAATCTGCTGGAAGAGTTCCAGGGCATCGTCACCTACGACCAGTACGTGGTGGCGTTCCTGGAGCTGATGAAGCTGCCGTACACCGGCTGCAACCCGCGCGGCATGATGATCTCGCGCGACAAGGCGCTGTCGAAGCAGATCCTGTCCTATCACCGCATCCCGACGCCGGGCTTCGCCGTGATTCGCCGCGGCCAGCGCTATCGCGCGTCGCGCAAGTTGAAGTTTCCGCTGTTCGTCAAATCGGTGACCGAGGACGCGTCGCTCGGCATCGCGCAGGCCTCGATCGTCGGCGATGCCGACAAGTTGAAGGAACGCATCGAATTCATCCACGAGCAGACCCACTCCGACGCGCTGATCGAGGAGTACATCGAGGGCCGCGAGCTGTACGTCGGCGTGCTCGGCAACGACCGGCTGCGCACGTTCCCGGTGTGGGAGATGGATTTCGGCACGCTGCCGGAAGTGATGGCCGGCATCGCCACGCGCAAGGTGAAGTGGGACCGGCGCTATCAGAAGAAGCACGGCATCAACACCGGCGCGGCGCAGTCGCTGCCGGATGGGGCGGCGGCTTACCTCGATAAGATGTCGAAGCGTATTTTTCGCGCGCTGTATCTGAGCGGTTATGCGCGCATGGATTTCCGCATGCGGCCGGATGGCAGCGTGTTCGTGCTGGAGGCCAACGCGAATCCGAACATCAGCCGGCAGGAGGACTACGCGGATTCGGCCAAGGCGGCGGGGGTGGATTACGCGGCGTTGCTGGAGCAGATCATCCGGATTGGGACGAATTACCAGGCGGCGTGGCGCGAAGGGGAGCCGTGAAGAGTCGGGCTAAAGCCCGACCTACGGCCCAACAACAAACGCCGGTTAGAACGCTGTAGGTCGGGCTTTAGCCCGACTCTTCATCTCAATGACGACAACCCGCCGTCGACGACGATCTGCTGCCCCGTCACATAGCTCGACTCTCCGCCGAGCAAAAACACTGTCGCATACGCCACTTCCCACGCCGTCCCCTGTCTCCCCAACGGCACGCTCGTCGTCGCTCTCGACGGTCGCCCTTTACTCGCAACTCTTCCCAGCGGCGTATCGATCAACCCCGGCACGACCAGGTTCGCGCGAACTCCACGCCGTCCGCCTTCGAACGCGACATGTCTGCACAGTCCCGCGAGGCCAGCCTTCGACGCGTCGTACGCGGGAATCCCCGTCCCCGGCTTGATCCCCGCGATCGAGCTCACGAACACGATTGACCCGCCCGGTTGCAGCCGCGGCAGCGCTGCGCGCGCGACGAGGAAGTGCGCGCGCAAGTTGATCGAGAACGTCAGGTCCCACGCGTCTGCGCCGGTGCCTTCGAGACCGCGCCCATAACCGATGCCGACGTTGACGACGATGCCGTCGAGCCCGCCCATCGATGCTTCGGCCTGCGCAACGACGCGACTGCATGCAGCTTCGTCCGTCACGTCGGCGATCACGACGCTCGCGCGATTGCCTTCGCTCGTAATTCTCTGCGCGGTCTCATGCGCCGCTGCGGCATCACGATCCGCGCACGCGACGGCTGCTCCTTCACGCGCACACAACATTGCGATCGCGCGTCCGTTACCGAGCGGCGCGTCGGGATCGTCGCAAGGCTGCGAGCCGGCGCCGACTACCAGAACTCTGCGGCCGGCGAGGCGACCGCGACCCGGCGTGCCACCGGTCGCTTCCGGCGGCGTCCAGATCGTCGCGGGATCGCGCTCGCTCATGTCAGCTCTCGATCTGCACGCCGAATGAGTTGAGCGCCATCGACACCATCATGTACTGGCCGACGGCGAACACGAGATCGATCACCTGGCGCGTGTCGTAGTGCTTGCCGAGGCGCTGCCAGGTGGCATCGCTGATGAACTGATCACCGTGCAGATCGTCGACTGCCCGCAGCAGCGCCGCTTCCGCCTCGGTCCAGCCCGCCGTATCGGGATCGCTCTGCAAGCGCTCGATCTCTGCATCGCTGAGCCCGGCTTCCTTGCCGATGCGCGTGTGCTGATGGAACTCGTACCCCGAGCGGCACAACCAGCCGATGCGCAGGATCGCCATCTCGCGCTCGCGCGGCGGCAGCGATGATTTGAACAGGACGTGATTCGCGAACGGCATCCAGCGGCGATACAGATCCTGGTGGCGGATCAGCGTCGCGAACACGTTGAGCACGCGCGGCGGATTGCCGCGCGTCAGCAACTCGCGCTGTTCGTCATCCCACTCGTTCGACGGCAGCGGCGCGAGGCGCGGGCGCGACAGACGCATGTCATTCCGCTCCTTTTTCTTTTGCAGCAGACGTCCATTGGTCCAGCCACTTCTCGACTTCGTGATGCCACTGAATGCTGTTCGCGGGCTTGAGCACCCAGTGATTCTCGTTCGGGTACACCAGCAAGCGGCTCGGGATGCCGCGCCGTTGCAGGGCGTTGAACATCGACAGGCTCTGCGAGTACGGCACGCGATAGTCGAGCTGGCCCGCGATCACCAGCATCGGCTTGCTCCAGTCCGCGACGTGATCCAGCGGGTTGTGCTTCTCATAGTTCTGCGGGACTTCCCACGGCGTGCCGCCGTTCTCCCATTCGCTGAACCACAGCTCCTCGGTCATGTAGCCCATGCCGCGCGTATCGAAGATGCCGGCATGGCTGACGATGCACTTGAAAGGCTCGTTCCAGTTGCCGGCGATCCAATTCATCATGTAGCCGCCATACGAAGCGCCGAGCGCGCACATGCGATCGCCGTCGAGCCAGGGATACTTCGCGAGCGCCGCTTGCAGGCCCTGCTGCAGATCTTCGAGCGGCTTGCCGCCCCAGTCGTTGCTGATCGAATCCGTGAACGCCTGGCCGTAGCCCGGCGAGCCGTGGAAGTCGATGAAGATCGACGCGTAGCCGGCGCCGGCGTACGTCTGCGGATTCCAGCGATAGCTCCAGGCATTACCGAAAGACGATTGCGGTCCACCGTGCACGATGAACGCGACCGGGTAGCGACGCTTCGCATCGAAGTTGGCGGGCCGCATCACGTAGCCGTACACGGTCTCGCCGTTTGCGCCGGCGAACGTGAACTGCTCGGGCTCGCCGATCTGCACGGGTGCGAGCGCGTCGGCGTTCATGCGCGGCAGCTCACGCAAGTCGTTACCCTTGAGCGTGAGTGCGTACAGCTCTGCGGGCGACTTCAGGGTCGACACCGCGAACACGATCTCCTTCTCGCCCACGGCGAACGAATCGACGTGACCGGGACCGGTCAGCATCGTCGGCTTGCCGGTCTTCACGTCGATCGCCCACACGGGTCGTTGACCGAAGTGATCTGCGACGGCGTAGAGCGTCTTGCCGTCGGCGGAGAACTCGATCTGGTCGACCGAGCGGTCCCAGTCCTGCGCCAGCGCGCGGCGTTCGCCGGTCTTCAGGTCCATCAACACGATGTGGAAGCGGTCAGCCTCGAATCCCGGTCGTTGCATCGCGCGCCACGCGAGCATGCTGCCGTCGCGCGAGAACACCGGTTGTGCATCCCACGCCGGATTGTCGGCGGTGAGATTGCGCGGCTCGCCGCCGCCGACGCTCACCTCGTACAGATCGAAGTTCGTCGACCACGGCTCCGACTTGCCCTTGACGCGCGCGTCGAACACAACCTTGCTGCTGTCGGGCGAGAACGTGTATTCGGTCGCATCGCCGAACGGCTTCGACGGCACGTCGGCGTCCAGCGTCTTGGTCAGCGACTGCGGCTCGACCGCGCGGCCATTCTCCAATCGCAACACGAACAGCTGCGAGATGCGGCCATCGCTCCACGTATCCCAGTGCCGCACGAACGTGCGGTCGTAGATGCGTCCGGTCGCCTTCGAATCCGCCGTCTGCTTGAGACGATCGTTGGTGCAGGCGAGATCGTCGCAGTCGACAAAGACGTCGAGTGAAACGAGCAGCTTGCTGCCGTCCGGTGCGATACGGAACGAACCGACGTCGAGCGGCAGACCCGTCACCTGCTCGGCTTCGCCGCCGGCGGCAGCGAGGCGCCACACCTGCGACGAGCCGCTGCGTCCGGACACGAAGTAGATGTAGCGGCCGTCATGCGACCACTCGGGCGCGTTGTCGTTCTCGGGATTCGAAGTCAGCCGGCGCGCCTGCGCGCCCTTGGTCGCGATATCGAGCGACCAGAGATCCTGCCGGCCGCGATTCGCTGCCATGTCGGTCTCGCGCAGCGCGAACACGACCGTCTTGCCGTCGGGCGACAGAGCAGGATCGGCCACCCGCTTGAGCCGGACGAGATCTTCGACTGAGAACGGATGACGCTCGGCCGCCGTGGCGGCGGTGCCGACGAACGCGAGCGCAAGCCACGACGCAAGCAGCGAACGTGCAATGGGCATGGGAACGAACCCCGGATTGAAGACGCGCAGGACGCGAAGGGCGCAAAGTCTATTTCTTTTCCCGGAACACCGCGAACGCGCTGGTGTAGCCGTGCAGGTAGGTCGCGTTCTGAATCGGGCCGATCTCGCCGCTGCAGAAGAAACCGCCGAGCGGGACGTCGCCGACCAGCCTGCGGAATGCATTGCTGTCGTGATCGGCCTGACCATACAGCTCCATGCCGCGGCCCTGGCAGGAGAACAGCAGGGCACCGGCCTCGGGCTGCAGCGGATGCGTGGCGCCGTAGCCGGTGAGCGTCCGGATGAGGTCGTGGGCAGAAGTCTGTGCATCGCGCAGGTGGAACTGCACGACGCTGTTGCCCGGCACGTTGGCGCTCACCCAGAGCGCGCCGCTCTGCGGATCCATGCCGAGGATGTTGCGAATCAGGAAGTCGCCGGGCAGGTATTCGCTCGCATCGGTGCGCATCGCGAGGCCGAGGAACAGCGACTGGCTGAATAGCTCGCGATCGGCCGCGGGCAGTCGCTCGAACAGGCGTGCCAGCACTTCGCGCGGCGGACGTCCGTCGAGCTCGCGAATGAGATTCTCGTGCGCCATCGTTACGAACATCGGCTCGCCGACCGGGCGACAGCCCTGCGCGACGACGGCGTCGATCTCGATGTTGCCGGTCAGCGCGAGCGTGATGCAGCCCGAGTGGTAGACCTGGCTGCCGAGGTACAGCGCAGTTCCGCCGACCTGGCGCGCGCCGCTGGCCAGCCCGCCGATCTTCGGCGCGCGCGGATACACACGATCGAGGCCGCGAACATACGTTTCGGTTTCGAAACTGTACGGATCGGCGAGCAGCAGGAACGCGGGTTGCTGATTCGCCGTCATGCGCAACGTGTCTTCCCAGACGCGCGCCTCGGCGAATACCGGCGGAACCTGTGCGGCATCGAGATGCGTGCCTTTGAACTTCACGCCGGGCAACAGGGCGCCGGTCAGCGAGACGCCTGGCCGATCTTCGATCTCGCGACCGCCGCCGATCACGCCGCCGGCACAACAGCCGAAGATGAATGCGCTCTCGAACTCGCGCAGCAGCAGATCGCTGACTGCGTCGAAGCGCGCTGCATGGTCGGCGCCGACGAAGGCGAACAGCAGATCGGGTTCCTGGCGACCGAGGCCGGTGAAGACGGTACCGGCGGCGCGTTCCACGGCCGAGCTCAGGTTGCTATCGGTATCGACTGCTGATGCCCACCGCATGCAATCGATTGTAGCGGCGCGACCCTGTTGTTGTCTGGGGTTGTACGGTGGGGTTTCGACCTACAGCTCCCCCTCGGCGCCGGCGATCCATTCGCGCATCTGTGCGTCCTGCAACCAGTGCCGGACATACGCCTGCGAATGTGCGGTCAGACCGGTCGCGCCGTAGTGGTTGAAGCGCAGCACGACCGGTGCGTACATCGCGTCCGCAATCGAGAACTCGCCGAACAGCCACGGCCCGCGGTTGCCGTATTTCGTCCGGCAGTCATCCCAGATTGCCTGGATGCGTGCGACGTCGGCGCGACCTTCGGGTGGCAGCGGCACGTGCGGATTGCTGCCGGTCGAATGCATCGGCCAGGTCTGACGCAGCGTCATGAAGCCCGAGTGCATCTCGGCGCTGACCGACCTCGCGTGCGCCCGCAGCAGCGGATCGGCCGGCCAGGCGCGCCCGCCGAGCTTCTCGTTCAAGTATTCGACGATCGCCAGCGAGTCCCAGATCTTCGCCTCGCCGTCGAGCAGCACCGGCACGCGCCGGGCCGAAGTGTACTTGACGATCTGCGCGAAGAACTCCGGCGTGTCGAGCGGCAGCTTGATCTCGCTGAACGGCAGGCCGTAGTGCTTGAGGATCAGCCAGGGCCGCAGCGACCAGGAGGAGAGCTCTTTGTTGCCGATGACGAGGGTGAGCATAGGCCGGCTAGTCTACGTGCATAATGACCGCCATGTCCGACACTCATCATCTGGCAACGCTGGCCATCCGCGCCGGTCAGCAACGCACGCACGAAGGCGAGCACGCGGAGCCCATCTTCACCACGTCCAGCTACGTGTTCCGCAATGCCGCCGAAGCGGCGGCGCGGTTCGCGGAGACCGAGAAGGGCAACATTTATTCGCGCTTCACGAATCCGACCGTGCGTTACTTCGAAGAGCGCCTGGCGGCGATGGAAGGCGGCGCAGCCTGCGTCGGCACCGGCTCCGGGATGGCCGCGATCCTCGCGATGTGCATGGCGTTGCTGAAGGCCGGCGATCACATCATCTGTTCGGAGAGCGTGTTCGGCTCGACCATCGCGCTGCTCAATCGCTACATGGCGAAGTTCGGCGTCGAGATCACTTACGTGCGGCTGGACGACAACGCAGCGTGGCGCGCGGCAATTCGCAGCAACACGCGCATCGCCTTCCTCGAGACGCCGTCCAATCCATTGTCCGCGATCGCCGATATCCGCGCGATCGCCGACATCATGCACGAGCGCGGCGTGCTGCTCGCCGTCGACAACTGCTTCTGCACGCCGGCGTTGCAGAAGCCGTTCGAGCTCGGCGCGGATCTCGTGATCCACTCGGCGACCAAGTATCTCGACGGACAAGGACGCTGCGTCGGCGGCGCCATCGTCGGTAGTCAGGAGCTGGTCGGTCGCGACGTGTTCGGTTTCATCCGCTCGGCGGGGCCGAGCATGAGCCCGTTCAACGCCTGGGTGTTCCTGAAGGGACTGGAAACGCTGGAGCTGCGCATGCGCGCGCACTCCGTTGCCGCCCTGGAGTTGGCGCGCTGGCTCGAGCGTCAGCAAGGCGTCCGCAAGGTTCATTACGCCGGACTGGAATCGCATCCTCAGCACGCGCTCGCGCGCCGCCAGCAAAGCGGCTTCGGCGGCATCATCGCTTTCGAAGTCGGCAACGCTCGCGCCGGAGCCTGGTCGTTCATCGATGCGACCAGGCTGCTGTCGATCACCGCGAATCTGGGCGACGTGAAATCCACGATCACGCATCCTTCGAGCACGACGCATTCGCGGATCAGCGTCGCCGAGCGCGAGCGCGCCGGCATCACTGAAGGCCTGCTGCGCATCTCGGTCGGCCTCGAACATCTCGACGATCTCAAAGCGGACCTGGAGCGCGGCTTGGCAGCGGTGCGCGCGTGAAGGTACGCGCAATCTGTTTCGACCTGGACAACACGCTGTGGGATGTGTGGCCGGTCATCATGCGTGCCGAGCAGAAGATGTACGACTTTCTCGCCGAGCGTTATCCGCGCGTCGTGGCGAGCATGACGATCGAGATGATGCGAGCCGCACGCGAGCAGACCGCCGCTGCGCATCCGCAGATGCGTCACGACTTCACCTTCCTGCGCAAGCAGACGCTGCGCGAGCATGCGCAAGAGTTTGGCTACGCCGAAGCGATGGTGGAGGAGGCGTTCGACGCTTTCATCAGGGCGCGCAACGAGGTCGATCTCTACCCGGATGTTCTGCCCGCGCTGGAGAAATTGCGCGCGCGCTATCGGCTGTTCACCGCGAGCAACGGCAACGCCGATCTCAGCAAGATCGGCATCGCGCATTTTTTCGAGCGCACGATTGCCGCGCGGCACGTCGGTGCGTTGAAACCGGATCCTGCGATCTTTCACAAGGTGATCGAGGACACCGACCTGCAATCGCACGAAGTCGTGTACGTCGGCGACGATCCGTTGCTCGACGTCGAAGGTGCGCGCGGCGCCGGCATGCATGCGATCTGGATCGACCGCGAAGGCAGCGAATGGCCTACACAGATTGCGCCTGCAACGTATACGGTCCGCTCACTGACAGAGCTCGTCGAGCTCTTGTAAGTCAGGGATCTATATGCGTTTCGGCCCAATTGCCTTGCCAAATCGTTTGGCGTACATTCCGCGCCGTTCGTAGTGCCTTTGCCCGCTTTTTTCTCTGGCTTGGCCAGCCGGGTCATTGACGACCCTCACCCTCCGGCCAACTTCTGAAAAATCCGACGAGACCGCGAACGTGGGCCTGGGAGCCAACCGTCGCTCGCGTGTCGGCACGCGAGTGACCGGGCGGAGCCCGTTTGTAACCAGGCCTCGCAGTGGGGAGCTATCCGCGCTCGGGGCTTTTTCAGCAGAGAGAGTTAGTACCGATATGACGAGGATCTATGTGGGTAACCTGCCGTTCTCGGCAGACGAGGCTCAGGTGCGCGCGCTGTTCGAGCAGCACGGCACTGTCGAGTCGGTGGCGCTGATCAACGATCGCGAGACCGGTCGTCCGCGTGGCTTCGGCTTCGTGGAAATGCCGCGTCCGGACGCGCAGAAAGCCATCCAGTCGCTGAACGGTAAGGACATGGGAGGCCGTCCGCTGCGCGTCAACGAGGCGCAGGAACGGCAGGGCGGCGGTGGCGGCGGCGGTGGTCGCGGTCCCCGCGGCGGTGGCGGCGGTGGTGGTGGCGGCGGACGCTGGTAAGGCGTTCCGGCTTCACCTGAAGCAACAAAGGGCCCCGCGGTGCGAAAGTGCCGCGGGGCCCTTCTTCATTTGAAGAACGGCTTTTGAGAACTCGCTCTCCTTTCAGCAGTCGCCCTCGCCGGCTGCCAACGCACGACACGCGCATTCCGCGATTTACAGCACAGACTCTGCACCGGTTTGGCGCGATCACTATGTACGATTGATACGGCAGCGGAACCGAACGGTCCCCTCCGAATTCAAATATTGAGGATTCAAACCTGGTACGGATTTCCGAATGTGAAGGCCAAGGCGAACAGTCGCGTCAAGAAGGTGTCAGGCGATGGAGGAGCACGAGGCTACTAAGCCGCTCGTCGCAGTTACGAATCTGCGCGAGTTCTTTCACGACTCGGTGCAGACGGCGTTGCGCAAGCAACGCGTCGACGTGGACGACCACACCGAACACTACGTCGTCAACGTTCTCACCATGTTTGCCCGCTCGGAGGAGCTCTACGAGAGCACGTCCGAGGGTATTCGCCTCAAACCTCTTGCCCGCATGCTCGCCGACGCTGCCGCAGCGTCCTCCTCGCAACAGCGCGATGAAGCGTTGCGCCGCCTCGGCGACGTCTCGCTATTCGTCGCCGGCTTCTTCGCGCAGAGTTTCGCGCGCAAGCTGATCGACATCGATTACCACATCGCGATGGGCGGCCGCGCCTACGGCACGCTTGCGGACAACATGCGCGGCTCGATCCGCGGACAGGCGTTCGCAGCGGTGTTCCTCGAGCTTGCGCAGAAATTCCAGCGCCTCGTTGACGTGCTCAACGAAGTCGCCGAGATGGCGCACACGCACACCGACAAAGACATCCTGCGGCTGTACGAGATCTGGATGAAGACCGGCAGTCCGCGCGCCTTCGCGATCCTGCAGCGGCTCGGTGTTGCGCCGGTCTTGCAGAGCGCGAGGAACGAGCACTGACATGCAGCTCCTGCGCCGCATGCAGACATTGCTGGCGCAGCTCTACGACGCACCAGTTCGCGAGGACGTACAGGACTTCGTACTGAGCGACCGCCGTCGTTTGCAGCAGGCGGTCGGTGACCAGGCGGGGCACGCGGCCGACGAGCAGGTGTACGTGCTCGAAGAAGAGCAGGGCGTGCGCGTCGGCCTGTTTCTCGATCGCGGCGTGCTGGAGCGGCTCGAGCGTCGCGATCCGCTGGACGCGCTCGATGAGCGCAACCTGCCGGACTTCTGTACGGCGCTCGAAGGCGTCAGTCACTTCCACTATCTGGTGTGGAGTCTCGCGCGCGGTCGCAACGTGTCGCTGCTGGAGCTGGAGCTGCAGGCGGAAGTCGACAAATACGCAACGGCAGTCGCGTTGATGACTCGGCAACAGGCCGGTCGTTTTCCGCAGGCATTGCACGCGCGCATGTTTCATGCGGTGAGTTTTCTGCCGCAGCTGGACGAGATCAGCCGCCATCGCTACGAGGAAGCGAACCGGCACGCGGCACGCTTCTGTCGCTCGCTGGAGGAGAGATTCCTGCGAGTGCGGCGGCAGCGACCGGAGCTATGGCTGGCAGAGCTGCGGACGTTCTTCCGCAGAGGGCATCAAGAGAAGATCAGAAGTCTGGCAGTGTCAGGCTAAAGCCTGACCCAGGTGCTCTGCGGGGATCGTGGGTCAGGCTTCAGCCTGACTCTTATTCTTCGTGGCCGTTCGGCTTGGCGTTCTTCTTCGCTTCCATCCACTTCGACAGCTCGCGCAGATCGCGCTTCTTGGCCGGCCCTTTGCGGGCGAGCAGACCGCTCTCGTACGGGTTGTAACCGTTGCGCAGTCCCTTCGGATTGTTCTGGATCGCTGCGTTCTTCGGCCCTTCGTCCTCGACGATCGCCAGACCCGGATGCGCGAGCGCCCTGCTCCGCTTGCGATCGCCGGCCTCGCCTGCTGCGCTCAGCGAATCGTCCTGCCACTCGTAGATGGCGTTGCCGCGATCGTCGAACGCGATCTGACCCGGCTGATTGGGCTTCTGCACGCGCGGTTCCACGACGCGCGGTCGCAAGCGCAAACCCAGCTTTCTCAGTTCGTCTTCGTTCAAAGCACCGTCATCCCTAAATCTGGCAGGTCCAAGTGTATGAGTTCCGCTGCTATTCAAGTGCGCCGCGGCGCACGCAGCAAGGCGCGAAAGTGTGAACCAGTACCCGAATGGCACAGCGCAGCTGTCAGCTCTATCGACGGGGCGGCGTGCTGTCTTTAGGTGGCGCCGGAAACGTGCTCAGCGGCCCGGTAAACGCCTACCAGCGATTTGCCATCGCGCAGCTCGCCAGAGCGCGCCATCTGCAGGACGTCTCTGAAGGGCAGCCAATGGACCTCGAAGACCTCGTGCTCTTCCGGGCGCTGCGGCAGCGGGGTGAGCTGCGTGGCGAGGAACAGATGAACGACTTCTGTAAAAACGCCGGGCGAGCTCAGGTAATCCCCGAGCGGCAGCCAGCTGGCGGCCGCCATGCCGGCTTCTTCTTCGAGCTCGCGGCGCGCCGTGTCGAACGGCGGTTCGCGATTGTCGATTTTTCCCGCCGGCAGTTCCCAGATCCAGCCGTCGGCAGCGTGACGAAACTGGCGCAGCAGACAGACGCGATTGTCGGCGTCGATGGCGACCACCGCGGCACCGCCGGGATGACGGATGATTTCGAGATCCGCGACCGTGCCGTTCGGCAGCGGCACGCGCTCGACGTTCACTTCGATGACGCGGCCGGTGAAGACGTGCTTGATCTCGACCATCTCAATTGTCGTCCGTGTCCTCGACGGTCGCCTGGCCGGACCAGCGCCGATACAGGGACGCCCACGACATGCCGACTGCGAGGATCAGCGACAGCACGATGAGCGAGATCCAGACGATGGCGCCGGTGCTCGACAGCTGCACCCAGCCCCACGATACGATCAGCCAGATGAGCGCGGCGAAAAACGCCAGCAGCAGCACCATGCCGAGCGGCCCGATCGAATGCAGCGTTGCGCGCAGGAACACGGCCCAGCCGATCAGCAGCAGCAGGCCGAGCACCGCTTCGAGCGGCGTGATCGCCGGAAAGCCCGTCTTCAGCATGTGCACGAACGAAAAGCCGCTCGGGTTGTAAGTGAGCAGCACCAGAGTCAGCGCGAATGCCGCGCGTATCAGGAAACCGGTGAACGTCAGTTTCTCCACGAGCTTTTTCCTCAGCCGCGCGGCGGCGCGTCTTCGTCCTCGGGTGTCGCTTCGTCTTCGGTGGTGTCGTCGCCGGCATCTTCGCCGGCCTTGATCGCGGCGTCGGACTTCGAAGTCGCCGTGCCGATGCGATACGCAGCGAACCCGGGCAGCACGACCTGGTTGAGCGCCATGCCGAGCACGCGGCCGCTGATCGGCGCGTAGATGCGATGCTGCTGATTCGAGATCGGATCGGTCACGACGCCGAGCAGCTCGCCCTCGCTCACGCGCTCGCCGAGTGCGACGTCGGAAAACAGAATGCCGCCGTAATCGACGCGCACCCACTTCGATGCGTAGTACACGGGTTCCGGATCGCCCCAGTAGCGACGTTGCTTGGTCATGCCGAGCGAGTACATCAACGTCTCGATCGCTTTCGCGCCGTGCTCGACTTGTTCGGGCTGCACTCGCATCGGCTCGCCCATTTCGAACGTCACGGCGGGAATGCCAGCTTCAGTCGCGGCGCGTCGTAGCGAACCTTTCTCGCCGCCGCTATGCAGGACCACCGTCGCGCCCAGCGCCTGTGTCATGCGCTGAACTTGCGGCAAGCGCAGATCGGCGCGGACCTGCGGCAGATTGGTGCGATTGAGCGAGCCCGTGTGCAGATCGACCACTGCCGAGCAGTTCTTCACCACGTCGGTGAAGAACGAATGCGCCATGCGCGTCGCGGCGCTGCCCTTCGGGTTGCCGGGGAAGTAGCGATTCAGATCGCGACGGTCGGGCAGATAGCGCGTGCCTCGATAGAAGCCCTGGATGTTCACGATCGGCACGCCTATCACCGCGCCGTTCAGCTCTTCGACGTCGACGTCTTTGAGCACGCGCCGCGTGACTTCGATGCCGTTGAGCTCGTCGCCGTGCACCGCTGCAGTCAGGCACAGCACGGGGCCGGGACCTTTGCCGTTGAGCACGATCACGGGCACCGGCACGACGAATCCTTCCATCGCCGTGCCGCTGGTCCAGGTGAGACGCCTGGTCGTGCCCGGCGGCACTTCGGCACCGAGCAGCTTGATGCGACCCTTCGCTTTCAGCGCAGTTGCCGCCGCAGTCTCGGTCGGCGCGGCCGGCTTCGCGTCGTTCTCTTCGGCGTGGGCCGAGCAGACGAGTACGACGCAAGCGAGGAGTGCGAGCCGCTTCATCGCGCGACCTTCATGAACTTCAGCGTGAACCGGTCGCTCTCGCCGATCGCCGCGTAGCGCTCGCGATCCTTGGTGCCCGCAGCGAACGTCGGCGGCAGCGCCCACACACCTTTCTCGTAGTCCTTCGTGTCCTTGGGATTGGCGTTGATCTCGGAGCGCCCGACCAGCTTGAAGCCGACGCTCTCGATCAGCTCGATCGCGTACTGCTCGTTGACGTAGCCGGACGCCGCTTTCGGATCCTGGGGTCGCCGCGGATCGCCGCGGTGCTCGACTACGCCGAGGACGCCGTCCGGCTTCAGCGCCGCGTGCATCGCTGCGAACGCCTCCCGCGGCCAGCCGAACATCATCCAGTTGTGGAGACTCTCGGAGGTCACGACCAGGTCGGCCGTGCCCGCCGGCGCGAGCGCGCTGGTGGCAGGCGGGGCGGCGAGCGCGGTGACGACGACTTTGTCGTAGAGGTCCGGACGTGCCGAGAGCTTGGCGCGGAACTCATCGACGGTGCGGCGTGAGTATTCGCTCGACGCTGGATCGAGATGCGCCTCGTACAACCGGCCGTGTTGCTTCAGCAGCGGCGCAAGGATTTCCGTGTAGCCGCCGCCCGGCCAGACTTCGACGACGGTCATGTCGGGACGCAGCCCGAAGAACGCCAGCGTTGCGCGGGGAGGGGAAGCAGAATCGCCGCCACGCTGCGTGGCGCAGCCGCTCGCCGCCAGGCCGGCAGCGGCCACGAGCAACAGCGCGAATCGCAAAATCACTGCCACTCATCTCCTGCGCTTCAATGAAGCGCGAAGATAGTGGAATCGGCGTAGCCCGGCTACTTCGCCGGGCTAGTCGTGATTACCAGCGATTGTTCTGACGCGGCGGGCGCGCTTCGCGCTCGCGCGCTTCATTCACGCGCAGCGGACGGCCACCCATGCTGAAGCCGTTCATGTGCTGGATCGCGGTTTGCGCGTCCGACGGCGACATTTCCACGAAGCCGAAGCCGCGCGGGCGGCCGGTCTCGCGGTCGTTCACGAGTTTGACTGACTGGACGGCACCGTGCTTTTCGAACAGGCCGCGCACATCTGTTTCAGTCGCGCTGAAAGGCAGATTTCCAACGTAGATCGTCGTCATCGATGTCACTCTTGAGGCCAGACAGGAGTTACGCAGCGCGCCGCTCCCGGTGGTCTCGAGAACCCCGGATTGTGGAGACGGACTGCGGGTTTGGTCGCTGACAAGACAACTATTCCGGTACGGAAAGAACGGCTGCGGAGATGTCCCGGGAACGGGCAAGAAGGAATGTCGAGGCGGTCGCTCTTTGAGTTGTGAATGCGTAGTTCAGCTGACCGCCGGCGATACTACGTCAGCGTTTTCTGCCTTGCAACGCTGGCCCGGCGGCCCCTGCCTTTTGCAAATGCAACAAGGCCGGACCGCAGGGCGGTTCAGGCTCGCAGGGCCGAAATCAGCGTCCAGGCGCCGATGATGATGAAGCCGGCGCCGGCCACGACCGACAGCAGCCGGGTATCGACATAACGAGCCACCCAGCCCCCCGCCAGCACGCCCAGACCAGCCGCACAGACCAGGGCTGCCGAAGAGGCAGCGAAGATGAGCCAGGGACTGTGCTTGGCGTTGGCGGCGAACAGCACCGTCGCCAGCTGGGTTTTGTCGCCGAGCTCGGCCATGAAGATGGTCGCGAACACGGTGAGCAGGGCTTTGAAGTCCATCAATCCGGTTCGAGGTAGGTGTAGCCGTGCAGCTCCTCTTCGTAGAAGCGCCGCAGGGCCTGGCTCTCCGCCAAGGTCAGGCGGTTTTCGCGAACAGCGCGCTCGCAGTCCCGGGCGAACTGCGGGAACAGCCGGTCGACGTCGTACTGCATGTAGCTGAGCACTTTGCCGGCGGTGTCGCCCTTCACGATCTCTTCGATCCACCAGCCGCCTTCGTCGTGCAGACGGATGTGCACGACGTGGGTGTCGCCGAACAGGTTGTGCAGATCGCCCAGCGTTTCCTGATAAGCGCCGACCAGGAACGCGGCGAGGTAGTACTCCTCGCCTGACTTCAGCTCGTGCAATTCCAGCGTGCGCTTCACGTCGCGCTGGCTGACG
>Ga0068859_100001973_pt1 | contig 20944 bp, 19 predicted proteins | sample KBSSwiS22_FD_66585 | JGI IMG/M metagenome (GOLD analysis project Ga0068859, IMG submission 66585) | Switchgrass rhizosphere microbial communities from Kellogg Biological Station, Michigan, USA - KBS Switchgrass S2-2 | ecosystem: Host-associated > Plants > Roots > Rhizosphere > Soil ...
CCAGTTCTGAGGCGTCCCGCATGGACAGGCCCAGTTGATCAAAGGCCATCAGCGTCGATCTCGGGTCCAGAAGACGAATAACGACTTTTTCACCGAAGTGCGTCGGCAACGTTGAGACACGCAGATCCAGGCGTTGTCCCTTGTATCGCATCAGGAAACGCCCGTCCTGAGGTATGCGGCGCTCGGCAATGTCGATGTTCGCAAGAATCTTGATACGCGAAACGATGGCTGCGCGATGTTCGATATCGATCGAAGTCAGCTCGCGCAGAACACCGTCCACTCGAATTCGGATGAGAAGAGTTTCGTCCTGAGGTTCAATGTGGATGTCGCTGGCGCCTTTCTCTGCAGCCTCTGCAAGGATTCTCGAAACATAGCGAACCGCCGGAGTCTTCAGTCGAACGCCCGCCTGCTTTTCCTGCTGTGCAGCGCGATTCTCTTCATTGGCGTCCTTGACGATGAATTCCAGGGCAGGAAAACTGTCAGCCTCGGCTGAGATCTGCTCGTCGCGATCCTTCAGTGGCATCCCGCCATGCCCGTAGAACATCAGGATGGCCTGTTCAATATCCTGACGGAAACTGAAACGCGGAGTGATAGTCATTCCGGAGCAGAACTGCAGTTCATGCATGCACTCGAGGTTTTGCGGCTCCGCTATCGCAACGACCAGCTCACGACCCGTCATCCGCAGAGGAATGGCGCAGCACCTCTCCGCAATGGCTCGAGGCACCTTTGCGAGCACGGCCGGCTCGATGGAGGCAGGTGGACAGGGAGCATATACAAACCCCTGCACCTCCTCGAGAGCCCGCGCAATGTCTGCTTTAGCTACAAGCCCTTCTCTTAGCAGAAGGTCGCCCAGTCGAGTAAGGCGCTCCCCCTGAAGGGAAACCGCGAAATTGAGGTCCTCCTGAGTAAGACGTCCATCCTGTACGAGAACATCACCTAACCGCTTCTTCTTCGTCGTCCGTGTACTACTCATTCCCACATGGTAGGGGCGGGACATACAGCTCAAGCACTAATTGATGGCAAGGCGAACGGCCGACTTTAATGCAAATTGTATGCCTGCGCTTGAATCCGCATGGTAATGTGAGGCCCGTAGACTTTCCGGTACGGCGTAGTACCTCCCAGACAAAGAAGTCTCGTTCGAGACAGAAACTCTCAATCGCTTTTGATTATGGAATCTGCAGCTATACCCACAGATCTGCTTTCACGCGCGTCTGCCGGAGGGGTCCATTGAATCCTTCAAAGAGCCGCGTGTTCATTGTGGAAGATGACCTGTCGATGCGCACAGCGCTGAAGAATTTGCTGCGGTCTGTGGGTCTCGAAACCGAAGCTTTCGGGTGCGCCGACGACTTTCTTCAAACGGAACTGGCCGATGGCCCGAACTGCCTTGTCCTGGACATCCGTCTGCCGGGACTCAGTGGGCTGGACCTGCAGGCAGAACTCATTCGCCAAAAAGTTCATATCCCAATCATTTTTATTACTGCCCACGGAGATATTCCCATGTCCGTGCGCGCGATGAAGGCCGGCGCGGTGGAATTCCTCACCAAGCCCTTTCGCGATCAGGATCTTCTGGATGCAATCCATGTTGCGCTGGCGCGAGATTGGGCACGACGCCAGCAGCAGGGTGAACTCGCGGAATTTCGCCGGCGTTATGAGTCGCTGACACCTCGCCAGCGCGAGCTCTTGTCGCTGGTGATCTCCGGCCGTTCCAACAGAGATGTAGCCCACCAATTCGGCGCGAGCGAGATCACCGTGAAGGTAAGCCGGCGCAATCTGATGCAGAAGATGAAAGCCACAACATTTGCAGAGCTTTTCCGTATGGCCTCCGAACTCCGCATTCCCTATACAAAGGTTTAGATTTCTATACAACTAGACAATTCCGTACGGTCCACGGAACTGGTACGTTCTCGGGCGTTAACAAACATTCCTAAAGGTACAACGTAGTACCTCTCGACGATGAAGTCCTCGATCGGATCCCGAGGCGAGGAGCCCTCTACTCAGCGGCTGCGCCTCATTGCATGCATTTGCAAAAGGAGATTTCTTATATGACTCGAATGAGATGCATCGTCCTGTTGGTACTCTTCTGTCTCGCCGGTAGCGCAATGGCGTTTGCCCAGGCTCCAGAGACTACGCCGGCAACACCGGCTCCTGCAGCGGCAGCGCCCGCTGCGCCAGCGCCTGCCGAACCCACCGTAGACACCGGCGACACCGCCTGGATGTTGACTTCAGCCGCGCTTGTCCTGTTCATGACAATTCCGGGACTCTTCCTGTTTTACGGTGGTCTGGTTCGTTCCAAGAACGTGCTGGGCATGTTCATGCAGAACTTCATCCTGGTTGGACTGATCACGCTTCAATGGATTGTAATCGGCTACAGTCTTGCCTTCGCCAATGGAACACCGTTCCTCGGCGGACTGCAGTGGGTGGGGTTGTCCGGCGTCGGAGCGGTTCCCAATGCGGACTATGCGGCAACGATCCCGCACCAGACCTTCATGTTCTATCAGCTGATGTTCGCAATCATCACTCCGGCTCTGATGACCGGCGCGTTTGCAGAACGCATGAAGTTCTCTACCTTCGTCGTCTTTTCGCTGCTGTGGGCAACACTGATCTACGATCCGTTGGCACATTGGGTTTGGGGAGTCGGCGGATTCCTTCGCAACATGGGAGCGCTCGATTTTGCCGGTGGAACGGTGGTCCACATCAGCGCGGGAATTTCAGCGCTCGTGGCGGTCCTGATCATGGGTAAACGTGTAGGCTTCGGCAAAACCTCAATGGCGCCGCACAACTTACCGTTTGCTGTAATCGGTGCTGCGATGCTCTGGGTAGGCTGGTTCGGATTCAACGCGGGCTCCGCGCTGGGTGCCAATGGACTCGCTTCTTCCGCGTTCATGGCAACGCATACGGCGGCTTCGATGGCGGCGCTGGGATGGATGCTTGCGGAATGGATCAAGAATGGCAAACCGACGATGCTGGGCGCCGCTTCTGGCGCGGTCGCCGGTCTCGTCGCAATCACTCCGGCTTCCGGCTTCGTGACGCCGCTGGCGGCAGTAGTGATTGGTCTCGCAGCGGGCATCATTTGCTACAGCGCCTGTATGCTCAAAGCATCGTTCGGCTATGACGATTCGCTCGACGTGGTTGGAGTGCACGGAGTCGGTGGAATTCTGGGCGCCATCCTGACAGGCGTATTTGCGTCCAAGGCAATCAACCCTGCCGGCAACGACGGGTTGCTCTACGGCAATCCCGGCCTCGTCGTCACTCAGTTGGTAGCCGTTGGGGCGACAATCCTGTTCGCCGTCGTTGGAACATCGGTCATTCTCCTGGTGTTGAAGGCGGTGATGGGCCTGCGCGTGACCGAGCAGGAAGAACGTATGGGTCTGGATCTCAGCCAGCACAGCGAAAGCGCTTACGTCCTCAACAGCGATTACGACGAACTGTCGAGTCCTTCAAAGTCCGGTCAGCTTCCCGCCGGCGCGAAGATTCACTCACAGGCGTAGTACTGTAGCCGATCAACAGAAACGAAGGCCGGACAGAAAAGCTGTCCGGCCTTTTTGTTGTGTGAAGGGACGCGGCGTGGCGAGTTCACCCCGGAGTTTCCGCCCAGTACTCGAGAACCTGGCGCCTGGATTTCGGCATTCTTCCGTGCCACTTTGTGACGATCTCGAGCGTCGCGCCGCGGCCGTCGCGCCTTTCAACCTGGTAAACCCAGTGTCGGAAGCAGGCGAACAATACTTGGGCATGAAGCAGCCCCTCAGATCATAAGTAGATCAAATGTCGTTCTGCAGATGGCTGTTGAGCCATGACATTCAGGAACTATGTCTTCTCCCTCTGGATTGCATGATGTTGCGTGATGGAAAGCGCCTGGGGGAAGTAACACCCCTAGGCGAAGAGTCGAAAGAGCCCCAACCGGGTCCCCGGCGAGCGACATACGCTGTGCTGCCCGAACCTCAAATGAATACTGGCCGAACGCGATGGTGTGCATGACAATCGCTACAGCGAATCGTGTAACTTGCTTCAGCTTCAGTACGGAGTACCAGAGTGCCGGAATGGTTTACAAATTTACTGTGATGCATGAACAGGCTGAAATTCCATGCAGATAGGAGCCGTTGCGTAATCATCTGTCGTAAACGCTTACATTAATTCGCGCGATAGATTTCACAGAAAATCGTTCCAAAATTAAACAGGATTTTTTACCTACGCCAAACCTCGTTGTTTGTATTAATTAACTGACGGCTTGAGGAACGTTGCAAGGCGGAATTAAGGACTCCAACGTGCACAAAACGTGACGGCATTACTGTCTGATGGTGTGTGGTCTGGTCTGCGCTGTTCAGTTAAATCTCGAGCGGACTGATAAGCATCTAGGAGGGTACAATGTCGATCCTGCAGAGTAAGCTCAGGCTGCTTCTTGCTTTGCTAGTGGGCGTCCTCACACTAGCGACCCCATCTCTAGCAATTCCGGTTTCTGGAAACTTCAGCATCGGTGGAAGTTCCGCTGAAGTTGGCGCCACATTTTTGAACTTTGTCTGTAATGCCGCGTTGACTCTTTCGTGTCCGGCGTCCACGGGTAATTTTGTGGTCACCTCACCGGTGTCGGGTTCGTTTGGACCGTATTTGAATGACACTGGTTTTATCCGAAGCCTGAATCAGGCTACGGCTCCGGTTAGCCAACCATTCAACCTTCCAAATTTCATTACCTTCAACCCTGCCGGTACAGTCATTCCGCCGGATATCGTGCTCGATCTCACGTTCATCTTCACGGGCGTGGGCGGACAGGCGCAATGTTTTCTGGCGCCTGCTGCCGGACAAACGTGCACACCGGTGATTCCGGCTCTGATAACTGCGACAAACCCGTTGGGTCTGTCGCCGTTCACCCTGGCGAATACGCAAACAGGCTCATCCGCTACATTCTCTGTTGCCGGCACAGCGCGGCGGATTTCTACGGGAGAACTATCAACCTTCACGGGAATTTTCACCGCGCAGTTTAACGATTTTTATCAGGAGCTTTTGCCGACGATCGCTGCGGGCGGAACCATTGAAAATTCCTACTCCGCAACTTTCGAAGCGACCGCACAGCCTGTCCCCGAAACCAGCAGCATCACCATGCTCATCGGTGGTCTTCTGCTGGTAGGCGGAATCGTTCGTCGTCGAATCTGAAAGATTTCTCTCGACGCAGAACAGTAACACTGCTTATATTGGGCTCCGTCTCGGCGGAGCCCAGTTGTTCAACGCAGCCCACTGCTCACCTTCACCCTCGAATCCGCAACGAGCGATGTCTCAAAGCTGTACACCAAGAAAATATTTGAGAACTGTGTTGAGTCATCAAAACAACTGTCGGATAATTCGCGCGAAAAAAACGCGGAGGAGGTTTTATGACATCAGTCCAATGCGTTGGATGCTTTGATCCAAGGATTGCAGGAGCATGATGCTGGGGTCCGGTGAATTCTGGTCTGCACGTACGATTCTGCTCGCCCCACCCGTAGCAAGTTTGACCGAAGTCTTTCAGTCCGTAACAGTGGACTACCTGCAGCACATGTGGTTTCTCGCCGAAGTACAGCGGCTACGCGGCCGTGTGTACCTTGATGACGGTGCGATTGACGCGGACCAGCTCTCCCTGGACGGGCGATTTGTCCATCCGCACGACAAGGCAAGCTGGCATTTACTCTTCACCAACTCCATCGGAGAGGTGGCGGGATGCATGCGCTATCGTTTGGCGGGTGAAGCAGCGTTTCATCATCTGGATATCGCACGTTCTGCTCTGGCGCGCTCGGATAAGTGGGGCGTACGGTTGCGTAACGCAGTCGAAGCCAAGAGAGCCGACGCGGTGCGTCGCGAAATCAGCTACGCGGAGCTCGGTGGGTGGGCGTTCGCCGAAGAAATCCGCGGCACGCGCCAGGCTTTGCGCATGGCAGTGACTGTTTATGCGCTGGCGCAGATGTTGGGCGGTGCCGTGGGCACAACAACAGCCACCACACGCCACCACTCATCGACCATTCTAAAAAAAGTCGGAGGATCGGGGCTTGTCAGTGATGGCCTCGAGCTTCCGCCTTACTATGACCCTCAATACAAGTGCGAGATGGAGGTCCTGGGTTTTGACTCGCACACTCCGAACCCGAAATACAAAGTCTGGGTTGAAGAATGCCGGAGGCATCTGGCAAACTTGACCGTCATTTGTCCTGAACCTGTTTATCCCGGTCTGGAATATCTCGGGGTTTCCGCTGCTGCCGGTCCTGTTCCACGCTACGCAAGACAACGCCTCACCCTCGATCACAGTCAGATAACCGGCTGATTTGTAGAGGCACTCTGAAAAATTAAATATGCCTGATGGGAGGGCACATGGGCCTTGCGGTATCAGTGTGGCAGTCTACCTGCGCCATGCTACTCCTCGCCTGCCTGAGCAGCTTTGTCTGGGGTATGCGGCGTTTCTTTATTCGTCCGGCCGGTTCAAATACCGGCATGCAAGTTACAAAAATCTGCGGTTTGCTCTTCAGCGTCCTTCATTTTGCGCTGATCGTGAGCCAGGGTGTCACACCGCCCGCAGGGGGCTTTGCCGTCATGGTTCTGTATGTCGTGGCGACGATGCTCTACGCCTCATCGCTGTTCCTGTTCTGGTGGTCTGTCTATACCAACCGTGCAAAACCATTGTCCGCGGTTTTCTCTCCTGATCTCCCAATGCACTTTGTCAGCCATGGTCCGTACGCGTGGATTCGACACCCCTTCTACACCTCCTACCTTCTGACATGGCTGGCCGGAGTTGTCGCAACCGGACATCTATGGCTTCTTTCCACGGTCCTGGTCATGGTCACGATCTACTGGAGAGCTGCTCTTCTGGAGGAGAAGAAATTCTTCCAAACCGCGCTCGCATCGCTTTACGCAGGATACAGGTCACGCACGGGTCTCTTTGCTCCCAGCCTGGGAGTTCTGTGGATGTACTTTTCTCGAGGGTTTCCTTTCGTTTAGCGGTGAAAGCACAGGGGCCAGGCGCTTTGCGACTGGCCCCTGCTGCTACTTGCCGGCCTCTACCTGTTCGTTCTCGGCAGTCGCCTCTTCCGCTTCCCTTTCCAGATGACGATAGATCGTCCGCGTGGCCACACCAAGCAGCCTGGCTGCGAGGTTCTTATCGCCGCGGGCGTGCTGAAGGGTGATCTCGATTGCTTTTCGTTCAAGCTCTCGCAGGGGGGTTCCAATCTTGAAGGTTAGAGAATGCTTTGAGTCGCCGAACGTTGAAACATTTTGAGGCAGTACGGACAGTGGCACGACGGCTCCGGAGGTAAATACAACAGCGCGTTCGATCGCGTTTTCAAGCTCGCGAACGTTTCCGGGCCAGTCGTAGGACGTGAGCGCCAGCATGGCGTCTTCGCTGAACCCTTCCACCTTCTTTTGGTTCCTGTCAGCGTATGTTTTCAGGAAATGCATCGCCAGCAGCTGGATGTCGTCCTTGCGTTCACGTAATGACGGAATCCGTAGGCTGATGACGTTCAGTCTGTAGAAGAGGTCTTCACGGAACCGCCTCTCTTCAACTTCCTTCTGGAGGTCCTTGTTGGTGGCAGCAAGGATTCGGACATCCGCGTCGATTGTGCGGGTTCCTCCGAGACGCTCGAATTTCTGATCCTGGAGGACACGAAGCAGCTTTACCTGGACGGCTGGACTGACCTCTCCGATCTCATCGAGAAAAAGAGTCCCTCCGTTCGCCAGTTCAAAACGGCCCTCCTTGCGGGCATTGGCTCCCGTAAAAGCGCCTTTTTCGTATCCAAACAACTCTGCCTCGAGCAGTGTTTCAGGCAAGGCCGCACAGCTGACCTTAATCAAGGGTTTGCCTCGCCTCGGTGAAGCTGAGTGAATCGCATCGGCAATGACTTCCTTGCCGGTACCGCTGTCTCCTGTAATCAGCACTGTTGCCGTACTCGGCGCCACCTGCTCGATCATCCTTGCGATATTCCGCATCTCGGCGCTGGCATAGACGAATCGGCGCATACCAGTCTGACTCAGTTGCGACCGCAGTTCCTTGTTCTCCCGCGACAGATATTGCCGCTCCGAAGCCTTTTCAACCGCATGCAGCAGCTGGGCCTTCTTCACAGGTTTCGTAATGAAGTCGTAGGCGCCCTCCTTGATTGCTTCCACGGCCACTTCAACGGTTCCGTGCCCCGTGATGAGAATGACTTCCATTTCCTGGTCGGCCGCCTTGGTGCGCTTCAGCAACTCAACACCGTCCATCACCGGAAGCCGCAGATCGGTAACAAGAATGTCGATGCCTCCCTGAAGGATCAGGTCGAGAGCCTGCTGGCCGTTGTCGGCTTCCATGGTTTTGTAGCCGACGCTGTCGAGCACCTTCACCATCGCGGTGCGGCTCTCCGCGTCGTCATCGACGACAAGAATTGTGGGTGTCTTTCGTATGCTCATATCGGCAAAAGTAAAGAGAAGGTAGTTCCCTTTCCGGGCTGGCTCTCCACCAGCAGTTGTCCGTTGTGTTCAAACATGATCTGTTGCGATGTGGCCAGGCCCAGCCCGGTTCCGTGTGGTTTGGTTGTGAAGAATGGCTCGAATAGTTTGGATTGAACGTCTCCGGGAATGCCAATCCCGGAATCTCGAACCCTGATCACGACAAACCGGTCAATCACATCCGTCTCGATCTCAATCGAACCCTCTCTTTCGATCGCCTCGACCGCGTTGCGTGTGAGGTTGTCGATGACCTGGCGCAATAACTGCTCGTCGAGCCAGACAAGGGGAGTCGCTTTGGTCTGCCGGACCGTCAGTGTGATGCGGGAAGGAGGACGGAACGTGTCCACGACACTTTGAATCAGTCCTTCGATTCTTCCCCGCTTTAGATTGGGTTTTGGAAAGCGCGCAAACTGAAGGTATTCATTGACTATGCCGTTCAGCCGGTCCAGTTCTCGCAATGCGGATCCGATCAAACCGCGCGCTTCGCTATTGGAATCCCTCAGTTCGTCCTGAAGAAGTTCGATGTTTAGTGAGATTGAATTGAGTGGATTTCGAATCTCGTGCGCAATCTGCGATGCAAACCGGCCAACTGTTGCGAGACGCTCTGACTGCAACAGCCGCTGCTCCATCGTTCGAAGATCCGCGCAGTCCTGGAAGACATGAACCAATCGCACGTCTGCGCCGTTAACGAATCGCTCCACAGACATGTTCAGGAGCTTCTTTCTGCCCATTCCTGTGGAAACCAGGATGGATCTGTTCAAAGCCCTTCCTTCGCGTGCCGCCTGGGAACAAAGATCACCATAGACGTCACCTGCGACGCAGAACTCATGAATGCTTCGGGACTTCAGATCAAGCGAAGGCACCTCGAGAATGCGTTCAGCAGTAGGACTGGTCTCGACAATTCTTCCCGACTGGTCGGTAACAACGATTCCCTCGTGGGCACACCCGAGGCATTGCTTCACGTCCAGCATTCGCTCTCGGAGGTTAAGACTATCTTGCGGCTCGCCCATCTGCTCAAATCTTGCAATCATCCTGCCAATTTGTCACGCACGGATCATCTTATGTTTTCAATGCGTTGTCAGAGCACCGGCTGTGGCCGAGCGTCACGTTGACACAAATTCGGTGATGCGCGCGAACTTCGATGACTAAATGTCACTTGGAAGGAGCGGCGGAAAACTTGAAATCGAGTTCCGCCGAGGCATTCTCGGCTACCTCTATGGACGCCACCTGCTCACCAAACTTTTCGTGCCAGGCTGCGATCTCATACTTCCCGGGCGGAAGGCGCAACTCATACTTGCCGGTGTCGCCCGATGTCGTATGAAACGGGTGCTCGAAGACCCCGACATACGACACCATCCAGCTGTGAAAATCGCATCCGATCCTGTAGGGCATCGCTGCTTTCGAAAATGCCTGGATATCTTCAGCCCCTTTTGACGCCTGGGCAATATTGAAGACCGTGTCTCCCCCCGACTCCGCGTGAACATTGTGAAACGTCGGGTCACCGTTGAGAATTCTCAGCTTCTGCCCCTTCATAACCGTCAGGACGTGCGGAACATAGACGCACTCTTGTTGATCGAGCACCACGGCCTCCTGAGGTGTGGCATAGGATCGGCCCTCAAATCCGGAACGCACATAAACAATCACATTTCGAGGTGCGCCACCCTCGGTCAGGAGCGCTTGCTTTTTGAAGATGCTCTGACCATTCTTCTGGCAGAAAGGGTCCCGCCCGATTTTGAGCGAAGGAATCGTCGGCGCAGTGCCTTCGAAGATTAATCTGCCCGACACTTTAGCTGTCGCCGTGGATGGGTCAAATGCAGGGAGCCCTCCTGCGCTATTGCCCGGCGATGGAACCAGTGGTTCATTGCCACAGCCGCAGACCACAAGAGGAATCCAAAGAATCGCGATCAGAACGACGTTCGCTCTTCCCGAACCATCCCCTGCAAGTGACCAAAGATAGAGAAGGACCCCCACAAGTATCAGCGGGCATCCCACAGCCAGCAACAGCATGAACGCCAGAGGATGTGACGACAGCAATGAAACGAACAGAACAATAAGACCGGCAATGATCAGCAGTCCGGCCCACCGAATGCGGCTTTCGATGGAAGTCATCAATTCTTATTCTCCTTCCAAAAAGAGGCGTCGCTCAGCGTCGTCACATCGTGGATTGTGTCGTGGCAACGGCTGCTCATGCAGGACATTTGATTGGTGTTGGCCTTCTCGAGCAAATCGGGAGTCTTCTGATGGGCGGAAGTCTCCATGTACGACCTTGCGCCCTCGTGGCAATGAAGGCATTCGCGATTGTTGTAGGGCTGGTAGAGTTTGATCTCTCCCGTCTTCGGAATGGTTCCAAGATATTGAACGTAGACGTGAGACAGGCCCCTCAATTTGTCGTTCAAACCACCGAACATCGTGTAGTTTGTGTGGCAGGTATAGCAGGCGTGATCCCGCGGAACGCGATTGTTTTGAAAGTGTGCGGCAGGGAGATAACTCCGGTCGTCTACGTACAGGCTGCGCCCGTAGTCTTCCATCGTGTGGCATGACAGGCAGAACTCTGTCGTCTTGGCCCGGTCCATGTGCTGAGAGACACCGGCCCAAACAGCCATGGACGGCAGCAGAAACAGCGCGAGGAACGCGAGTACGCGACCGTCACGTACGCGCGTGACGTCAGGTCGAAGCACCACGAGAACGCCGAGCACAATACTGAGCACGGCGATCGCAACAGCCATGTTCGCGCCAGAGAACACAGCGCTACTTCTTCGGCGGCGTCTTCGAAAGTTCTCGCATATAGTCCGCGAGCTTTCGAGACATGTCAGCTCCGAGTTCTTTTCCGAAAGCGTCCATGTCCTGTCCCACACCTTTGAAAATCGCGTCGGCCCATTGTTGTGGCGTCTGTTTCTGGACGTCCGCGGACCGAATATCCTTCATCTTGAGCTTCTTTCCCTTGGCAGTTTGGCCAGCCCCGTCTTCACCGTGACACACGGCACACTTATCGAGATAGACCTGCTTGGCGTCCTGCGCGATCGCTGAAGCGGGCAGTGTAACCAGAGCGCAGAGTACTATTCCGCAGACCCAGAGATTTCGAATTCGCATTTCTTCTCCTTTCAAAACCCACGCGTGAATCGAATCATCAGGAGATTCGCGCTGAAGTTGTTTGCTGTAACGAGTTCCTCGATATAGTACGTTCGCTGGAGATCCAACGAGAGGCGCCCCAGCCTGGGGTGTTCGACGTAGACCGTGCCCGTCCCCATAGGCCACGTCAGAGGGCCATAGGCAGGCGGTTCTCCAAGGATTTCACCCGCTCCCGTCAGCCGATCATAGTTTGCGGAAACCCTGAATCCGAGATATCGAAGAGGCTTTGCCTCGATACCGGCCTGCCAGATGCGATGGATCTCCTGATCGCGAACCGTGCTCGTGAGTGGCGCCGCGCCACGAGCATAGACGATATCTCCCTGAGCGAAATAGCTGTCGTACGTCATCCCCGCAAATGCGGAGAACCGCTCGTCGAGTGCGTAATTGAGCATCACGGTATTGGATCGAATCCTATTTTCATAGTTCGAATCAATCAGTTCCGCCGTCACGACGCGAAGGGTGTCTTCAAGCGACAGGTTGGGCAGGAGTTCGAAACGCGTAATCAGATGGCCCGCCACCCTGGTGTGCGGCGAAATTGCAGTATAGGACCGGTCCGTTATGCCGCTGTTCACACCACCCTTGAAACTCAACCTCGACCACGGCTTGTATCCAAACCTGATTTCCGGCTGAACATGGTTCGTATTCAACGTGCGCGCTTCATCAACGACACCGTTTTCCGACGATTCAATGTCGAACCAGGAGAGGCGCACGCCAGGACTCAACACCAGCCCTGGACGCGGTGTGAAGACCATGTTCACGGAGAGATCGTGCAGATTACTTCGCCAGGTGGTGTCACTGGTGCCGAAGTTGGATGCGCCATTGAACAGGCTTTGAATATTAAGGCCGGTATCGCTGGTATAGCGCGAATAGCGATAGTCCGCATTTACCGCCCACCAGTTCCGAACCAGCCAGGTGAGCCCCTGATTCAGAGCATGGTACGGTTCGGTCGAGGTAGCTCTCCCCCCTTCGCTGACGCTGTAAGGCGCCAGGGCCAACGCCGCATTGGGCGCGATTCCGCTGTACGAGGCGTCAAACGTCGCGGGGCCACGGTATCGCTGATAGATGTAGCCACCACGCCACTCCACCGCGCGGCTCAATCTGCCCCTGAATGAAAAGTCGCTGACCGGTGTCGTCATGCGGCGGGTTTGAGACCACGACAACTGCGTCAGCGGCTCCATCGTGGACAATGTGGCCGGATTGATGCTGACTTCGCCATTAGCGACAGGATTCAAGACCGCTGTTTCATTGAAGGTCTGAAATCCGGCACGATAGTGAAAATCCCAATCGCGCCACGAGTAATCAACGCCTCCGGTGAAACGGTTGGTGTCGTCGTTCAAAGGCGCAACCAGCGGATAGGGATTCGCCCTCGCAAAGGAACCCCAGTAGGACGGCGAACCAAAGAAATCGAGCGACCTGGTTGTCCGCAGAGATCCTTCTGTCGTGTTACGCGAGAAATCAACGTTGAACCGCAACCGATTGCTGGCATGCATTGTCAGGCTTGCGGATCCAAGCTTTCTCACCGTGGACCAGTCATGATTGTCCGTAAGTCCGGTCGAAAGACCGGACGCCACCGTCGTGATCGGCAGAACAACATCATCGTTTTGATCGCGATAGTAATAGCTCTGCCGCCATTGAACGCGAAGGTCGTAGAGGTTTGTCTTTGCAACCTTAAGGTCGGCGGTGGCGAATGGATCTCCTCCGAGTCCGCTCGCCGACAGCGAATAGCCATCGGCGAAGCGATTGTCGCTTTCTCGAGAATCACCGTGCAGGATGAAGTCCTGAACTCGAAACCCATCTCTCAAATCAAAGAGCTGCAAATACTGAGGACGATAACCCTTAACGTCGGTGAAGCGATATCCAACGGTGACTTCACCATGGTTCTCGAAAGTACCGGAACTGCTGCCGGCGGAACGCTCCTGCATTGCGTGTATCGCGGTAGCTGTCATAAAGACCAGCACGACAATGCTGATAGTGCGTGACGGAACCGCCGTGGATTTCATCGCAATAAATTCACGTCAAAGTTGGAACCATGAATGGCGACATGGCACCGTGTACATTCTCCGCTGGTCTGAAACCCGAATCGCCCGTGAGGCGCCTGAGTCAGGTTGTGAAATCCGGTATGGCATTGCAGGCACAGTTGCCTTCCTTCCCTGCGGACCAGCAACATCCGATTCGCGGAGCCGTGAGGACTGTGGCATGCCACGCAACCTTCCACCTTGGCCGCAGGATGCTCGTGAACATACGGTCCCCGCTTTTCGACATGACACTGAACGCAGGTTTCGGTCGGCGTTTTAACTAAACTTGACGGGTTCAAGGTGCCGTGGGAATTGTGACAATCCGTGCATTTCATCAATCCTTCTGGAACGCGATGATGCACCGGCTGAGCAAACTGTCCGCGGACGGTTGCATGGCACGTGTAGCAGAGGTCAGGCTGTGACGTCTTTAGCAGACTGCTCGCAAGCCAGCGCGTTTCATCCGCGCGTTCCGGCACCTGAAAGAAGTGTGGCTGAGCGGCGGGAGCATTCCCTTTGCTGGGATCTTTGACCGCATTGACGAGGTGAGTCGAATGGCAATTGTCACAGGAAACTGACGCTGAAAGATGTGCGGAGTGGAGAAACGAATCCTGTTGTTTGCTCGTCTTGTGACACGCCAGACAACGTTCTGAGTTTTCCTTTGGGTTGGCTCGAAACGCGAAGATCAGCTTATTCGCCGCAAGAGTTTTAGCCTCGTCGCCGCGCGCCGCCTCCTGTCCGTCAACGTGCGCTTTTCCTGGGCCGTGACAGGACTCGCAGTTCATAACGACCTGTTCGCCAGATGTCAGCCTGGCGTGCGATGTCTTGCTGTACTGGACGACTTCAGCGCGGTGACAAGCTCGGCAACGTTCATTGCCGACGTAGGCGTCGGGCGGAGCGGTCGTCGCAGGCGCAGTCCATGCTACCGATGGACCGGACGGTGGGCCGGACAGACGCTGAGTTAATGCGATCCGACCGCCGGCGATAACTCCGAAAATACCGATCAGTATCGGCAGTAGATGCCTCTGTTTCATTAGGAAAGCCCCGTGCAACTATCTGGCCAAACGAAAACAACTGTCTATACAGCGATTTCCCTAACTTTTATCAGGCCGCAGCGACAACACGGCAAACAATATGGGTAGTGAACGAAAACGATGTGACAGGTTGTCGCGTTTGCTTCTTTTGATTTCCTGCGAGCCGACAGCCGGTCATTTCCGGAAGACAGTTTCTCAATGCGGTGCTCGGGATTTCTCCTTAGCGTCTGCGATTCGCACGTCTTGCCGGCGGAATGAGCAACACGGGACAGATTCCTGCCAACGTCCGCAACGTTCTCTCCGCGGTGCTCCCGACAAATGCCCGGTCAATCAGCCTCTTTCCGTGAATGTTCATGACGAGAAGGTCGTAGGCACCCGACTTTACGACGCGGGGAATCACTTCGGATGGCGATCCATCTTCGATTCGCGTATCGATCTCGCACCGGTCGAACGCCCGTTCCGGAATGAATTTCTGGAGCTGCATTTCGATGCCTCGTATCAGCTGGTCGCGGTACTTGCCGGCGGCCTGGGCAGCATCGTCGTGGAGGACATGAAGAATAGTTACTCTTGACCGATTGCGTTCGCCAATCGACAACGCATGCGCGACAGCTTCGGCCGTCCCCTCTGAAAAATCAGTAGTAACGAGAATCCGGCGGATCTTGGGAGCCGTCTTCTTCGCTTCGCCAATCGTCAGCAGCGGGACCGGGCAGTGACGGAGCATTCGCTCGGTCACCGATCCGAGAACCAGGCGTTCAAAGCCTCGTCTCCCATGGGTTCCCATGACGAGAAGGTCCGCATTCCGGCCTTTGATGGAGTGCAGGATTCCCAGGTCTATATCGCCGAGACGCACTTCCGTCGTGACGACGACATTCATTTTGGCCCCGCGCTCCTTATATTTTTGGAGCAGCTGTCTGGATTCCTTTTCCAGGCGGGCTGTAAGGTCCTCCACTCCGATCGGCGCGCCGTAGACGGACGGAATCATCGGAGCAACCACGTGAAGGACATGAACTCTGGCGCCATGATTCGCCGCCAGCCTGAGCGAATACTCAAACGCTCTCAACGACGCCTTGAAGAAATCTACCGGGCAGAGAATCTTTTTGAACCGGATCATGTTTACCCTCCGCGAGCGCTTAAGCATTCGAATTGCCGAACCCGCAAACCGCATTCACGACACGATGGCAAGTCCTGGCAGGCAGGAACTGACGCTTCGTCGGAAACAGTTCGCGTGCACGTCCCCCTCAGGAATGGAAATCACTCATTTACTTTGGTCGCGATGATTTGGAAATCCGCGGAACGCGGAGTGCTCATCATGCCACGGAGGGAACTCTAATGGAATCGATTCTCATCACAGATGATGACGGCGGATGTCGCGACACCATCAAGATTGCGCTCGAACGTGAGGGGTACCTTGTGGAAAGCGCCGCCGGTGTTGACGACGCGCTCTGCGCCATTCATCGTCGGTCATTCGATCTCATTGTCTGCGACTTCCGAATGCCCGGGAAAACCGGACTGGAACTGCTCGCCGAACTACACGAGCGCGGACCGCAGATCCCGGTATTGATGGTGTCGGCTTACGCGGACGCCGCTACTGAGGCGGCGATCACCAGACTTGGCGGTGCGGGATTGTTGAGGAAACCGTTCCGACGCCAGGAACTCATCGACTCCGTCGCCAGAGCGATCCACTAACGTCCTTCTTCACTACTCGCCGCTTATTGAAGCGGCAAACTCAGGCTTTGTATCAGTGAGTATTTCCAGAATGGCCTGTCGGTCAGCATCTGAAAGATTCGCGAAATCCTTGCTGGTGTCTACGCCTGTGAGGATCTCCCGGACGCGGCGGAAAAACTGCTCCCTTGCCGGAGCCTGCAGACTGTCAAACTGCTCCGAATACACGAGGTAGCTCAAGGGATATCGCAGGAGGCGCTTGTTCAGATCGAGTTCGCGCAGAGATCGCCCCTTGCTGTCGTGCGGGCCCAGCTTTGCAAAATCTTCGGCAAAGGTCGTTGTTCCCGCCAAGGGGCCGTCAAATCCGGCTTCCCATACAAACAACATCCCACGGACCAGCGGTTCGACCGCCTGTCGAATTCGTTCCTGGTTGCTGCCGGCCGCGGCAACGTCGTAGCGAGTACGTGTCAGCAAGTTATGAATCCTGGTCTGATGTGTCATGACCAGCTGAGCAGCGATATCACTATGCGGTGTCAGATAGGGCTTCGTATCGAAGCGAGAGGTCAGGCTTGTGACATTCGCGCCAGGCTCCAGATTCAAACGTTTGATATAGTTTTTCGCGTCGCCTATCGTCTCCTTCGTTACGGGCACCGTGAGATTTCCCCACATTCGCTGCGCTCCGTGAGTCCCCGTGACGTACCACCCACCAAATCTTTCCTTGAACGGGGTACGGTCGCTCATCGGAGCCGTTCCCGCCGAAGGAATAGCATTGCCACTGCGATCCGTAAGAACGGAGAGGGTCATCAAACCGGGCACTTCATTTGTAACAGGAGTATCGTGGCAAAGGAGGCATGCCAGAAACTCTCGCTGGAACTGGGGTTTCGCCGCTTCCTTCTGGGGAAGCGTGTAGAAAACGGCCCCGAGCTTTGGATCCATCGCGGCAATTTCCAGGATTGGACTGGCCTGGACGGCGCCAACATATAAGTCATCGCTGAAATAAATGGCCCGCGGCGTCTCCGGAGAAATGAGAAAGAGCTGAAGGCTTGTTTTGGAAAACACGAGGCTCTGAGAGGTTCTCGGAATTCTGAGTTCATTCAGTAATGCCGGAAGATAGCCGTGTTCCGGGTCGAATTGCAGCTTCGTTTCGCCGGAGTCAATCCGGGCCTGGAGCTTTGCGACAGCATCCGACGCGACGCTGGTCGTGTAGGCAATCGTGCCATGTTCGAAGTCATAAGGAGACTGGAGCGCTCCCGCGGCCAGTATAGGCATCAAAAACACGGCCGCAACAATTGCAATTCCGTGGATTCCCTTCAATCGTTTCATCATCTCCTCCGGCCAGACTACCGCACGCAAATCGCCAAAGTGAGGCCCACAATCCGGGAGCTTGCCTCGCAAATGCATGTATCACAATATGCCCCCTCGCTCCTCGCGCCAGTCTGTCAGTCTCCCGCCTGGCAGCTTGGCCCGGGTCGAGACAATGACGAATGGTCGTTGCGCAACAATGTCATTGGTTCTACCAAGCCTTTAAGAGACTTTGTCACTTTGTCCTCCTCCGCCTGTCCGAGCTTTAGCCCAACTGGGACAAGAATGGCTATCAACTTGCAATAACTGAACTTGGGAGAAACTTCGATGAGCACATTCACCAGCAGAATTCTTGGAAGCGCACGTCTCGACTCCCAGAGCTATGAGGAGATCGAGTCTGATCATTATGCCAATACCCAAGCCGTCGCCATCGTTGTTTTTTCGAGCCTGGCTGCGGCCCTTGGTTCGGGTATTCGCGACGTGGGGAGCACGCTGAGCGTCCTCGCAGTCGCCATCGCGAGCTGGATCATCTGGGTGCTGCTCACGGTGTTCATCGGAACCCGGCTGTTGCCGGACCGGGAGACGCGAGCGGACTTCGGTCAGGTTTTGCGAACGACAGGATTTTCTGCGTCGCCTGGATTTCTCCGAGTGTTTGGACTTGTTCCAATCGTTGGCTGGTACATCTTTGCCGCAGCGACGGTTTGGATGCTGTTCACCTTTGTGGTTGCAGTGCGGCAGGCGCTGGACTACACGAGCACAGTGAGGGCCCTGCTGGTCTGTGTGCTCGGATGGCTGGTTCACAGCATGCTGTTCTTTTGGTTTGTTCTTACCGTCGTTTGAGTCATGGAGGCGTTATGGAATCCATTCCGTACCACGCTTCTTTGCAGGAAAGAATGCGTGTATTGCTGGTTCACGATAAGCATTCGCATAACCAGAAGACCGCCATCGTGATGCATGTTCTGCCAAATCCTTCCCAGGCATCCAGGCATCAGTGGTATGACGTTCGTTTCGACGACGGCATCTGGGGACGCTTTCAAGAACGAAATCTGCAGAGTATCCCGCCGGTCGAAGCGGAGTCGCCCATTCAGGCCTCTGTGGCCTGACTGGCAACTGCCTTCTACCTGGATTAGAAGAAGCCGATCGCACGCCCCGCAAAGCCAACGCTCACCCACAGAAGGATCGCAACACTGCCTGCTACTTTCCCCAGAAGGGGCGACAACTCTGACTCCGGCTTTCGCATCAACCGTCGGGATATCGTGTAATGGAAAACGATTGCTGCAAGAAGAAGCACAATTTTGATTCGGAACGAATAACTATAGAAGGTCTTGACCGCTTCAGAAGCGAAGAGCATCGCTCCGGTCACTAAGATGACAATTAGGCTCGACAGCGTCCACGTCTCCAGTTCCCGAAAGAGCTGAGGCAGCGAACGCTCCCGCATCAACACTCCCATTAATCTTAGATTGAGAACGAGAATCGCGCCCAGGAGAAGTGCCAGCGCCACGATGTGCACGCCCTCAATAGCCGGAAACAGCCAAATCGAATCACTGACCGTGTGGCCCAGCCAGGTGTTGTTTGCCCACTTGAAAAATGGAAACAGCGTCTTCATGGATTAAGCCCTCGGTATGAAATCAAAAACTGTAGGCCATTGTTCGGCCGGTGATGATGACCGCTGTCCAGAGAATCAGGGAGGCGAACCCTGCCATTCTCGCTTTCAACGGCGGCACCGGGAGGGAGTCCCATTCCGCAATGCCTCGGTGCGTGACGCTTTCGAAATACAGCGCATTGAGACCCGCCATGAGAATCAAACCCAACTTGATCCAGAAATGGACGCTGTCATAGGCGGTGACGGCTTCTGCCCAGAAGAGCAAAGCCCCCGTAATGAACATCAACGCAAATCCAACACCGGCGATCGGGACGACCTGCTTCCAAACTTTGGAAACAGGTTGATCGGTGAACGCAACACCAATCAAACGGAAATCCAGCCAGCACAAGACACCGATGGACAGCGCGATACCCATGAGATGGAGTCCCTCGATGATTGGAAATACCCAGACAGACTCGAGGATGCCCGTCCCGACGCGTGTTGCCGCGATCCATGCGCACAGATCCCGAATCGGCGCGAAGGGACTACCGGTTTTTGCTGGAATTGCAACGGCGAGAAACCATACGACGGCTGAAACAAGGACGGAAACAATAGCTGCAGCAATCAGACCATTGAGAAGCCGTCCTCTGGAAACGATGCGTTCTTTGTTCTTGGCGATCGACTGTACGACTTGTGAAGACAAGGTCACCTCCTTCGCGTCGTGAAAAAATGCACGCGCCATGCCAACACGCTCCATCCTTTGAATTCAGCCAAATGCGATGAAAGCCCCGGCGAATGAAAAGACAATTCGTCAGTCAGCGAACTGTCGAGGGTGCCTAATGCAGCGATCTGGCAAACGCTCGTACGGAGAAAAATCTCGCCCCGATACCCGGTGAAGTGTTAGCGCTGCGACGGAAAGGCGGTCCGGGCGCCGTCACGATGCGCACAAACTGCCAATATGTCTCCGCGCACGGCGAGTCGTTGAAGGATTGGGACGCTTCGCCAATCTGGAAGACATTCCGACGTGCACATCCATTCATTTAGACCAATGAACTCAGCCAGTTCAGGAAGTGACGCGGTGTTTGCCTAATTGGCAACTCCTGTGCAGTTTACGTTGCAAATGAAACTAACCGTAAGACCGCGCTTACTCCTCGGGATCACAGGCGTTCTGATTTCCCTGCTCGCTGCAACAGGAGGGCCCGTCGCGGGCCAGTTGCAGACTCTCCCGGGCAACGTTGCCCGTGGCGAGCGCCTGCTCACCACGAACGGGTGCCTCAACTGCCATTCATTGAAAGGAGAGGGAGGCACGCGCGCCCCAGACCTGACGGTTCCTTCAAAGACCGCGGGAACGCCGGATCTGTTCGCAAGCTCGATATGGAATCACGTCCCTTCCATGATTGCGGAAATCGAGGCGTCAAAAACCCCTGCCCCCGCGTTGCGCATCTCCGACGCCGCGGACCTGTTCGCCTACCTCTATTCCACGCTCTACTTCTCTCCGCGCGGCAATGCGACCCGAGGAGGGAGCGTCTTCGTCGAGAAGCAGTGCGCGAACTGCCACAGCCAGATCCTCAATACCGATCGGAGGGCTTCAATCCAGGAAACGTGGATGGATCTCAAAGATCCCAGCATTTGGGCGGAGCGCATGTGGAATCACGCAACGGAAATGGACTCCGCGATGAAAAACCGAGGAGTTCGATGGCCAAAGTTCTCTGATCAGGAAGTCTCCGACCTCCTCACATTTCTTGCCACCAGGGCAGGCATACAACCCGACGCATTTGAACTGTCCCTTGGAGACC
>Ga0068859_100001975_pt1 | contig 20936 bp, 21 predicted proteins | sample KBSSwiS22_FD_66585 | JGI IMG/M metagenome (GOLD analysis project Ga0068859, IMG submission 66585) | Switchgrass rhizosphere microbial communities from Kellogg Biological Station, Michigan, USA - KBS Switchgrass S2-2 | ecosystem: Host-associated > Plants > Roots > Rhizosphere > Soil ...
GTATGGGTAATTTCCCCGAAGCATTCAACCATATTAAAGTTTATCTCGGTTATCTTTGGGGAAGCCACCGGGCAGAAGACCGTGTTGCCTGGGGAGAATGGCTTTTGGGAAAAGCGTATACCCATTCGGGTGATCCCGTTAAAGGGCTTGAGCACGCCAGGTACAGCTTTGAACAGGCCACCAAGGTTGGCTGGCGGTTATATATGCGTGAGATCACTGCACTTATTGCAGAATCAGCTGCCAAATTAAAACAATGGGATACTGCTTACAAATACCAGGTGCTTTCTTCTAATTATAAAGATAGTCTTACAGGGCAGGAAATTACCCGGAAGGCAAATATGTTGCAAGCCACTTTTGAGCTGGATAAAAAGCAGGCAGAAATTGCTTTGCTTACCAAAGACAAACAACTGCAAATTGAAGAAAACAGGCGTGAAAAAATATTTCTTTTTGCGCTGCTGGGCGGATTAGGTTCATTAGTTGTATTTGCGGTTGTGCTGTACCGTAATAACAGGCAAAAACAAAAAGCCAACCTGCTGCTGCAAAAACAAAAAACGGTAATTGATACCAAGGCAGCCGAGCTGGCCGTACAAAAAGAAAACCTGGAACAGTCTTACAGCAACATGGAATTGCTGGCAGAGATCGGCCGTAAGATAACCTCTTCCCTTTCGGTGGAAACCATCATTGGCACCGTATATGATAATGTAAACTCATTGATGGATGCATCCGTTTTTGGTATTGGCATTTATCATGATGATACTAAAAGAATTGAATTTCCCGCCACTTATGAAAATGGACAGGCATTGCCTGCTTATTCCAATTCCATTTATGATGAAAACCGCTTTGCCGGTTTGTGCTTTATCAGCGGAAAAGAAATTATCATGGGCGATCTTCAGGAAGAGTACAATAACTACCTGCAAAATGTACCTGTACCCACCCAGGGCGATCAGCCTGTTTCTTTGATCTATCTTCCTTTAAAAGTAAAAGAAAAGATGTTGGGTGTTATCACCGTTCAAAGTTTTCAAAAAAATGCTTTTTCAGAGTACCATCTTTTTATGCTGCGTACAATTGCCATCTACGCTGTAATTGCGCTGGAAAATGCGGAATCTTATAAAAAACTCAACCTCACTGTTGATAGTTTAAGAAAAGCACAAAAGCAGCTCATTCAGTCAGAAAAAATGGCTTCACTGGGTGAACTTACCGCAGGTATTGCACACGAAATTCAAAACCCGTTGAACTTTGTTAATAATTTCAGTGAAGTAAACAGCGAACTTATTGCGGAGATGAAAGAAGAATTAGAAAAAGGTAATATTGAGGAAGCTAAAAAAATTGCAGCCAGCATTAATGATAATGAACAAAAAGTAATTTTCCACGGCAAACGTGCCGATGCTATTGTAAAAGGGATGTTGCAACACAGCCGCAGCAGCAGTGCCACAAAAGAACCAACAGATATCAATAAGCTGGTGGATGAATATTTTCGGCTGGCTTATCACGGATTACGTGCCAAAGACAAATCGTTTAATGCAAATTTAAAAACTGATCTTGACGAAAATATCGGTAACGTAAATGTTATTCCGCAGGATATCGGTAGGGCGGTACTGAATTTGATCACCAATGCTTTTTATGTTGTTAATGAAAAGAAAGCTTCATTAAGTTTAAGCGGAAAACCATTTGAGCCAACCGTTACTGTAGGAACAAAAAAAGAGGGTAATGAAATTCAGATCACTGTAAAAGATAACGGTAATGGCATCCCTCAAAAAGTTTTAGATAAAATATTCCAACCCTTCTTTACCACAAAACCTACCGGGCAGGGAACAGGATTGGGCTTATCTTTAAGCTACGATATTATTAAAGCGCACGGTGGCGAATTAAAAGTGGAAACTAAAGAAGGTGAATTTGCAGAGTTTGTTATTACTTTGCCAGTGTGATTTTTTTAAAGTTTTAAACCTGCTATGATCTTACAACCCATATTGGCCCTTATTGTTTTACGCAGCCTGCGCAAGTCGCTGAAAACAGCAAACTTGTTAGCAAAGTGGGACAGGATATTTATGATTGGTACCGCCGTGTTCATTGGGCTGATAGTAGTTAACCTATTTGCAAGAAATAACAGTTTTGTTTCCTGGGCGGCACATGCACTCATTTTAGTATTGATGTATTCTATCTTTACCGAAAAAGATTTTCTTGTTGCAAAGCCCGTTGCATATGCGGTATTGCCGTTGATCATTATAAATCTTATTGAAGATGTTACCAAACTCATCAATATTGATTTTTATAACCACTGGAAAAACTATGTTGAAACCGGTGCTTTATTTGCAGTGGTATGGATGGGTGCTATGCTCATCATCAACAACAAACAAAGAAAAGCACTTGAAAAGGAAAGACTGAAAGCAGAAGAAAAAGAAAAAGAATACAGGATCAGTGAAACTATGAAAGCTGCTTTGGAAGTGCAGGTAAAAGAACGCACATCCGAATTAACACAACAAAAAGAAGAGCTACAACAAACACTTGATGAATTAAAGACCACACAAACACAATTAATACAATCAGAAAAAATGGCTTCGCTGGGTGAACTTACTGCAGGCATTGCACACGAAATTCAAAACCCGTTAAACTTCGTTAATAATTTTAGCGAGGTGAATGCAGAATTAATTGACGAATTACATCATGAAATTGAAAAAGGAAATTGGGATGAAGTAAAAGCCCTTGCAAAAGATATTAAGGATAATGAACAAAAAATAAATCATCATGGCAAACGTGCCGATGCTATTGTAAAAGGTATGTTACAACACAGTCGCAGCAGCACAGGGCAGAAGGAACCCACCAACATTAATGCATTGGCTGATGAATACCTTCGGCTGGCTTATCATGGGTTAAGGGCAAAAGATAAATCTTTCAATGCTTCCATGAAAACTGATTTTGATGAAAGCATCGGCGACATCAACATTATTCCGCAGGATATGGGCAGGGTGATACTCAATTTAATTACCAATGCATTTTATGCGGTAACAGAAAAGAAGAAGCAATCAGCACAAGGGTTGTCAACTTTTGAAAAGTTGACAACCCCGTACGAGCCAACCGTTACCGTTAGTACAAAAAAAATAAATGGTAAGATTGAGATAAGCGTTGCTGATAATGGCAATGGCATTCCGCAAAAAGTTTTAGATAAAATATTTCAGCCTTTCTTTACCACCAAACCAACGGGCGAGGGAACGGGCCTTGGTTTAAGTATGAGCTACGACATTGTTACCAAAGGCCATGGGGGAGAATTAAAAGTAAATACAAAAGATGGGCAGGGTGCAGCATTTATTATTATTTTACCAGTATAAAACTTAAACTAGCCAATGAAGATTTTAGTAGTTGATGACGAAAAAGATGTGCAGGTATTATTTGAGCAACGCTTCCGCAAAGAGATCAGGAGTGGTGAAATGAATTTCGTATTTGCCTTTTCAGGCGAAGAAGCATTGATCTATCTCAACCAGCATGAGCATGAAGCCGTACTGATCTTATCTGATATCAATATGCCCGGCATGAGTGGCCTGGAGTTGCTGGGGCACATCAAACAAAAATACCACAAACCGCCACCCGTGGTAATGATGATCACCGCTTATGGCGATGCCGAAAACTACAATACTGCAAAAGAATTGGGTGCAGATGATTTTTTAACCAAACCTGTTGACTTTGTGTTGTTAAAAGAAAAACTAAAACCAATAAGCTAATGGCAAAGATTTTAGTGGCCGATGATGAGGCCGACCTGGAAATGCTTATCAAACAGAAGTTCCGCCAAAAGATAAGGGAGCAGCAATACGAATTTATTTTTGCTGTAAATGGTAATGATGCGTTGGAAAAGATACAACAGCATCCTGATGTGGATATTGTGTTAAGTGATATCAACATGCCTGAAATGGATGGCCTTACCTTACTGAGCCGGTTAGCCGAAACTAATCCCTTGATAAAAGCAGTTATCGTTTCCGCCTACGGCGATATGGAAAACATACGCACTGCAATGAACCGCGGCGCCTTTGATTTTATCACCAAGCCCATCAATTTTGAAGATCTTTCTGTAACCATGGAAAAAACTATCCACCATGTAATGCAGATACGTGAAACGCTTAAAGCTATCAAGGAAAATAATATCCTTAAAATGTATGTGGATGAAACGGTACTGAATTTTATGGGTGGCCGTGAATTTGAATCTTCTTTAATGGCTAATGAAACAGTGGATGCTTCTGTAGTGTTTATTGATATCTGCAGCTTTACCGCCATCAGCGAAAAAGAATCACCAGATCTGGTGGTGAAATTACTGAATAGTTATTTTGATGTAATGGTAAAGGAGATCATTGCGCAGGGCGGTTATATCGATAAGTTTATCGGCGACGCCATCATGGCCGTTTTCCGTGGCGAATATCATTTGGACAGGGCCATTGATGCCTGCCTTGCTGTAAGAACGCAAATAGAAAAACTGCCTGTTGCATCTGATCATGTTTCATTTTCACCAAAGGTTTCTATTGGTGTTAACAGTGGTGAAATGATCTCGGGCAATATCGGTTCCGCCAATTTAAAAAGATTGGATTATACGGTGATTGGCGATGCGGTTAACACTGCACAACGCCTGCAGGCCGCTGCTAAAGAAAGCCAGATCATTATCAATGAAACAGCTTATCAAAAAGTAAAGGAATCTTTTAACTGCCGCAAAGTAGGTGAAGTAATGCTGAAAAATAAATCGCAGTCTATGAATATTTACGAGGTGATGGATTAACGGGTCACTCGTCCTCGTCTCTGACGAGGATGCCCTGGTCTTGAGACTTAGTCTCAAAAAGCCGCAGGTTTTTTTGTAAGCTGCTCAATTTAATTTTATTGTATGTTCAAGATACTTATCATACTATTACTTCCTCTCCACCTCCTAGCCCAACCCTTAACCATACCCGAAATTACCCGCTTACAAAAGCAAGCCCAAAATGTAACCATCATCCGCGACAGCTTTGGTATACCGCACATTTATGGCAAAACCGATGCAGATGCCGTTTTTGGTTTACTGTACGCACAATGCGAAGACGATTTTAAAAGAGTGGAGCTGAACTACATTGAAAAACTGGGCCGCTTAGCGGAAGTAAAAGGAGAAGCAGAATTATACAACGATCTCTTAATAAAAATGCTCATCGATACTGCAGATGCAAAAAGAGATTACAATAATGCACCACAGTGGTTGCAAAAATTATGTACTGCTTTTGCTGATGGTATCAACTATTACCTGTATAAAAATCCCACTGTAAAACCAGCATTATTAACCCGATTTAAACCATGGTATCCTTTATTATGGACCGATGGAAGCATTGGTGCTATCAACACAGCAGGTATACAATCCAGCGAACTAAAGAATTTATATTCCGGTGGCGAACCTGTTGCGGTTACCGAAACTAAAGATGAAGAAATGCTTACCGGTTCCAATGGTTTTGCATTTGCACCAACTATCACGGCATCAGGCAATGCCATTTTATATATCAATCCGCACGTAACATTTTATTTCAGGCCCGAAGTGCATATGGTAAGTGAAGAAGGCCTGAATGCTTATGGCGCTGTTACCTGGGGACAGTTTTTTGTGTACCAGGGTTTTAATGAACATTGCGGGTGGATGCATACCTCCAGCGGCGTGGATGCAGCTGATGCTTACATTGAAAAATTATCGAAAAAAGATGATCATTGGTTTTATGAATACGATAACTCACTACAACCAGTAACCGAAAAAAAGATACAACTAAAATATCGCCCCGATGATGCAGTATTGTCCACTAAAACCATTACCGCATTATATACACGTCATGGTCCCATCATGGCAAAGCGCAACGGGCAGTGGCTTAGCATGAGGGCAGATAACCGCATTATGAGCGGATTGATACAATGCTGGCAACGCACCAAAGCCACCAGCTTTGCTGCTTTTAAAAAAACGTTGGATTTAAAAGGAAATATTTCCAATAACACTGTATATGCCGATGCCGAAGGCAATATTGCTTACTGGCATGGCAACCGTATTCCCATAAGAGATACAAAATATGATTGGAGCAAGCCGGTGGATGGCAGCACCAGTGCCACCGAATGGAAAGGCTTGCATTCCATTAATGATATTGTGCAAAGCATAAACCCGGTAAATGGGTGGTTACAAAATTGCAACTCCACGCCATTTACTGTTGCAGGCAATAACAGTCCTAAAAAAGAAAACTACCCTGCATACATGGCGCCTGATGCAGAAAATTTCAGGGGCCTTAATGCAGTACGGATTCTGGCCGAAGAAAAAAAGTATACACTGGATAAAGTGATTAAGGCAGGTTATGATACCAGGTTAACCGCATTTGAATTATTGATACCAGCGTTGATCAATGCGTTTGATAAAGTTGCGCCAAATGCAGACACTTTGTATAAACTTTGTAAAGAACCTATAATGATCTTAAAGAAATGGGATTACCGCTGCGCCGAAAATTCTGTAGCTACTACATTGGCTGTTGAATGGGGCTATACTATTTTACCAATGATCAACCAGGTAAAACTCGCTGGCAATACTGCTGAAGGTTTTGTGGAACAAACCAAACAATTTATCCGTACTGTTGATGATGGTGAGTTGTTACAGGCTTTAGTGAAAACCATAATAACATTAGATGATAAATTTGGTGATTGGCAAATTCCCTGGGGCAATATCAACCGCTTTCAAAGAATTTCGCCGGATATTGATAGTAAGTTTGATGATAACAAAGAAAGCATTCCTGTTGCCTTTACTTCTTCTCTATGGGGCATGATTCCCTCCTATACCAGCCGCAGTTTTGCCGGCACTAAAAAAAGATATGGTGTTCACGGCAACAGTTTTATTTGTGCTGTGGAATTTGGTAAAAAAATAAAAGCCAGGTCATTGCTGGCAGGTGGTGAGAGTGGCGATATACATTCCAAACACTTTTTCGACCAGGGAATGATGTACAGCAAAGGAGAATTTAAAGACGTGTTGTTTTATAAAGACGATGTATTGAAACATGCGGAAAAAAGTTATCACCCCGGGGAGTGATCAATTAGTGAATTCCTGCACCACCATCAAACCTTTTTCGCCTCCATCCATAATAGCAATGCCAATTTTTCCAAATTTTTTGTTCAGGATATTGGCCCTGTGGCCGGGAGAATTCATCAGCCCGGTATGTGCTGCGTTAAGGTCGTAAGAATGTGCCAGGTTTTCACCGGCAGAAGTATACCTGATGCCTATTTTTTTCATTCTTTTAAACGGATCAATGCCATCGGGTGTATTATGAGAGAAATAACCTCGTGTAAACATATCCGTTGCATGTTCTGCCGCAGCCAGCCTCAGCTTATCATCAGGTGCTACTATTCTTAAACCTCTGGCCTTTCTTTCGTCATTCACCAGTTGCAGCATTTGGGCTTCAAGGTCGGTACGTTGTTTAAATGATGCACTTTTAAATTCTTCCGATTCACTATACACCACTTCAGCAGCGCCGGATATTTTGGGTGGTTCCGGAATATTAAAAACGGGAGCCACTTTATCATCAAACCAACCGGTAGCATTGGCCAGCGAAGAAAGCAATACCGTTTTATTTTCCTTAGCAGGCGTATCAAACCATACGGATGCAGTAAATATCTTGGCTAAAAATAAGGCTATTGCAACTCCTGTTAAAAAGCCCGGTATCAACCCGGTTATTTTATTAGCAAAAGATTGCTGAATTTCTTGTGGAATTATTTTTTTTATCCCTGTAAAAAGCAACCACAAAACAATTAAAGCTATAATAAAAACTATAAAAAAAGCGAGGGGCTTCTGCCATTCTTCGCTTACAGAAAAATTTTGTGCCAGCAGCGTTGCTGCATTATTGTACAATACGGCTGCAAGTATAAGGGCACCAGCCCAGCGGATAAGATCTAAAAAGCTATGGATAAAGCCACGCCGGTATCCCAACCATGTAAAAAAAAGTATCGACAGGGCTAATATAATATCTGCTGCGTTCAAGTTAACTGTTCATTGCAATAGGTGAATTAAAAAAGGCGGAATCTTCCAACACACTTGAACAAAGATTCCGCCCTGAGACTATAAACCATCTTTATTAGTAACGTCCGTCTTTTTTATCCTTGGCCCTGCCCACACCATAACCTACACCTGCACCAGCTGCACCACCTATAACGGCACCTGCTGCCCTGTTTCTTTTATTGATGATAGCCCCGGCCACTGCACCTGCTGCACCACCAATTACTGCGCCTTTAGCAGCTTTGCTCCATCCTTTTTTCTTTGGTGCTGCTGCTGGTGCCTCTGCTACCGGCGCCGGCGTATTTACTGTAGTTGCTGCTTTTCTGGCTTTTTCCTCTTTCCATTTTGCAAATTGAAGAGAATCTCTCAATTCAGATGCAGACAATACTTTTGTTTCGTCTTTTGCTTTGTTTTTGCACGATACCATCATTGTGGTAACTGCAAGGATCATTAATATTCTTTTCATACTGTTAGTTTTTCAATTCGTGAAATATAATTATCATTCTAATACCCCTTTTGAGAATACCGTGCCAAACTCGATAAAAATTGTTAAAGAAATGTTGAGGTCTTTTTTATCAACACCAAAAACAATTGATTTTTAAAGAAGTATTTTAAAGGATGTGGAAAAGTCTGCCGGCCATATAATAGCCGGAAAAAAGATAAAATGAGAATGGATCGGGGTAAAAATCCAGCATCATTTTAAAGTCCTGTATCCTGTAAAAAACCTCTGCAAAGTTATGGTGATAGTGGCCCCTGGTTGTTACACAGTTAAATAATGATGTTGCATAATTCACATATAGCTTAAATATGGGTTTCGTAACTCGTCCTTATGTCTTCATCACAACTGTTTGGAAGATTTCATATCCCTTCGGGCAATATCATTAAGTGAAGAGAAAATATTCAATTCTCAACACTCAATGTTCAATTTTCAATAGAAATGCAGTTTATATTATTTTTTGTCGTTTTTGTAAAAGAAGCTACAATCAAATACTCTTGTATTTTATTGAATATTGAGTGTTGAGTATTGAATATTGAGCATTTTTTAAGCTCTTTAACCTAATGGCATTGCCTGAAAGGGTGAAATTCTTGTTCTAATAATGATTACCGCAGGAAATGTTCCGGGTAAAAGAATGACTACTTTTTATTATTTAGAATATAACTAATTTTAGTTGCTGAATGATTGGCTTTGCAATTAAACACTATAACAATTACGCCACTTAACCTGCACCATGCTTTCCACACGTCATGAAATATTTATTGAAGTAGCTGCTACGCTGAGTTTTTCTAAAGCTGCAGAAGTATTGTTTATAAGTCAGCCCGCTATTAGTAAACATATGAAAGCGCTGGAAACATTTTACAAAACCACTTTATTTGAAAGAAAAGGAAATGCTATACAATTAACCAAAGGCGGCCATTTGTTATTAGCCCGTTTAAAGGAAGCAAAAAAAATACAGGATCAGTTAGAGTTTGAACTGAGCGTTCTTAAAGATCATTTTAAGGCAAAGGGACAATTAAAATTAGGCGCCAGTACCACCGTGGCCTTATACATTATACCCAAAATATTATCTGCCTTTCATCAAAAATATCCCGAAGTAAAGATCAGTTTGCTCAACAGGAATACTGATACCATCAACAAGGCATTGCTGGACCAGGATATTGATATTGGTATTGTGGAAGGCAAGAAAAAAAATTCCACCATTTTATACCAGCCTTTTATAACTGATGAAGTGGTGGCCGTTTGCAGTGCCAAAAGCCCCATTGCAAAAAAAAGAGTACTTACCGTACAGGAAATTAAAAACTATCCTGTTGTATTAAGAGAACAGGGTTCGGGAACGCTGGCAGCATTAAAATACAACCTGGAAAAGAATGGCATTAAATTATCCGATCTTAAAGTAACTGTACGGCTTGCAGGTACCGAGGCATTGAAAAATTTTTTAAGAGAAGATAATTGCCTGGGTTTTTTACCCAAAGGTGCTATATTAAAAGAATTACGTGATGGCGACCTGGTGGCAATAAAAATAGAGAAGTTCCAGATCATCCGCGACTTCTTTTTTATTCAGCGGCATGGCACAAATAACAATGAGCTAAACAAGGCTTTTATCCGTTTTTGTAAAAAGGGGCTATAACCAAAAGTTATAGTCCATAACATTTTTATTGGTAATTGGTTATCGTTTCAGCTGTAGTTTTACGTAATGCTAACAATAAACAAACCATTTACATTTGCAAGTACCCTTACCTGCGCTGCCTGTAAAAAAGAATATCCCCTGGCTTCAATAAATACTTATGCTACCTGTTGTAACCAGCCATTGGTTGTTGAATACGATTGTTCTCCAGGTGCGTTTGAAAAGCCGCTTCCATACGCTCAAAACAATATGTGGCGCTATGCGCCTATGTTACCGGTACTGGACGAAAACAATATCATCTCACTTGGCGAAGGAATGACCCCGGTATTTTCTTTACACAAACTTGCCGACAGGTTTGGATTTACTAACCTGCAAATGAAAGATGAATCTTTTAACCCCACCGGTTCATTTAAAGCAAGAGGATTAAGTGTGGCAGTATCTAAAGCAAAAGAATTGGGCATCACACAATGTATTATACCCACTGCAGGAAATGCCGGTGGTGCATTAGCGGCTTACTGTGCAAAGGCGGATATAAAATGCACCGTAGTTATGCCCCGCCATACACCCAATATTTTTAAACAGGAATGTGAAGCATATGGCGCCGAACTAATATTGATTGACGGATTAATAAATGATTGTGCCAAAAAAGTAATGGAGCTTAATAAAGACCATCGCTTTTTCGACATCTCCACTTTAAAAGAACCCTACCGTTTAGAAGGAAAAAAAACAATGGGTTATGAAATTGCTGAACAACTGGACTGGCAGTTGCCCGATGTGATCATTTATCCTGCAGGCGGTGGCACGGGCCTGATCGGTATCTGGAAAGCCTTTAAAGAGATGATCTCACTGGGATGGATACACGGTAATTTGCCCAGGATGATCGCTGTGCAATCTAAAAAATGTGCACCGATATTACATGCTTTAAAAGATCCTGTTAACTGGAAAAACAATTTTATTCCGGCGCCTACTATTGCTAATGGGTTGGCGGTGCCTTATCCTTTTGGTATGGATATGATGCTGCAGGTTTTAAAAGAATCCGGCGGAACCGCTGTGGCTGTTGAAGAAGAAGATATTGTTGCAGGCGTAAAGGAAATAGCAAAAACTGAAGGGATGCTGATCTCGCCTGAAGGTGCTGCCACCTGGAAAGCTTTATTGTATCTGAACCGTACTAAAATAATTGCTTCCTCAGAAAAAGTTTTACTGCTGAATACCGGCACTGGTTATAAATACCTGGATAATATCTTTCCATTATAGCCTTCACTCGTCCTCGTCTCCGACGAGGATGTATTGGTTTTGAGACTTTGTCTCAAAAAGCCGCAGGCTTTTAATAAACTCCGCCCTGCAAAACAATCCCACTATTTCTTTATCTTTCTAAAAAAATAGCATGAACAGGAGAAACTTTATCAAAAACAGTTCCATTGCTGGTTTATCAGCAACTGCATTATCATTTGCTGCCTGTAACCAGCCCACTACCAAAAAAGATAACAACACTGCAAATGGTGCAGCGGCAGCAACCGATAGTTTTGTGTTGAACGAGATCACCATCGATGCCCTGCAACAAAAAATGCTGTCTGGTGAATATACTTCCAAAGCTATTACACAATTGTATATCGACCGCATTAATCAAATTGATAAAGCCGGACCTAAACTAAATGCCGTTATTGAAATGAACCCCGATGCACTCACCATTGCCGATGCTATGGATGCAGAAAGAAAAGCGGGAAAAATAAGAGGTCCCTTGCATGGTATCCCCGTTTTAATAAAAGACAATATTGATACAGCAGATAAAATGCAAACCACCGCAGGTGCGCTGGCATTAGCAGGTAATATTGCAAAACAAGATGCATTTATTGTTGGCAAACTTCGTACAGCCGGTGCCGTATTGTTAGGCAAAACCAACCTGAGTGAGTGGGCCAATTTCCGTTCCACCAGCAGTTGCTCAGGCTGGAGTAGCCGCGGCGGGCAAACCAAGAGCCCTTATATACTCGATCATAATCCCTGCGGTTCCAGTTCAGGTTCTGGTGTGGCGGTGGCAGCCAATCTTTGTGCAGTGGCCATTGGTACCGAAACGGATGGTTCTGTTACCTGCCCAGCATCGGTAAGCGGATTGGTGGGCATAAAACCTACGGTGGGTTTACTCAGCCGCTCGGGCATCATTCCCATTTCTTCAACACAGGATACGGCCGGCCCTTTGGCACGTACGGTAAAAGATGCGGCTATTTTATTGAGCGTATTAGCCGGCGCTGATGCCAATGATGCAATAACTGCCAGCAGTAACGGTAAAGCACAAACGGACTACACTAAATTTTTAACTGCTGATGCATTAAAGGGAAAAAGAATTGGCATTGACCGTAAGAAGAAAAGTACCAATCAAAACCTGGAAAAACTATTAGATGATGCCATTGCAGTGCTGCAGCAACAGGGCGCTATTATTGTGGATATTGATTACCTGGCAAAAATTAACCCACTGGGCAAATACGAAATTGAAATTTTACAAACCGAATTTAAAGAGGGTGTAAATAAATACTTAGCTAATAGCAGTATAAAAATTAAAACCGTTGCCGACGTTATTGCATTCAACAAAGCCAACGAAGAAAAAGCTATGCCTTATTTTAAACAGGAGCAATTAGAAAACTGCGATAAAAAAACCGGACTGCAAAGCCATGCGTACCTGGAAGCATTAAGCAAAGGCCGTGATACAGTAAGAAAAATCATAGACACTGTTATCACCGAAAATAAATTAGATGCCATTGCCGGCATTACCATGGGGCCAAGCTGTAGTATTGATATGCAATACGGCGACCGCTGGGGCGAAGATTTTTTAACGCAGCCTGCTGCAATGTCCGGTTATCCGCATATCACGCTGCCTTGTGGTACCACACACGGCTTACCTGTTGGCCTTTCTTTTTTTGGTGCGGCGTATACTGAACCGCAGTTGATAAGCCTGGCGTATGCGTATGAGCAGGTAACAAAGAAAAGAGTACCGCCAACTTTTATTAAATCGTATTTGGATTGAGAAAAGTTTCTTTCCTAAAAAGCAATCCTCACCCGGCGAAATTAAAAAGGATTATATTTGTGAGTAATCATTTTATTCGTTAATGAAACGCATTATAATTATTGCTGCATGTATCATTGTAATTGTTGCAGCTGTTTATGTACTTAAAGATGCTGCGAACCAGGTTATAAGAGTTAAGGTGGATACACTGTATACTTATTTTCATAAGATACAGGACTCCATCAGGAAAAAAAATTATCCCATCAATATGGACAGCCTGAAAAAACAGGTGCATGATTCTATGATGAATTCAACCACCTGGGACAAACTGGAGCGTTTAGAAAAATCTGTTAACGCTTATAAACAACCCTGATCCACGCAAGCCTTAATTTTACATACTCTTTATATTGCTGCTGTATCGCCAAATAAAATACCAGGTAATTAAAATTTGAAAAAGAATAAATGTTGGAAGAATAAATGGATATTGCTCAAAAGGTTTCAGCATATTACCATGAGCTAACATTATTGGCAGATCAATAATATTAAACACAACAATCACTATAAGCAATGCCTTGTTGCCTTTGAAATACCACCAGCAGCATATGCCATACATAAGCTCCAGCGCAAAATTCAGATATGGATAATCAATAATTCCCCAACCCCAAACAGGTGTAGCTGAAAATGGTGAAAGCCGAATGTCGCTTTCGTGAAATACCATGTCAATAACAATATGTGATAAAACGCCAATTGCAAAAGCAATAGCAAGTTTGCGGTTTTTATAGCCCCAATTAATAATGGCAAAAGAAATTAAAGCTACCACAACACCAGAAAATACAGAGTGTGAATACGGCAAAAAATCAAGGTGCAGTTTTCCGTTAACAACTGAAAAATGTTCCCATCCCAGGTAACTAAAAATTACCCAGCATATTTCTACTAATTGTACGGAGATCAGCAATGGAAATATTGAAACTGCCGGTAGCTTCTTTTTAATTAACAAAGCTGTAGCTGCATGACTTATTGCATACATAATGCATGATTTATTTTATGCAAAAAAACCATTTCATTTTATTAAGAAACTGACTTTGCTGCTGGTAAACATGGTCAGACGAGGACGTCTTGCTGCCGGTAAACATGGTCAGACGAGGACGTCAGACCATGTTTACCGGCTTTTTGCTTTTTCTTTCATTTCCACAGTAGGTTCCATCATGCTTACACGGTTACCCTCTGTATCAAAAAAAGAAACGTACATTCCAAAGCCGGGTATTTCCATAGGTACGCCAATTATTTTACCACCCGCTTTGTCAATTTTGTTCATCGATCTTTTAATGTTGTCCACCTCAATAACCACCGATGGGTATTCTGCCGGCATATCGTTGCTTTTGGTATAAAAACCACCATTGATCATCCCCACTTTTTTGGGCCTTCCTTTTTTGTCAACTTCCGCAGTGGTGGTTGCTATCACATAGTTGCCCATATCCTCGCCCAGCATTTGTGTTTGCCAACCAAATGCCTTGGTATAAAATTTTGCCATTCTCTTTCTGTCTTCTGCAGGCATTTCAAAATGTACTACAGGATCTGATTTTTTTGTACCCCGCAGGACACTTTGTGCAGGTTTTTTGGTGGTTGCTTTTTTTGAAGTACTCATTTTATTTGTGTTTATTTTTTATTCAAAAACTCTCCAATTAATTCAACTGTCATCCCTGGTAATTTACTTTCGGGAACAGGGCTTTCTGCTACTCCCATATAAGAACCATGTATAGCGGGCAGTATCACCAGGCTGGAATTTGGTATCAGCTTTGACATAGCAACTGCATGATTATTCTGTATAACATCATGGTCGCCATTGATGATCAAAACAGGTACTTTGATTGAGCTAATGTCTTCGTCTTTCCAATCCTTAAATTGCAGCATACGCTCTTTGTCTTTCTCAAACATCGTTTGCAACTTGTTGCTGTCTGGGTTTACTTGCAGAAATGCAGTTTTTAAAGACTGCGGCATATCTTTTATTGTTGCTCGCTTCATACCTTCAAAGAACCCTTGTGGCAAACCTTCTCTTTTATAAAATGTTGAAGCAAGGATAAGTTTGTTTACAATTTCAGGATGCCGGATTGCAATTTGTATCGCAGCATTTCCACCATTGCTAAATCCAAAAAATGATGCTTTTGAAATAGTAAGATGGTGTAATAATGCTGCCACATCATCTGCATCCTGCTCAAAACTTTCGGGTGAATTTCTATCGTTAGTGCGTCCGTGTGCCTGAAGCTCCATTGCAATCACCTTAAAATCTCTGGCAAGCATTGGTAACACTTTACCAAAGGTACTTTCAATGGTAGAGCCACCACCATGAAGTAACACCAGTGGTGCTCCGGCTCCATGTATTTCGTAATACATTTTAATTCCATTTACAGGAGCATAGCCGCTAATGCTGTCTTGCTTTACGGTTTTGTTTTCAGTTGATGGAGTATTCTTTTTCGTGTCTTTTGAATTATCGCAGCTTACAATTGTGAATGCTGTAAATGTGATTAAAATTGTTGTTCGAATCATTGGTTATAATTATTCGTTCTTAAGTTTATTCCAATGTCCTGCCCGCATTTTGCAAAATGCATTGTGGTGCATCGCATTTTTCCTATGGGCAGGGTTTTGTAAAGTTTGATTTATTTTTTTGACGATTGAAACAAGAATTGGGATTTACAAAGTCTCTTATTCTAGTTCACTTTTATTATTTTTTTTCAAATTGTTTAAGGATAAGCATTGTGCAATTTGAAGTTGAATGATGTCTTAGATCAATAAATGCCTGGTATTCGGGGTCATTGTAAAAATTATTTACAGCATCTTCTGATGGAAATTCGATTATTGCATTCATTGTTTTGGGTATCCCTTCTAAGGCTTTTGGATTTGTTTCCATCGCAAGAACTTTTGCACCATGTTTTTCGAGCAACGGTTTTACCCGGGGCGGATATTTACTAAACATTTCAAAGTCGTTAATATCATATGCGTTTACAATGTATACTGCCATTTTTTTAGTTTTGTATATTATTTAGTTTGACTTCTCTATCCAAAAATACTTTCTAAAAATCTTTCTGGTTGGGTTTGAGATTGCACATTTTTTGCTTGCATTAGCTTTTTTATGCGCCTGCTGATAAGCCCACTCTATTACCTTCGGTATCAATAAAGATGGAGATAACACCTGCGGGAATTTTTGTTTTAGGCTGAAGTATTTTACCACCGGCTGATTCAATCTTGTCAATTACTTTTTGTATAGATGGACTTGCATTAAGATAAATAAGCATCCCGTCCCTGGAAGGTTTCGATTGTTTATTTTTTACTAAACAACCTGAAAGTATGCCTGATAAAGCCATTATTGTATCCGGTAACCGGGGAAACAATACCATCTCATCTCTGCCATCTTCCTTTTTTGGTGTTATCATTTTAATAGCCAGAATTGTTTCATAAAATTTCTTTGCTCTTTCTATGTTTGTAACGGGTATTTCAAACCAATTAATGGCATTCACTTTCGCACTTATTTTTTTTATCATCTTGTTTTATTTTTTGTTTACGAATACTTATTTTATTTTTTAAACAGGATACTAAAGTGGCTGGTAACAATTCAAAACAACGCCTTTGTCCATTGTTTCCGTTTTGATAATTTTCAGCCCCGGTGTTTTCATCCCGTCTTTGAAGAAACGTTTTCCACTTCCGGTAATAACAGGATGAATTAAGAACCGGTACTCATCAATAAGATTGGCTCTCATCAGCAATTGCACAAGCGTTGCACTGCCTTCAATGTGAATTTCATCACCAGGCTGTTTTTTTAGTGTAGTAATTGTCGTTAGTATGTCTCCTTTGATAATAGTTGAATTATTCCAGCCTGCTTTTTGTAGTGTGGCAGACACTACATATTTTGGTACACTGTTGATCTTATCTGCCAATCCATCCTCATTATTTTTCAGCGGCGACCAATAAGGTGCAAGCATTTCATAAGTTGTTCGTCCAAAAAGAATAGCACCACATGCGTCCATTGTTTTTACAATATAGGCTCTTCTGTCATCGCTGTCAAAGGGCATAAACCATTCTTTCATAGTGTCACCGTCAAACACACCATCAAGCGTCATCCATTCAGAAACTATCAGCTTTCTCATTTTGTTTCAAGATTGTACTGCTTAATTATTTTACGTTGCTTTCCAGTTTATCAAATGAAGATTGCCAGCCTTTAATACACTCATCGCCTATTTCAGCAGGTACACCAGTTGACTCCATCACCATATTTGTTTTATCACCCATTGCTTCAAATGTTAGTGTTACCACCAGTTCCATTGGCATTTCCGGCATTTTATAATAAGATGAAGGAACTATGTTACCCTCACTATCTGCAAAACTGTCGGTATACACTATTTTTTGTTGTGGTACAATCTCTGTGTACGTGCCTGTAGACCATATCTCTGTTCCATCCACCGCTTTCATGGAATTTAAATATTTACCGCCCACTTTAAAATCAATGGCACTGTTAGAGCAGGTATATTCCTTAGGCCCCCACCATTTTTTAAAGCTTTCATGGTCTGTCCATGCTTTCCATACTGTTTCAAGTGGAAGGTTCAATGTTCTTACAATGGTAATTGTTTTATGTTTTTTGGCTGTTAAAGTGCCGTTGCTTGTTGTCATGCTATTTATTTAGCGGTTAAACGAATAATAGTTACTGTAATTTATACCCTGTAAGATCAGGCTTAAATGATAGTAACTATTATAGAATTCGTTAAATAAATTGTATGATTCACACATTGTAATACAGCTATGCAAAATCTTCTGTTCGCCGGAGTCTGCGTCTTTTTATTTCAGGATCATACCACTTACTTATTTCACTTTACTTTCTAATTTATCAAATGAAGATTGCCAGCCTTTGATGCAATCATCATATAGTTCTTCCGGTATACCCACGTGTGTTAACGACATCATTGTTTTACCACCCACTTCTTCAAAGTTTACGGTTACCAACAACGTCAGTGGCATTGAAGGCATTTCATAATACGATGCAGGCACAATATTTCCCTCGCTGTTGGCAAAGCTATCGGTATACACTATTCTTTTTTGAGGAATGATTTCCCTGTAGGTTCCTGTTGCCCAAATGTCTTTTCCATCCGGCCCTCTCATGGCATTTAAATATTTACCGCCCACTTTAAAATCGATGTTGCAGTATGGGCAGGTATATTCTGCCGGACCCCACCATTTTATAAATATTTCCGGTTTTGTCCATGCTTCCCATACTTTGTAAAGCGGAAGGTTAAAATTTCTTTTAATGGAAATTGTTTTTTGTAGCGCAGCAGTAGCGCTATCGCTATTTGTTGTCATGATTGTTAGTTTATTAATTTAAAAATAATTACCTGCCAAATATTGATACCCGCTATGTAAACCTGGTGTACAAATTTCCACATCCATAACAATACACCGCTAAATGGAGGTTCCCGTTTTAATGGTATCACCTTCGCACCTCTTGAATTAACCTCATTAGTTTCTGTTGGCGTTACCCGGGCGGCAAAAAGATAAATCACCTTCCCTCCTTCTCCCATTGTATGTTTTGCTATCCCGGTTGTTGTGGCAACCTCATCAGTAGTATCCTGAATTTGTGGAAATGATTCCATTTCTTTTCCCGTCTTTTCCATAGGTAGTATTTGCATTTTTTTCTTTTTTAACCAAGTACAAAGTTTACGCCATTAAAACTCCGCTTTAAATGCCATCAGCAATTACACAATTTGGGGAAAGAATTACATGATTCACAGGTGGTGTGGTATTTGAGGGGTGGTGTTTACCGGGCAAGGCAAAGGGGTGGGAAGGGTTTGAGGGCTGAAAGAAAAATGTTCAAATGCTCAACGCTCAATTTTCCCACAGGGCCCTGCGGGCAATGAAATACAAGTGCATTTTATGTTGAGAATTGAACATTGAGCGTTGAATATTGCCCGCAGGGCCTTGTGGGAACATTTTTTTAAGCCTCCGTCTTTAAAGCATCGTCCGGCAATAATAAGCTTCGCATCAAAAAACTACAACTTCTCAATAATATCCCTGTACCCTTTACCAATAGGAATAGCCACGCCGCTCACCTCCACCATTTCAGCAGTGTAAGAATCAATTTTGTTTACAGCAATGATAAACGACCGGTGTATTCTTTTAAAAAGATGTGCAGGCAGCAACGCCTCTATCTCATGCGTACTTATCTTGGACAGGTATTCTTTTTTTGTAGTAACGATGCGGATGTACTCCCGCTGGCTTTCTATATAAACAATATCTGCAAATAAAATTTTCACTTTCTTTTTTTGCACATTCAAAAACAGGTGGTCTTTTGTTTCCGTGCTTTCGTGATGCTCCTGCTTTTCACCACCTGCTTTGCTCACTTTAGTTACGGCGGTTAAAAAACGTTCAAACTCAAAAGGCTTCAGCAGGTAGTCGGTAACGTTAAGTTCAAAACCCTCCACTGCGTATTGATGGTAAGCTGTGGTAATGATTACTGCAGGCGGATGCGCCAATGTTTTTAAAAAAGCCATGCCTTTTAATTTAGGCAGGTGTATATCCAAAAAAATAAGATCGGTATTATTATGTCGCAACCAGTCTGTAGCAAGTATAGCATCTTTAAATGTGGCCTGCAATTGCAGAAACTGTACCTGTGCAATATAATCTGCCAACACTTTTACCGCCAGGGGTTCATCTTCTATTATGATGCAGGTTATTTTAGACATGGCTTGCCAAATTGATTTTTAAAGTAGTTGTAAACACTGCTGCCCCCTGTTCTGCCGCCAATGTATAATCTGTATACAACAATTCCAACTGGCGCCGCAGGTTGGTAAGGCCAATATTTTCTTTAACCGTTCCTTCAGTAACTCCTTCTGAAGAATTTTGTACAAAAAAAGTTAACTGCCGTTGCCTTACCGAAAGATGAATATCCACAAAAGGATTACCCCTTGTTTCTGATACACCATGTTTAAATGCATTTTCCACCAATGGCATCAGCAGCAGTGGTGGTAAAGCCTGTTTCATATCTTCAATATCGTAATTAAAATTTACCCGTAAAGAATCATCATACCGCAATTTTTCAAGTGCAATATAATCGTTGATGATCTTTAGTTCCTGTTCTATTGCAATGTATGCGCCGCCGGTTTCGTACAGCATAAAACGTAATATTTTTGAGAGGCGCAAAATTGATTCCGGGGCCAGGTCGCTCTTATCTCTTGCAAGAGAATAGATGTTATTTAAAGTATTGAATAAAAAATGCGGATTGGTTTGCGATTTTAAGTAGTTCAGTTCGGCCTGTTGTTTTTCAATACGCAGTTGTTGCGTTGCTGCTTGTAATTGAACATACTTATAGATATGCCTGATGGTGGCAAAAAAGAAAACGGAACCCACACTATATCCCATTTGCGCTGCCAGGGCTTTATCCAGCGAGGTAAAGGTTATCAGCTCCGTATAAATATGTAACTGTATACCCAACTGCCGCCAAACGTACATACCATAAGCCCAAAAGATACAATGGATCCACAAAAGCGCAATGCCCAAAATAATATTGTAAATGATGTAACGCCTTTTTTTAAATACTACCGGCATAGTATACTCGAAAAATATATAATTCATTACAATAAGAAATGCTATCCGCCAAATATTATTCACCACGGCCTGCAATAATGTGCCCTTGAAAGTGGAGAGATTACTCACCAGCCAAAGTGCCGCATAAGCAAGCCCCGTTAATAAATAAAATGCAACCTTCCTTTTTTCTGCCGATAGCTTCATGCCGTTGTTTGTTCAATAAAATTAGGCAAATCTTTTTCGTTTCGTTGTG
>Ga0068859_100001976_pt1 | contig 20932 bp, 17 predicted proteins | sample KBSSwiS22_FD_66585 | JGI IMG/M metagenome (GOLD analysis project Ga0068859, IMG submission 66585) | Switchgrass rhizosphere microbial communities from Kellogg Biological Station, Michigan, USA - KBS Switchgrass S2-2 | ecosystem: Host-associated > Plants > Roots > Rhizosphere > Soil ...
CTACGACAAGAGCACCGAGAGATACACGTCGCACATCGAGGCCCTGCTGAGCCTCGCCCGGCTCGACGTGCAAGCGGGTCGCGTCGAAGAGGCCGATCGATGGGCCCGGCGCGCTCTCGATCTCGCCGAGAAGTTCCGCGGCCGAGTCGCGCGATCCGCCTGGGTGGGCCTGAGTCAGGCGGCGCTGGCCGAGGTCGATCTCGCCCGCGGAAGCCAGGCCGAGGCGCAGCGGCTCTTTTCCGAGTCGCTCGCCCAGATGCGGCCGACGCTGGGGGATTCCCATCCCGCGGTCCTCGAAGCGCAGAGCCGGCTCGCCGGGAACACCGCGCGGGCGGCGCGCGACGCCCGACGCTGATTCTCGGGCGCCGCCGCCGCCAAAAGAGCCCCGCTCCTACTCCTTGTCGCTCGGGTCGTTGAAGAGCGCGGTCAGCTTGATGCTGCCGTGCCCGAACTGCGGGAAGTCGGGCGTCGCCGAGTCGCCCGGATCCAGGTTCGACGCGGTGTCGTCCGGCGGAAACAGGACGAGCGAGCGGAGGAACTCGAGCACGGCCCGCCTCCGCGGCGGGTCGAGCGCGGCGAACGCGTCCCGCGAGGCCTGCGCCTCTCCCCCGTGCCGCAGGATGACCTCGGCCAGCGTGACGCTGCGCCCGTCGTGGCCGTAGGAGGCCTTGCTGCCGATGCCCCACAGAGGACGCGTCAGGAACTGCTTCTGCAGGGTGCCGTCCCAGTTGCGCTCGTAGAACGAGGGCCCCAGGTCGTGGCGCTTGAAGTCGGTGAAGATGTTCTGGACGAGGAACGGCTGGAGGCGGGGCTTCTTGAGAGACGGCATGCCGGACCTGTCGTCGACGGGGTCGGCCAGAGGCGTCGCCGTCGCGTACAGGCCGTTGAAGATCCCGTGCTTCTCGTCGTAGACGGTCTCGACGTCGGCGACCCGGCGGTCGCGATCGATGCCGAGGTCGGCCATGTGGCACGACGTGCAGCCGATCTGTCCCATCACCAGTGCTCCCCGCTTGGTGACGCCGTTCTGCTCGTAGAGCGCGGGCTTGAAATAGTTCAGGAGATAGAACTCCAGATAGTCCACGAGCGCGGTCGGCACCTCGCCGCCGGAGACGTTGCCGTTGGGCTCGCCGGCGGGGTTGGGAACGGGAGGCGCCTCGATCCTGTCCGTGCGGCCGTCGAGGACCATGCCCGAGGGCGTCGTGACGCGGCCGTGCGCGCTCGCGATGGCCAGGTCGGGGTCGGCGGCCTGCAGGCCCATCTCCGCGTTCAGGGCGCCGACGACGAACTCGCGAATCGAGATCGTGCCGCCGTGCGCGAAGTAGGGCCGCACCCGGAGGTCCGGATCCACTCCCTGGACGTGCGATGTGTCGACCGTGCCGGTAGGCGACGCCGTGATCGCGCCGTAGTCGATCCCCTTGGCCTTGAGGGAACGCGTGACCGGCTGGCCGCCCGCCCTCGCCGCGAGCAGGGCGTCCGCCTGGATCTGCCGGAGCGCGCCCGTGATCTCGTCGGCCAGCATCTCCTTGAGGCCGAGGCCGAAGAGGTGCGGCGCATCCCGGCTGTCCGGTCGCGTGACGACGTCTCCGCCGCCGCCCGCCGCGCCGCGCGGACGCCCGTGGCAGGCCGCGCAGCTGTCGGCGAGGCCGGCGCCGATCGCGAGTGTCGTGTTGATGTCTCCGGTCCCGTCGTCGGTGACCGGGCCCTGGCCGTCGGCCCGCGTGAACTTGCGCTGGAAGAGCTGCCGCCCGCGGCGGATCGCCCGGTACGGGTCGCGGCTGATCAGGAACGACGCGGAGCCCGGCGTGTTCCAGTCGCCGCGCCCGGCGCCGACCTCCTCGGCGAGCGACTTGTGGATGCCGTCCGCGGCCGCGTTGGGCGCCTGCGTCCCGTCGATCATCTGCCCCCGCGCGACGACGGGGGCGACGAGACCCAGGGCCAGGACGAGGCTCCCCACCTGAACGAGTGCGGGTCTGCTGCGCATGTCTCCTCCTCGGGTCCTCATCAGGGAGAGCGGAAATCGACGGCAAAAGGCGACAGACGTGGCCGGTGACTGCCGTCACGGGGCCCGGTGGAGGCCCGGCGCCCTCGCCGGCACGCCGAGAAAGCCGGCGACGCAGACCGTCGGCGCCCGATCGTTCCGTCCATGGGATCGCGCGCCGGCCTAGTCCGGCCAGTGCAGGCCGAACCCCACCGAGAGGAACACGGCCATCTCCTTGCGCGTCAGCGGCCTATCCGGGCAGAAGAGAGGCGGACTCTGGCTGCATCCCACGGTGATCCCGGAGGCCTTGAGCGCCTCGACATACTGGAAGAACGGGTCGTTCGTGGGCACGTCGTCGAACGATGCGGTCGCCGGCGCCGGGCTCACGGCCCGCTTCCACCAGAGCTCGACCCACGAGAACGCTCCGGAGGTGTCAGCGCCATCGTTGATCTCGACGTCGATCGCGAGAAGGTTGTGTACGTTCTGCGCCAGCTGGAAACCGAGCGGGACGGCGTTGTAGTCGGTGTCCAGCCCGGAGTGCTGCGAGCAGGAGAACGCCACGACCGGCGTCACGTTTCCGTTGCGGTCCACGAGGCTCAGGGCAATCCCCGTCACCGACGGTGCGCTGCACGCTCCCTCCAGGCCGACCGTGTCCAGGACGGCGCCCGACGGGATCGACGCGGTCGCGTAGTAATGGATATCGGTGCTGAAGATGTGGTTCTGCCGGGAGAAGTTGGACGGATCGGTCACGTAGGTCGGATAGGAAGAGTTGTCGTCGCTCAACGGCGTGAAAGAGACGGCGCCGACGACGGTGACGGTGTAGTCCTGAGTCCCGAACTCGTCCGGCGCATGCCGCGTCGTGGCGACCCGGACCTGCTTCGGCGCGGTCGCGGCGAAGGCCGCGCCGGCGACGAGGATCGCAAGCATCGTGCAGCTGATGCGCGTGGCGATTCCCACGGCTCTGGTCATGGCGATCTCCTTTTTCAGTTGGGCCAGTGCAGGCCGAATCCCTTCGAGAGGAAGACGGCCATCTCTTTGCGTGTCAGCGCTCGGTCAGGACAGAACTGCGGCGGGGTCTGGTTGCAGCCCGCCGTGATCCCCGACGCGGCGAGCGCTTCGACGTATTGGAAGAAGGGGTCGCTCGTGGGAACGTCGTCGAAGGTCGCGCTCGCAGGCGGCGGGCTCACGGTGCGCTTCCACCAGATCTCGACCCAACCGAATCCGCCTTCGGCATTGAAGGGATCGGCGGTATCGTCATTTTCGACGTCGAGGACCAGAAGGTTGTGTACATTCTGGGCGAGCTGGAAACCCAGCGCTGATGCGTTGTAGACGGTGGTCGGAGTAAAAGAGCTACCGGGTATGGAGAGCCCCACGATCGGCGTGACGAACCCAAACCGGTCGACCAGACTCAGGTGAACACTCGTGACCCCTGCGTTGACGTTAAAACCTCTGAGCCCTACGAAGTCGATCACCGCTCCGGATGGAACAGAGACCGTCGAGTAGTAGTGTGCGTCGACGCCTTGAGGAGTGTTTTCGCGGAGCCCCCCGAAGTCTGTGAACGTCGTGTAGGGCGAATAACTCGAGTTGTCGTTGCTTGCGGGTGTGAACGAGCCATAGCCGATCGTCGTTACCGTGTAGTCCTGTGTTCCGAACTCCTCGGGGGAACGCTGCGTGGTCGCGACCGGGCTCCTCGCGGAGGGCTTCTCGGCGGCGGCGGCTCCCGCTGCGACGGTCAGCGCAATCACGCAACCCAGAACTCTCGTAGGCACTCGCGCTCTAGGCATCGGGCACCCCGGGTGGAACTCTGAGAAGCATCATGGCTACCTCCTTCGGCCGGCCGGTGGCTTCTCGGCGGCTTGAAGGACAAAGAAGCAGGGTGTCGGAAAGGTTACAGACGGGGCCGCCGCCGGGCGGCGATGGAGGGACTAGCCCTTCGGCGCGAGGAGTTTCTGGAACCGGGAGTTCCCGCGCAGCGGGTCGAAGTTGGGGTCGATCTTGAGCAGAGCGGGCGTCAGAAGATACGGAATCTTCAGGAGAGGCTCGAGGCGATCGATCGCCTTTTCCGGCTCACCGACCAGCGTGTAGATCCGCGCGAGCTGGTGCTCGTAGTAGGGGCCGTTCAACGCGTCCTTCGAAGTGGGCTCGAGGGCCACGCCGTTCGAGCCCTCGCGGATCGCGTCTTCCTTTCGTCCGAGATACGCCAGAGCGAGGCCGAGACAGGCGTGACGCTGAGCGTCATCGGGAGCGACGCGAAGCTGTTCCTCGAAGGCTCTCCTCGCCTCGTCGGCGTAGCGGCGAACGTTCTCGGCGTCGCCCCTCGAGGCGTAGGCCTGGGCGAGGCAGAGGCCCCAGACGCCCCGGTCGCCGTCGAACTCCCCGGGCGTCAATCGGATGAGGAGATCTCGCTGCCGCGGATCCAGCGCCCAGCCGAAGTCCCCGACGGAGGCCACGAAGGCCACGAGCGCAGCCGTGTCGACGTCCCCGGACGCGGCCCGGAGCGCGGCTCGAGCTCCGGAGAGGTTCCCCTCCATCAGAAAGATCGTCGCCTCGTTCTGGATCAGGTCGAGGTTGGCAGGCGCCAAACCGAGGCCACGGTCGGCCGCGTCCCGCGCCTCGGAGAAGCGCCGAAGATAGAGAAATGCGCTACTCAGCGACAACTGCTGGCTCGCCGAGCGGGGATCGAGCGCCGCGGCCTGCTTGAAGTCCTCGAGGGCGGCGCCCCAGTTGCCCACCCCCTCCTCGGCCTGGCCCGTCGCCCTCAGAAGATCCGCGTCGCCGGGCGCGATTCGCCGACCGTTGACGAACTGCGTGAGAGCGCCTCTGGGGTCGCGGGAGACCTGCGACTCGTAGTTGCCGAGTGCCGCGTAGCCTTCCGGGCGGCTTGGCGCAAGCGCGACGGCCTTCTCGGCCGCCCGTCGAGCGCACGCCTTGAGCTCGGGCGTCGGCGTGGTGTTGACGTACAGAAACGAACACGCCCGCGAGACCTTCGACCACGCCTGAACAAACGCCGGATCCGACGCGACCGCCTGCTGGTAGAAAGCGAGCATCCTGCGGGTGCTGGCCGGATCGCTCGCCGCGTTATCCCAGAGCTCCTCGCCCTTGAGGAACGCGTCGTAGGCCGCGAGGCTGGCGGTCGGAGTCTGTGCGAGACCGCTCTTCGCGCCCGTTCCGAGCGCGACGTCGAGCGCCTGCGCGACGCGCGTGGCGATGTCCGACTGCACCTGGAAGACGTCCGTCAGTGAGGCGTCGAACGGCTGCCCCCACTTCGACGCCGGCGCTCCCGACTCGCGCACCTCCACCAGCTCCGGCGTCACGTGTACGCGGCTGGCGCTCGATCCCTTCTGCCAGCGGACCGTCGCCGTGAGGAGATACTTCACGCCCAGCTCCCGCGCGATCTCCTGAGGCGGCTTCTTGGACTTCTTGTACGGAGTAGAGCTCGCGCGGGCGATCACCTCGATGCCGTGCAGGTTCGTCAGCTTGCTGCGGACCTCATCCGCGATCCCATCCGCGAAGTAGTCGTCCTCGGAAGACCCGAGGTTCTCGAACGGCAGCACGGCGACGCGCTTGACCCTTCCCGCGTCGCCCTCGGACGATTGCGATTTCCGCAGGAGCAACGCACTCAGCACGGCGAGGGCAATGAGCAGTACGGCGACGATCAGAGACTTTTGTTCCGACACGGAAACAACCATTGGCGCCGAGCTCGACAGCATCGGCGCCGACGGGCTCGAGAGGTTGAACGCGATGTCGCTCGCCGCTTGGAACCGGCTCCTCGGATCCTTCTCCAGACAATGGCGGACGATCTGTTCCAGCGCGGGCGGGATTCCCCTCTCGGACTCTGAAAGCTCCGGCGGCTCCTCTTTCAGGATCGCCGCGAGCGTCTCTCCCGCCGAGTCGCGACGGAACGCCTGCCGGCCCGAGAACATCTCGTAGAGAATCGCCCCCAAGGAAAAGATGTCGGAGCGCCCGTCCAGCGCCTGGGCCTTCACCTGCTCCGGGGACATGTAGGCGGCCGTTCCCAGAACGACTCCCGGCTCCGTCGGATTGCCATCCACTGGTCGCGCGCCACGCTCGCCGTCGGCCTGAACCAGCTTCGCCACGCCGAAGTCCAGGATCTTGACCTGCTCGTCCTCGGTCACGAAGACGTTCTCGGGCTTGAGGTCCCGGTGCACGATGCCCTTCCCATGCGCGGCGGCCAGGCCCCTGGCCATCTGTACCGCGTACTCGACCGCCTTGCGCAGAGGCAGCCGTTCCAGGGTCATCCGCTCGCGCAGCGTCTGTCCCTCCAGAAGCTCGCTGACGATGTAGAACGTCCCATCCTGCGTGCCCACGTCGTAGATGGTCAGGATGTTGGGATGGTTCAACGCCGACGCCGCCTGCGCTTCCGTCTCGAAGCGCCGCACGCGCGCGGCATCGGCCGAGAACGACGCCGGCAGGACCTTGACCGCGACGTCGCGCTTGAGCCGATGGTCCCGCGCCCGGTAGACCTCTCCCATCCCTCCCGAACCGATCAGCGCCAGGATCTCGTAGGGCCCCAGCCGAGCGCTCACGGCGAGCCGCCCGCCGTCCAGCCCGAGCTCCATGAGGCACACCGGGCACGACTCCCCGTCCGACCGTGATCGGAGCATCGCCCCGCAGGCGCGGCAGTGCTCGTGTTCGCCCGTCCGCGCGTCCAGCTCAAGACCTCAGGACGCCCAGCAGATGGCGGATCTCGTCGTCCACCTCGGAAGGGTCTCTCACGGTCTCGGCGATTTCCGCTCGCAGCAACTCTCCGAATCGCCGTCGAAGCCGGTGCACCGCGACCTTTACGGCGTCCTCCGTCATCCCGAGTGTCTGCCCGAGCTCCCGATACGGAGGGCCTCCCTCACCGGTGAGGTACCCCCTCATCGCCTCGAAGCGCCCCGCCCCCTCGCCCTTCCCCGACTCGTCGCGGAGACCGACCGCCGCGCGGTCCAGCACGGTCAACGCCCACTTTCGCTCGAAGAGCGCCTCCGGCGTCAGCTCGTCCGCCAGCTCGAGGCGGTACCGCCCCTCCGCGTCACGCGCGTCGAAAGAGAGAAGCGGGCTCCCCGGAGCCCGCTTCCGCGCTCGCTCGCGGTCGAGCTCATTCGAGAGGAAGTGCTTGACGGACGCGAGCAGGAACGAGCGAAAGCGGCCCAGGTCGGGCCGCACGTCGTCCAGGAAGCGGCGTTCGATGAGCCGAGCGAAGTAGCCCTGCGTCAGGTCTCGCGCGGCGTCGGCCTCGTATCCCTGGCGCCGGATGAACGCATAGAGCGGAAACCAGTATGCGCGGCAGAGTGCCTCGAGCGCGTCCCGCGACTCCACTCCCGTCCCGTCCCTCGCCACAAGAACGAGGCTCCAATGCGTCGTTTGGAAGCGTCCGTCCACGGGAGTGCCTGAAAACCGCTCTGATGTTACACGGTGCGTCGACTCCGCCAGTTACAATCCGCGCCCAATGGAAAAAAAGCGCAAGTTCCTCTTCGTGTCCCTGACGGGTCTGGTCGGCGACATCGCTTGGCAGGTCCTCAAGGAGGGCCACGAGGTCCGCTACTTCATCGGCGACGCCGAGGAGAAGGACATCGCGGACGGGTTCGTCCCGAAGACCGACGACTGGGAGAAGGACGTCGACTGGGCCGACGTGATCGTCTTCGACGACACGCTGGGCCAGGGCGAGAAGGCCGTCGCGCTGCGCGCGAAGGGAAAGGCCGTGGTCGGCGGCACGCCCTACACGGACCGGCTCGAGGACGACCGCTCCTTCGGCCAGGAGGAGCTCAAGAAGGCCGGCGTCACGATCATCCCGTACCGCGACTTCGACAACTTCGACGAGGCGATCGCGTACGTCCAGGAGAACCCGACCCGCTACGTCATCAAGCCGAGCGGCGCCGCCGGCAACGTCAAGCGGCGCCTCTTCGTCGGCGACGAGGAGGACGGCCAGGACGTGGTCCGGATGCTCGAGGCGTACAAGAAGGCCTTCGCGGACGAGATCAAGGTCTTCCAGCTTCAGAAGCGGGTCATCGGGGTCGAGGTCGCCGTCGGCGGGTTCTTCAACGGCAAGAGCTTCGTCCATCCGATCAACACGAACTTCGAGCACAAGAAGCTCTTCCCGGGCAACAGCGGACCGCCGACCGGTGAGATGGGCACGACGATGTTCTGGAGCGAGCCCAACAAGATCTTCGAGCAGACGCTGCTCAAGATGGAGCCGCGCCTCGCCGAGGAGGGCTACGTCGGCTACATCGACGTCAACTGCATCGTCAACAACAACGGCATCTACCCGCTCGAGTTCACGTCACGATTCGGCTATCCGACGATCTTCATCCAGCAGGAGGGCATGCTCACGCCGATCGGGCTCTTCCTCTGGGACCTCGCCCACGGCGTCGACCCCAAGCTGAAGTGCAAGAGCGGCTTCCAGGTCGGCGTGCGGATCGTGATGCCTCCCTTCCCCTTCGACGACACCGCGACGTTCGAGTCGTTCACCAAGAACGCCGTGATCGTCTTCAAGAAGGGCACGCCGGAGGAGGTCCACATCGAGGACGTCAAGATCGTCGAGGGGCAGTGGCTCGTGGCCGGCACCTCCGGCGTGGTCCTGACGGTCGTGGGCCTGGGACAGACGATGAAGCAGGCGCGCGAGCAGGCCTACACGCGCGTGCGCAACATCCTCATCCCCAACATGTACTACCGCGACGACATCGGCGAGCGGTGGGCCGAGGACAGCGACAAGCTGCACAACTGGGGATACCTGCGGTAGCGACTCGGGCCTTCCGCCACGCTCGCGAGTTGAAGCTGGCGGCGGCCACGACCGTCAGCGCATCATCGAGTTCCCGGTGGGCCGCCGCAGCTTAACTCTCTCGCTGAAGAGTTCGGCTTCGGGACCGTGCAGATCGAGCACCGCGGCCAGCACGAGCCTAATCCCGAGAATCGCGAGGCCCATTATCGAGAATGTCGGGATCGACCGCTTCAACCCGCCCCGAAGAGCTTCCCCGCGAGGTAGCCGATGAACGCCGCACCGAGGCCGATGACGGTCATCTGGAGGCCCTTGCGGCGCCAGTCGCCGACCGACGTCTGCGCCTCGTACGCGCCCACGAAGAAGAGCGCCGCGGCGGAGACCCCGATGGCCGTCCAGAGCGCGGAGAGGCGCGGCAGGAAGAAGAACGGCACGAGCGGGATGAGCGAGCCGACGATCGTCGCGACGCCCACGACCACGGCGCTCCGCAGCACCGAGCGCTCGTCGGAGGGCTCCAGTCCCTCGCCCTCGCTCATCAGCGTCGCGAGCGCGTTGTCCTCGTTCGCGGCGAGCGTCGCCACGATCCGGTCGAGGAGCTCTCCCCGAAATCCCTTGGCCGCGTAGATGCGGGAGAGCGCCTCGCGGGCACGGGCCGGATCCTCCCGCAGGTCCGCTGCTGCCGCAGCCGCTCGCCCTGGTAGTGGTCGGCCTGCGCCATGGAGGAGGTGTACGCGACCGCGCCCATCGAGACGCCCTCGGCGAACGTCGCCGCGAGGCCGGCCGCGAGCAGCACCTTGACGTCCCGGCTCGCCGCGGAGACGCCGAGCGTGATCCCGAGGACGTTGACGAGCCCGTCCTGGCCGCCCAGGATGAGGTCCCGCAGCCAGTTGTGGTCGTGATCGTGGTCGTCCGAATGCCGCGCGCCCGTCGCGGGCGCGGTCCGGGCGGCCTCGGTCACCGGCCCGCCGGGGCCTCTTCGCGCGCGAGACCCTTTTCCTGCGCGTCCACCACGGCGATGGCGGCCATGTTGACGATGTCCGCCACCTCGACGCCGCGCTGGAGGACGTGCACGGGCTTGCTCAGGCCCAGGAGGATCGGGCCGATCGCCTCCGCGCCTGCGAGCCGCCACACCAGCTTGTAAGCGGCGTTGGCGGCCTCGAGGTCGGCGAAGATCAGGACGTTCGGCCGCTGGACCGTCGCCCACGGGTACTGCGCCTCCAGCATCTCGGGCACGACCGCGTAGTCGGCCTGCATCTCCCCGTCGATGGCGAGGTCCGGGCGCGCGCGCTTGACCCTCTCGACGGCGCTCTTGACCTTGAGCGCGCTCGCGTGCGTGTTCGAGCCGAAGTTCGAGAAGGACACCATCGCGGTGCGCGGCTCGATGTCGAACCGGCGCACGGCGTCCGCCGTCAGGATGGCGATCTCCGCCAGGTCCTCGGCGGTGGGCTCGATGTTGACGGTGGTGTCCGCGAAGAAGAAGGTCTGGTGCTTGAGCATGAGGATGTAGAGACCCGACACCCTCCGGACGCCGGGCGCCGTCCCGAGGATCTGGAGCGCCGGCCGGATCGTGTCGGCGTAGGACTGGGTCAGCCCGGAGATCACGCCGTCCGCGTCGCCGGCGTCGAGCATCAGCGGCCCGAAGACGTTGCGCACGCGCGCCTGCTTCGCCGCGTCCTCCGGCGTCATGCCGTGACGGCGGCGGATCTGCTCGAGGCGCTCGGCGTACTTCGCGAGCCGCGGCGCCCGGCTCGTGTTGACGAGCTCGATCTTCTCCATCGGCAGCTGCAGCTCGCGGGCGAGCGGCTCGATCTCCGCTTCGCGCGCCAGCAGGATCGGACGGCAGATCCCCTCCTCGGCCAGGATCTTCGCGGCGCGAAGGACCTTGGGATGCTCTCCCTCCGGGAAGACGATGCGCCTGGGATCGCGCCGCGCCTTCTCGATCACCGCGCTCATCACCTCGCGCGAGCGCGAGAGCATCGCCTCGAGCCTCCGGAGGTACGCGGCCATATCCTCGATCGGCTGCCGCGCGACGCCCGAGCGCATCGCCGCTTCGGCGACCGCCGGCGCCACCCAGAGCAGGACGCGGTGGTCGAATGGCTTCGGGATCAGGTAGTCGCGGCCGAAGCGGAACGACGCGCCGCCGTACGCCTTGGAGACCGAGTCCGGGACGTCCATCTTGGCGAGCGCGGCGAGCGCCTGCGACGCGGCGCGCTTCATCGCCTCGTTGATCTCGGTCGCGCGCACGTCGAGCGCGCCGCGGAAGATGAAAGGAAAACCCAGGACGTTGTTGACCTGGTTGGGATAGTCGCTGCGGCCGGTCGCGATGAGGACGTCGGGCCGAGACGCGCGGGCCTCCTCGGGGGTGATCTCCGGCTCCGGGTTGGCGAGCGCGAAGACGATCGGGTCGCGCGCCATCGCCTTCAGCATCTCGCCCTTCACGATGCCGCCCGAGGAGAGGCCGATCAAGGCGTCCGCGCCGGCGAGGGCGTCCGTCAGCGTGCGCTCGGAGGTCTCCACCGCGAACTGCGCCTTGTAGGGGTTCATGTCGTTCGCGCGTCCCGCGTAGATCACGCCCGCCTTGTCCACCATGCGGAGGTTCTCCGGGCGCACGCCGTACGACAGGTAGAGCTTCGCGCACGCCGTCGCCGACGCCCCGGCGCCGACGAACACGACCTTGACCTGGTCGATCCGCTTGCCGACGACCTCGAGCGCGTTCAGGAACGCGGCCGCCGAGATGATGGCGGTGCCGTGCTGGTCGTCATGGAAGACGGGGATCTGCAGCCTCTTCTTGAGCCGCTCCTCGATCTCGAAGCACTCGGGAGACTTGACGTCTTCGAGGTTGATGCCGCCGAAGGTCGGCGCGATCCGCGCCACGGTCTCGACGAACGTATCGACGTCCCCCGCGTCGACCTCGATGTCGAAGACGTCGATGTCGGCGAAGCGCTTGAAGAGGACTCCCTTGCCCTCCATGACGGGCTTCGACGCGAGCGGGCCGATGTTGCCCAGTCCCAGCACCGCCGTGCCGTTCGAGATGACCGCGACGAGGTTGCCCTTGGTCGTGTAGTCGTAGACCTTCTCCGGGTCCTTCGCGATCGCCAGGCACGGCTCGGCGACGCCGGGGCTGTAGGCGAGCGAGAGGTCCTCCTGCGTCCGGCAGGGCTTGGACGGGACGACCTCGACTTTTCCCTTGCGCCCGCGGGCGTGGTACTCGAGCGCCTCCTCGGGGGTGATCTTTCGCATCGGCGCGCGTCGCGCTACGGGCGACGCCTCATTCCACGAGCTCGGAACGCAGCCGCTTCACCGCGGCCACCGCGTCCGCCTTGGGGGTCGGGCGCGCGCTCTTGTCGCGCCGCGAGACGATCTCGACGTTGCCGTCCTTCAGCGCCCGCCCGCCGACGTTGACGCGGATCGGGAAGCCGATCAGGTCCGCGTCCTTGAACTTCACGCCCGGCCGCTCGTCGCGGTCGTCGTAGAAGACGTCCAGCCCCTCGTTCACGAGCCCGTCGTAGAGCGCATCCGCCTCCCGCCGCGTCGCCTCGTCCGAGGGATTCAGGGAGACGAGCGCGATCTCGAACGGCGCGAGCGCCAGCGGCCAGACGATGCCCTCCGCGTCGTGATGCTGCTCGACGGCGGCCGCCATCGTGCGGCCCACGCCGATGCCGTAGGTGCCCATGACGACCGGGTGATTCTCGCCCTTCTCGTCGGTGAACTCGCACTTGAGCGCGGCGGAGTACTTGGTGCCGAGCTGGAAGATGTGGCCGACCTCGATTCCCCGCGCGATCGTCAGCGGCTTGCCGCAACGCGGGCAGGGGTCGCCCGCGCGCGCCTGCGCGAACAGGGCCCACTCGGCGACCTTCGCGTCGCGCCGCTGGACGAACCCGGCCACGTGCCAGTCGCGACGGCCGGCGCCCGTGACCGCGTTCACCGCGTCGCGGATCGACTCGTCGGCCACGATGCGGACGGAGTCGCCGGGCAGCTTGTGCGGCCCGACGTAGCCGACCGGCGCGCCGGTGGCCTTCTCGACCTTGTCCTCGGCGGCGAGCGCGAGGTGGTCCACCTTGAGCGCGTTCTTGAGCGCGACCTCGTTGACGTCGAGGTCGCCGCGCAGGAGCGCCACGACGAAGCCCTTCTCGGTCTCGTACACGAGGCATTTGATCATGCGCGACGCCGTGATCCCGAGATACGTGACGACGTCGTCGATGCCGCCCTTGCCCGGCGTCGGCACCTCCACCAGCGGCGCCTCGGTCTCGTCGGTCCACGGCGCGGGGCGCGGGCCCGTCTGCGCCTTCTCGAGGTTCGCCCCGTAACCGCACGCCGCACAGCGGACGACCGCGTCCTCCCCCGTGTCCGCCAGCACCATGAATTCCTGCGACGCCGATCCGCCGATCGCGCCGGAGTCCGCCTCGACGACCGTGAAGTCGAGGCCGCAGCGCTGGAAGATCCGCCGGTACGCCGCGTCCTGCTCCTTGTACGACCGGACGAGCCCCTCGACGTCGGCGTCGAAGGAGTAGCCGTCGTACATCAGGAACTCGCGGCCGCGCATCAGCCCGAAACGGGGGCGGATCTCGTCGCGGAACTTCGTCCGGATCTGGTACAGCGTGAACGGGAGCTGGCGATACGAGGTGACGCCGGCGCGTACCATCGCCGTGACGCACTCCTCGGCGGTCGGCGTGAGGCAGTACTCGCCGGCCTTGCGGTCCTTCAGGTGGAAGAGGAGCTCCTCCCGCTCGTAGCGCGCCCAGCGGCCGCTCTCCTCCCACAGCTCCCGAGGCTGGAGGATGGGCAGCTCCACCTCGAGCGCTCCGGAGCGGTTCATCTCCTCGCGCACGATGGTCTCGGTCTTGCGATGCGACCGCAACCCGAGCGGGGTCAGCGAGTAGATCCCGCCCGCGACGCGCCGGATCATCCCCGCCCGGGAGAGCAGGACGTGCGAGATCGCGTCGGCGTCGCCGGGCACCTCGCGGACGGTCTGGAGGAAGTACTTGGACCAGCGCATTTTGGAAAGCGAAGATACCAAAGGCCGGGCCGCGGGCCGCTAGCCGTTGACCGTGAGCGGTGAGCCGTGAGCCGCGCCGCGTCGCGCTCTCCGCTCGCCGCTTACGGCTTGCGGCTCTCGACGGTCTTGGGGGACGGCTCCTTCTTGCGGGGCCCGACCTTCTCGACCAGGCGCAGGTTCGACCGCAGCTGCTGCATCATCCGGTCCTCGATCCCGGCGCCGCGAGCCGCGGTCTTGGCCTTGGTGAAGGCGGCCTTGGCGTCCTCGGCGCGGCCCGCCGCCAGGTACGCCATGCCCAGATGGTGAAAGGTCGTCGGCACCGCGGCGCGCTCGCTCGAGCGCCGCAGGCACTCGATGGCGCGATCGTACTCGCGGCGCTTGTAGTGCACCCACCCGAGGGCGGCGAGGGGATACGGCTTCAACTCCTCCGGGGCCGCGGCGAGCGCCCGGCCCGCGTAGTCGAGCGCGAGGTCGAGGTCCTCTCCCGACTCCGCGAGGCTCGTCGCGAGCTCGTAATACCCGACCGCCTGCGCCGTCTTCGACGGGCGATGGTCGAGGAACTCCCGGAGGAACTCGGCCGCCTCGCGCGGACGCCCCTCCGCGCGCAGGGCCTCGGCCAGAGTCGAGCAGGCGGCCGCTGCGACGACGTCCTCGGGGTCCGCGGCGAGCACCTCGCGGCACGCCGCGATCGCCTCCTTCCATCGGCCCATCGACGCCGACAGGAGCGCGAAGGAGACGCGGATCGTGGGGTTGCGCGGCTCCGCGCGCATCGCCTGCCGGTAGAGCTCCTGGGCGCGTTCGAGCGAGCCGCGCGCCGCGCTCTCCTCGGCGTCCTTGAAGGCGGCGGCCCCGGGCCCGTCCACGCGCGGGAACGCGTAGCCGCGCCGGCCCTCGAGGAGGCGGACGGCCTCCTGGTACTCGAGCCGCCGCGGGTTCTTCTCGAGGGCCTGCTGGAAGCACTCGAGCGCCCGCTTGAGCCAGTTCTTCTCGAGGTAGCAGAGACCCAGCTGGAAGACGGCCTCCTCGGATTCCGGGGCGAGGCGCCGGGCCTCCTCGAACTCGTGGATGGCCCGCGTCAGCTCGCCCGTCTCGCGCAGCACGTTGCCGAGCAGGATGTGGGCGGAGGGCACCGGCGCGGCCTCGAGCGCGCGCACGAGGGCGCTCTCCGCCTCCTCCCAGCGCGAGAGGTGGGCATAGAGAGTTCCGAGCGCGAAGTGCGGGAGGAAAGCGTCCGGCTTGCGATCGATCGCCCGCTTGAGCGAGGCCTCTGCGGCCTCGGTATCGCCGGACTCCGAGGACGCGATGCCGCTGTAGACGAGGGCCTCGAAGTGCGAGGGGTCCACCGCGAGGATCTTCTTGAAGTACGCGGAGGCCCGCTCGAGCTCGCCCGCCGAGAAGAACGTCTCGGCCAGGTAGAAGCCGAGCTCCACGTTCTCGCGGTCCGACCGGTAGAGCTCCTCGAGGACCCGGATGCCGCGGTCCGCGTCCAGGGCGAGGATCGCGAACTCGGCCTCCCGGAGCTTCTTCAGGAACCCGTCGCGGTCGGCGCCGGAGAAGCGCCCGATGATCCGGTCGCGCCGCTCGAGGAAGCGGTCCTTCTTCTCGACCGCCTGCATGCGCTCGTCCATCTTGGATTCCCAGAGGTCGACGACCTCCTCCGCCCTCACCGCGCCGCGGCGCTCCAGCGTCTCCTGCAGCGCGAGGATGCCCGTGTGGGCGACGAAGAGGTTCTTCTCGAGGTTGCCCATGGATTCGAAGAGCGACTTGACCGCCTCCGCGGTGCGCTTGACCACGTCCTCGAGCGTCGAGATCCGCTCGAGGAGGTGCTCGTCGAAGGGGATCTCCTCCTGAGGCTCCCCCGTCTCCTCGACGACGCCGACGCCCGAGAGGACGAGGAGCTTCGAATTGCAGCGGCCGCAGTACTCCTCTTCGTCGGAGTTCTTGAGCCCGCAGACCTGGCAGTACATGCGTTAGTCGTTAGTCGTTAGTCGTTAGTCGTTAGTCGCGACTCACGCCGGGTACTCATAGAACCCCTTGCCCGTCTTCTTTCCCAGCCAGCCGGCGTCCACCATCCGGATCAGCAGCGGGCTCGGCCGGTACCTGGGATCGCCGAAGCCCTCCTGCAGGACGCGCAGGATGGCGAGGCAGGTGTCGAGCCCGATGAAGTCGGCCAGCGTCAGGGGTCCCATCGGATGGTTCATGCCGAGCTTCATGATGCCGTCGATCGCCTCCTTCGTCGCCACGCCCTCTCGCAGCGCCTCGATCGCCTCGTTGAGCATCGGCATCAGGACGCGATTCGAAACGAAGCCCGGATAGTCGTTGCAGACGATGGGCGTCTTGCCCACCCGCCGCGCCAGCGCGTCGACGGCGGCGGCGGTCTCGTCCGAGGTCGCCAGGCCGCGGATGACTTCGACGAGCGCCATCACCGGGACCGGATTCATGAAGTGCATCCCGATGAACTTCTCCGGGCGCTTGGTCGACGCCGCGAGACGGGTGATCGAGATCGACGAGGTGTTCGAGGCGAGGATCGCGTCGGGCCGGCACGCCCTGTCCAGCCGGGCGAAGAGCTCCTTCTTGACCCCCTCGTTCTCGACGATCGCCTCGACGACCGCGTCGGCGGAGGCGAGATCCTCGATCCGCGTCGTCAGCACGATCCGCGAGAGGGCGGCGTCCCGCTCCTCGGCCGTGCGCTTGCCCTTGGCGACCTCGCGCTCGAGGTTCTTCTGGATCGTGCCGCGCGCCTTCTGGAGGAGGGCGTCGTCGACGTCGAGCAGAACGACCGGGCAGCCGGCGGCCGCGGCGACGTGGGCGATCCCGTTGCCCATCTGCCCGCCGCCCACCACTCCGAGGGAGCGGATTTCCATGTCGGAGGACTCTATCCGACGCGAGAAGGGGCAGGAAGCGGGAAGCGGGAAGCGGCTAGAAAGCCACTCGGAATCTAGGAGTTCCGAAACGCGAGACCAGCGCGACGCCCACCGCGACGATCGACGCGACGCTCCAGACGAGCGCGCCGACGAAGGGAACGAGGGAGAGACCGCCGAGGAGCGCGAAGCCCGCGGCGAGCGCGAGGGGCCGCCTCGCGGGGGCGAACGCGTCCGGGCGCCTCCCCGGCGCCATGCTCTTGACGAGCTTCTGCCCGACGAGCAGGAAGATCGCCACCATGCCGAAGACCTTCGCGACGACCGCGATCGCGGCGGACCCGAGCGCGATCGGAATCGCGAGCGCGCCGGGCAGCAGCGACAGGGCCGCGCCCGCCGCCAGGAACAGCGTCAGCACGCCGAGCGCGCCGGCGAAGAGCGACGCCGTGAGATCCTCCTCCGCCGACATCGCGGCGCGCGCGAGCGGAGACGCGAAGAAATACAGCAGCGCGAGCGAGACCGCGAGCCACGCCGCGAGCGCCAGGAGGCGCAGACCCGAGAGCACCGATCCCGGCGCTCCGGCAGTCGCGCCCGACTCCTCCCACGGCGCGCGTCGCATTTCCGAGAGGTAGAGGCGCAGCAGCGTACCCGGCGTCGAGACGCGGCCCTCGACCGGAAGGGAGCGGTCCGGGGGCGCCTCGATCGAGCCACCGAAGACGAGGAGGTCGCCGGCGACGGACCCGCCCGGAGCGAACGAGACGTTGCCGCCCCAGACCACGACGTCTCCCGAGACGCGCGCCGCGATCCGGACGTCCGCCAGCACCGCGATGACGCGTCCCGGATGCGCCTGCGAGACGACGATGTCGTGTCCGACGGAGCTGATCGCGGGCGAGGCGGCGAGCGACGCGGCCGCCGGGAGGAGCAGGAAGGAGAGCGATAGAAAGAGGGTTCGGCTTCGCGTCATCGGCGGCCGGGCACCCCGCGGCCGAGCGCCGCGCGGCCGGGAACCCGAGCCAGCACCCGACGCAGACCGATGCCCGCGGGGATCAGGAGCGCGAGCGCCACGAGCCCGAGGGTGCTCTGTCCGCGGAGGCCCTCGGAGAGCGCCTCCAGACCGGCGGGGGCCACGCGGAGAGCGTCGAACGCCCAACCGGCGGCCGACCGGACCAGCGCGAGCGCGGGCGCCAGGGCCGCGGCGCCCACGGAGACCTGCTCCGACGCGGTCAGGGCCGGCAGGGCGAGGAGGGCCACGCCTCCGGCGCCCAGCGCGAGGTCCAGCAGGACCGGCGCCCTCCACAGGGCGTAAGTCCGGCGCTCGTGGGAGGAGAAGGCCCGCAGGCGGGTCACCCGGCCGGCCAGCCCTTCCAGGGCGGGGGTGGCCTCCACGGCCTCCGAGAGGCCTTCCAGGGCCGGCGGGAGGGCCTCGGCGGCCCTCACCCGCTCGCCGCAGGCGGCGCAGGCGGCGGCATGGGCCGCGGCGTCCGGGGCATAGATCGGATCGGCGCCGGCGGCAACCGCTTCGGCGTCAATCGGATCCAGGGGGCGAGGGCACGGTGTCACGTCACTTCTCCCGACAACCTGTCCTTCAATACGGCTCTGGCGCGAAAGAGTTTGTTCTTGACCGTGCCGAGCGGCATGTCCTTGACGGTCGCAATCTCCTCATAGGACAGACCCGCGAAGTGCCGGAGCGCGATGAGCTCGCGGAAGTCCTCCGGCAGCTCCTCGATCGCCCGCAGGATGGCCTCCCCGCGCTCGACGTTGCGCAGCCGGCCGTAGGGGTCGAGACCCGGCGAGCGCTGCTCGACCGGGAACGGCCCGGCGCCTCCTTCCGGGTCAGGGGCCTCCAGCGGGACGGTCCGGGGGCGCCGCTTGCGCAGGTGGTCGATCGCGGCGTTCCCGGCGATCCGGAAGAGCCAGGTCGAGAACTTGTAGGACGGGTTGAAGCGGTCGAGCGCCTGGAAGACCTTGAGGAAGATCTCCTGGGAGAGATCGATCGCGTCCTCCCGGACGCCGACCATCCGCGAGACGTGCGAGACCACCCGCGCCTGGTAGCGGCGGACCAGCACCTCGAAGAGGTCCTCCTCGCCCGACAGGATCCGGCGCACGATCTCGCCGTCCTCGAGCTCCCCCGGCTTTCCATCCACCCGCTCACACCCTCGGCATCCTGCAGCTGTTAGAATCCCCCGACATTTTAAAGGAGCGGGCGCGGCGGTAGCGGCCGCTTGAAAAGGGCGGCAGAGGCCGCCTGAAGACGGCGGCAGGGGCCGCCTGGAAACTAGTCTCGATGGGAGGCCAACCGTGAGCACAGTCGCGCCGCCGCCGTCCGAACCGCAGTTTCCCACGATCGGGTCCCACCCTCAGGGGACCGATTCGGCGAACCCCTTCGAGGAGATGATGTCGCGGTTCGACCTCGCGGCCCAGAAGCTGGGCCTCGACCCGGGCCTGTACAAGGTCCTCCGGGAGCCGGTCCGCGAGACCAAGGTCTCGATTCCGATCGCGATGGACGACGGCCGGATCGAGGTCTTCGTCGGGTACCGGGTGCTCCACAACATCGCCCGGGGGCCCGGCAAGGGCGGGATCCGCTTCGACAAGAACGTGTCGCTCGACGAGGTCCGGGCGCTCGCCGCGTGGATGACGTGGAAGTGCGCGGTCGTCAACATCCCCTTCGGCGGCGCCAAGGGCGGCGTCATCTGCGACCCGCAGAGCCTCTCGCGCTCGGAGCTCGAGAAGATCACCCGTCGCTACACCGCCGAGCTCATGGATCAGTTCGGGCCCGAGAAGGACGTCCCCGCGCCCGACATGGGCACGAACCCCCAGACGATGGCGTGGGTCATGGACACGTACTCGATGCACGCGCGCCACACGGTGACCGCGGTCGTGACCGGCAAGCCACTGTCGCTCGGCGGCTCTCGGGGGCGCGTCGAGGCGACCGGCCGCGGCCTGATGCTGATCGCGCGCGAGGCGGCCCCGCTCAAGGGCTTCACCCTGCAGGGCGCCCGCGTCGTCGTCCAGGGTTTCGGCAACGTCGGCTCGATCGCGGCGCGGATGTGTCACGAGGCGGGAGCCAAGGTGATCGCGGTCTCGGACATCCAGGGAGGCATCCAGAGCGCCCAGGGACTCGACATGCCGGCGGTGATCGCGCATTACGAGAAGAATCGCACCCTGACGGGCCTCGCCGGCACGACGACGGTCTCCAATACCGACCTCCTGGAGCTCGACTGCGACATCCTGATCCCGGCCGCCAACGAGAACCAGATCCGCGCGAAGAACGCGCCCAACATCAAGGCCAAGATCATCGTCGAGGGCGCCAACGGCCCGACGACGCAGCGCGCCGACGAGATCTTGAACGAGAAGGGCATCCTCGTGGTGCCCGACATCCTCGCCAACGCCGGCGGCGTCACGGTGTCCTACTTCGAGTGGGTCCAGGACCGCGCCGGGTTCTTCTGGCGCGAGAGCGAGGTCAACGAGCGGCTGGAGGACATCATGGTCCAGTCGTTCCGCGACGTCGCCACGATGGCGGAGAAGTACGGAGTCAGCCACCGCATCGCGGCGTACATGCTGGGAATCTCCCGCGTCGCGCACGACACGATGGTGCGCGGGCTGTATGCGTAGGGCGAATCCGACGTCGGGGCGGCCGTCGCGGCCGCCCGCGGGCGGGGGCGAGCCCCGCCCCTACTTCAGAGAAACCCGAGGCCTGATCTCCGGCAGCTCCTGGGCGAGCTTGCGCTCGAGCTCCGAGAGCGTCGCCTCGACGGGCTTCTTCCACGCCGGATCGAGCAGCGAGACCGTGAGGCGGCGGCCGGTGAGCGCCGTGGGCTCGATCTTGCGCGCCAGGGGCTCCCCGACGATGCGCCCCCAGCGGGCCTGGATCCAGGCGAGCGCGTTCTCTCCGCGCGCCATGCGGCGCAGGAGGCCGTCGGCCGCCGCGTCGAGCGAGGAGAACGAGGACTTCTTCTTCCCTCTCGTCGAGCTCGACTTCATCGGCGGCCTCCCTCGGGCGGCGCCGGGCGCAGGGGCTTCTCCCCCGTCAGGACCCGGCGAACGTCTTCGACAACCATACGCGCCATTTCCCTCCGTGTCTCCACCGTCGCGCTGCCCGCGTGCGGCATCAGGACGACGCGGTCGTCGTCGAGCAGCGCCGGCGTGATCGCGGGCTCGTTCTCGTAGACGTCCAGACCGGCCCCCGCCAGCGGGCCCGTGTCGAGCGCGCGCGTCAGGGCGACCTCGTCGACGATGGGGCCGCGGGCCGTGTTCAGGAGGAGCGATCCCGGCTTCATCTTCGCGAGGGTCGGCGCGTCGAAGAGGTGGTGCGTCTCGTCGGTCAGAGGAACGTGGATCGACACGACGTCGGCGCGGCGCAGCAGCTCGTCGAAGGAGACCCG
>Ga0068859_100001978_pt1 | contig 20912 bp, 19 predicted proteins | sample KBSSwiS22_FD_66585 | JGI IMG/M metagenome (GOLD analysis project Ga0068859, IMG submission 66585) | Switchgrass rhizosphere microbial communities from Kellogg Biological Station, Michigan, USA - KBS Switchgrass S2-2 | ecosystem: Host-associated > Plants > Roots > Rhizosphere > Soil ...
GGCCGCGGGCGGTTCTTCCTGCTGTACGAGCTGATATTTCCAATCGGCCTGATGGTCACGGGCCAGATCGGCGCGCTGCTCGTGCCGACGCTCGGATGGCAGGTCATGTTCCTCATCGGCGGCATTCCCGGGCTGCTGATAACGGCTCTGTTGTTGCGGTTGCCGGAATCGCCGCGGTGGCTGATCTCCAAAGGTCGCATCGCGGACGCGGATGCGGTCATTCGCGAGATAGAGGCGGTCGCACCAGGTTCCGTCGAGCAACCGAATTCGCGCGCAAGCGGACCCGGCGACCAATTCGAATCCCAGCCTATTCGAGCTCGCGCTTCGGAGCTATTTGCGGGTCCGTACCGCACACGCACGCTGATCGTCTGGGCGCTCTGGGCCAGCGCGTACTTCATCACCAACGGCTTGAACAACTGGATGCCGACGCTCTATGGCAGCGTCTATCACCTCAGCCTCGCGGCGGCGCTCCGCGCCGGCACATTCAACAACATCGCGCAGGTCGCGATCCTCATCGTCTGCGCGTTTACCATTGACGCCGTCGGTCGTCGGCCCTGGACGGTGATGGGCTTCATCGCCGGCGCGGCGTTGCTCGCGATGCTGGGCACGTTCGCCGCTCATTCAGTCACCGCCGTGATTGCACTCGTGACGCTCAGCTACGGCATCGTCGGGTCTGTCAACGCCGTGCTCTACCTCTACACGCCAGAGATTTATCCCACGCGGATGCGCGCGCTAGGCACTGGCGCCGCCACCTGCTGGCTGCGGCTCGCATCGGCGGCCGGCCCCGTGTTTGTCGGGTATCTGGTGGCCGCACGCGGGACCGCGGCGGTATTTGTGATGTTCGCTGGAGCCGGTCTGATTGGCGCCGTGGCGGCGCTCGGGATGCTGGAGACCCGAAACCGCAGGCTCGAAGAGCTGGCTCCATAATGGAACTTTCCGGCCACTATCCCGTCACACGGATGCAGCGCCGCAAGGGTCAGATGAGACGAACGCTTCTCGCCGCCATTCTGGGATCGACGATGTTCACGGCTGCCGCCTCGGCGCATCACTCCTATGGCGCCTACTTTGAGGACCAGACGGTCTCAATCGAGGGGACGGTCGAATCGATTCATTTCGCCAATCCGCACGTCACATTCAACCTTCGGACGGACGCCGGCGAAATGTATGTCGCCGAATGGCAGAACCTTATTCAGCTCCGCCACGGCAACGTCGGACCGACCACCCTCAAGGCAGGCGACCGGGTCATCGTCGTAGCCTCGCCACCCCGTGATCCATCGTCGCGCAAGATCACGCTGCTGAGGGAGATTCGCCGCCCTGCCGATGGGTGGCTGTGGCGCCGGACGACGCGCCAGTAGCAGCGGACCCTCAGGTCCGCCCATCGGACATCCTCCTAATCCCACCAGGGGCGCACGCCATTTGTTCGAAACTCGGCCGTGGCTCGTTATCTACCTGTGGACACCTGCGAATTCCGCGGTTGTCGAGGGAAGGATGAGAGGAATGAGCCACAAAACGCTCGCGACCGTGGCATTCATATTTCTAACCCTAGTCGCCTCAACCAGCGCTTCGTTTGCGCAGAGTTCATCGTGCACAGCAGCGCCAACGGCACCGGCGAACGCTGCGGCATCTGTGACGTCGCCGGGCACCGCCCGGGTACCGGCGCTTGTCACGGTTCAATGGCTTGCCGCCGCACTAGGGCCGAACGCGGCCACGTCGTACATCGTGGAAGTTGGTAACGAGGCCGGTGTCACCAACATCTCGCAGTTCGATACCGGCGAAACGGCACTCTCCACCGTTCAGCCTGCGGCGGCCGGTACCTATTACGTCCGCGTCCGTTCGGTCAATGCGTGCGGGAAGAGCGCCCCATCGCCCGAGCCGGTGGTCACGGTGACGGATTCCATAGCCTTTGGCGATGCGGGCGCCAGAAGGATAGCCGGGTTCTACTTCAGTGACAGCGAAGGATACGTCGGGACCTACGGAATAGTCCGCGGCGCGTGGGGTGCGCGTCCGACTCCATTCGTGAGACTCGATTCCAGTTTTCAGGACTCGGATGGGAACGAGATCGGGACGGCTTTCGGATATGCCAACGGCCGATCGAGGCGGTTGGCGACCAGCAGGATCATTACGGATACGACGCTCGGATCGGGAGAAACGGGTTGTTACATCGTTTTCAGCGACGTCCCTTACAAGAGCGTTGCTCGCGTACTGACATTTGCCTCATGGAGCACCTCCGAGCTCGAGCCACTGCAGGGCAGCGTCGTCACGCAGAGCGTTCAGTCGGGAGCCGGCACGGTGGGCGAAGCCAAAATCCAGGGACAAGTGCGGAACATCGGTACGGCGATGACCTACTTCAATCAGGTAATGATCGCTCTGTACGACACCGCCAACAACATCCTCGACTGCGATTACACGTTTGTTCGGGGCAGTCGTCTGCAGACTCCGTCTGGCGTCGTCACCGATTCGGCGCTTTCACCCGATCAAATTGGCGATTACGTCAACTTCCACCGAGTCTACGCAAAATATCTCGGACACATGGCGACCTGGACCGCGTGGGAGGAGGTCGATTCCAGCCGACCAGCGCCCGCGGCAAACGTGGTGCGCTGGCAGGACCAGGTCGGGTCGGCACTGGAGACGCTCGCCATCACGAGCCATAAGGAGCGGGCTCGGATCCGGGCTGATGCGATTGGACGGCTGCGCCTGCTCTTGTCGGCGCAGACATCCGGAGGCGAGGCGGCGTCGGTATCGAGCAGCATCGAGCAGGAGGTGCGACCGGGCGGGCGAAACCTCATTCACCGATAATCTGGATCACGATCTCGCGACGGCGCGCGCGTGTGTCGAATTCGAGCAGCGCGATCTGCTGCCATTGACCGAGCATCATCTCGCCGTCGTGAAACGGAATCGTCACCGATGGACCGAGCAGCGCCGCGCGCACATGGCTCGATCCATTGTCGTCGCCCCACCGAAGGTGATGCTCGTACTGGCCGTTGCGCGGTGCGAGTTGATCGAACACCTGATTCACATCGTGCAGTGCGCCGGGCTCGAACTCAATCGTCGTCAACCCCGCTGTCGAGCCGACGACGAACACGGTGACAATCCCCGTTCGGAGATCCGATTCAGCGACCGCCCGAGCAACGACACTCGTGACGTCATGCGCGTCTCCCTGCCCCTTTGTCGAAATCTCGTGCGTGTGCGTCGTAACCATCAATCGAGTGCCTTGACGATTTCCTCAATCACTTTCTTCGCGTCGCCGAACACCATCATGGTCTTGTCCATGTAGAACAGCGGATTGTCGACGCCTGCATAGCCCGCGGCCATCGAGCGCTTGTTGACGACAACGGTGTGCGCCTTATGTGCTTCGAGAATCGGCATGCCGTAGATGGGACTGCCAGGCTGCTCGGCGAGCGGGTTGACGACGTCGTTGGCGCCGAGGACGAACGCGATATCGGCGCTGCCGAAATCGGCATTGATGTCCTCCATTTCGAAAACCTGGTCGTACGGCACTTCGGCCTCCGCGAGGAGCACGTTCATGTGCCCGGGCATACGGCCGGCCACAGGATGGATGGCATACCGGACATTGACTCCTTTCTTCGTCAGCTTGTCCGCCATCTCCTTGGTCGCGTGCTGTGCGCGGCCGACGGCCAGCCCATAGCCGGGAACGATGATGACGCTGTCCGCGTTGCCGAGGAGGAACGCCACGTCCTCTGCCGATCCCGATTTGACGGCCTTCTGCTGAACGCCGCTCGCCACCGCCCCTTCTGCGCCGCCGAAACCGCCAAGGATCACGCTGAAGAACGACCGGTTCATCGCACGACACATGATGTAGGAGAGGATTGCGCCCGACGAGCCGACGAGCGAACCGGCGATGATCAGCATCGAGTTGTTCAGCGAAAATCCAATCCCAGCAGCCGCCCATCCCGAATAGCTGTTGAGCATCGAGATCACGACTGGCATGTCCGCGCCGCCAATCGGGATGATCGTCAGCACGCCCAGCACGAATGCGATCGCTGTCATCACCACGAACGGCGTCCACTCTCCCTCGGGCGGCGAGGCAACAAACCCGAGTCCGGCGGCAATCATCGCGAGCGCCATCAGCAGGTTGACGATGTGCTGTCCCTTGAAGACGACGGGGGCGCTCGAAAAGAGCCGGCTGTATTTGCCAAGGCCCGCCAGCTTGCCGAACGCGATGACGGATCCCGAAAAGGTGATTGCACCAATGGAGGTGCCGACAAACAGTTCCAGCCGGTTGCCGCGCGGAATAGGAACGTCGAGGGTGAATGCGGAAGGATCGTTGACGACCGCAAACGCGATGAGCACCGCCGCGAGTCCGACGAGGGAGTGCATCGCTGCGACCAGTTCGGGCATCTGCGTCATCTGCACCCGGCGGGACACGATCAGCCCCACCACCGCGCCTATCCCGATGCCAAGGCGCGCCATATCGATCCGATTGGTGATCGCAAACGTCGTCGCGATGGCGAGCGCCATTCCCACCATCCCGAGCAGGTTGCCACGGCGCGCGGTCCGCGGATGCGAGAGTCCCCTCAGCGCGAGGATGAACAGGACGCTCGCCGCGAGGTAGGACAGCGCGACTTCGTTTGCGGTCATTTAATGGACAGTTGGTGGTTGTTGCTTGATGGTTCGTGGTCCTGGTTCGGGTTCTTTTCTCTTGAACATTTCCAGCATGCGCAGGCTGACCAGGAAACCTCCGAACGTATTTACGGACGCCAGGGCGACCGCAATCGTCCCGAGCAGCACGCCGACGCCGCTCTTCGTTGAACCCGACGCGAGGATCGCTCCCACGATAATCACCGAGCTGATGGCGTTGGTGACGCTCATGAGCGGCGTATGCAGCGCCGGCGTGACGTTCCAGACAACGTGGTAGCCGACGAAGATCGCAAGGACGAAGACGGTGAGGTTGGTGATGGTGGAGTCCATAGCAGGTGTCAGGTATCAGGTATCAGGGGTGGTCCAGGTATCAGGTAATAGGTTCTAGGTTTCAGGCATCACGACCCGCCCATCGGTGCAGACGAGGGCGCCCGCGATGATTTCGTCCTCGCGGTTGACGTTGGGTGCCCCGGACTTCGGATCGAGCAGCAGATTCACAAAGGCCAGCACGTTGCGCGCGTAGAGGGCGCTGGCATCGGCCGCGAGCATCGCAGGCAGATTCGAGTAGCCGACGAGTGTTACTCCATGTTTCACGACGACTCGGTCTTTTTCCGTCAGCGAGCAATTGCCGCCCTGCTCGGCGGCGAGATCGACGACGACGGAACCAGGTTTCATTGCGCGGATGGCCTCCTCGCGCAACAGCACGGGGGCCGGCTTGCCAGGAATCAGGGCGGTCGTGATGATGATGTCCGCGACGCGTGCCCGTTCGTCGATGAGCGCCGCCTGGCGGTGTTGATATTCCTCGCTCATCTCGCGCGCATATCCGCCCGCGGTTTCCCCCTGCTTTGGATCGTGTTCGGACACGGGCACTTCGATGAATTTCGCCCCCAGCGACTCGACCTGTTCCTTCGTCGCGGGCCGCACATCGAACGCTTCGATGACCGCTCCCAGCCTCTTCGCGGTGGCGATGGCCTGCAGCCCGGCTACGCCCGCGCCGAGCACGAGGACGCGCGCGGCTTTGACCGTGCCCGCGGCGGTCATCAGCATCGGCATGAACCGCCCGTATTCGTTCGCCGCGATGACGACCGCCTTGTATCCCGCGATGTTCGCCTGCGACGACAACACGTCCATCGTCTGTGCGCGCGTGATGCGCGGCAGCCGTTCGAGCGCGAAGCCAGTCACGCCGCGTGCAGCGAGCGCCTCGATACCGGCGCGGTCATGCGGCCCGAGTAATCCGATGACGATCGTGCCCGGTCGAAGCATGGCGATTTCGCACGGATCGGGGCCACGCACTTTGAGAAACAGATCCGCCTGCGCGTAGAGGTCGGCAGCGGTGTCCGAGATGGTGGCGCCCGCCGCCTCGAACTGTTGATCGGCGATGCTGGCGGGTGTGCCCGCGCCCGCTTGCACGATGACGGCGTGCAGCGGGCTCGCGGTGAGTTTCTTGATCGTTTCGGGGGTAGCCGCGACGCGCGTTTCGCCCGGGCGGATTTCTTTCGGAATCCCGATGCGCATTCGTGTGTGTCCGTCGTGGTACGGACAGTTAATCAGTATAGCGTGCGATGTTTTCCACGAACCACGAAGCTACGGACGCCATCCCGTCAGTGCGTTCCGTTCGAGAACGTATCGCAGCTGTCGATGGAGCCGCTGTCAAGGCCACGTCGCAGCCAGCGGACGCGGTCAGCTGACGATCCGTGGGTGAAGGTTTCTGGAATCACCTGGCCGCGCGCCATGCGCTGCAATCGATCGTCGCCGATCGCGGCGGCGGCGTTCAGACCTTCCTCCGCGTCGCCCGGTTCGAGTTCGCCTCGGGTTGCCGCGTAGTGACCCCAGACGCCGGCGAAACAATCGGCCTGCAGCTCCAGGCGAACGGATAACGCGTTTGACTGACGATCGTCAGATCGTTCACGAGCAGCCGTCACCGACTCGGCGATGCCCAGCATGTTCTGGACGTGATGGCCGACTTCATGCGCGACGACATACGCCTGCGCGAAGTCGCCGGGAGCGCCAAACCGCTCGTCGAGGTCGCGGAAAAACGACAGGTCGAGGTACACCTTCCGATCGGCGGAGCAATAGAAGGGGCCAACCTCGGACCGGCCGACGCCGCACGCCGATTGGGTGGCGCCATTGAACAGCACGAGGACCGGCGGTACGTACGCCTGGCCGCGCTGACGGAACAGGTCACGCCACGTATCCTCCGTGTCGGCCAGCACGACCGAGATGAACTTAGCCTGCGGGTCGTCGTCGCGGACGCCGGTCGTCTCAACGGATTGATCCTGCGGAACACTGGACGTGCTGATGAGATCGAGTGGGTTGGTACCGGTGAGCCACGAAATGAGGAGCAGGAGAACGAGTCCTCCCAATCCGCCGCCAAGCGGGAGTCCGACGCTGCCCATCCCCATCCCACGACGGTCCTCGATGTTTCCGCTTTCCCGTCGTCCTTCCCAGCGCATCGCATTCCTCCATGAAAGGCGGACTTGAAAATCCGCCTCGACGAGAACAGGCTCGGTAGAGGCGGACCTTCAGGTCCGCCTTCGCCGGAGCAAATGCATGCACGATACCGGCGAAGCGCTCAGCTATATTGAACAGCTCATGGATCTCGGTTTAGCGGACAAAGTGGCGGTGGTGACGGGCTCGAGCCGCGGTCTGGGGCTCGCAATCGCACGCGCACTCGCATCCGAAGGGTGTCTGATGTGCCTGTGCGGCAGGACGGAATCCACGCTGGAACAGGCGCGCCGCGATGTCGCCATTCGTGCCGTCGGTGACGAACGCGTAATCGCCATCGCCGCCGACGTGAGCACCCACGATGGAGTGAAGTCCGTCATCGACGGCGCTGTCGCGGCATTCGGCGGCATTGATATCCTCGTCAACAATGTCGGCCTCGGGCGCGGCGCGACGATCACCGACACGAGCGATGCCGAATGGCAGGAGGCGTTCGATCAGACGCTGCTGCCCGCGGTTCGTGCGTCGCGTCTAGCGGTGCCGCACATGAAACAGCGCGGTGGCGGATCGATCATCATCATTGCGTCCGTCTTCGGACGCGAGGCTGGCGGACGGATGACCTACAACGCGGTGAAGGCGGCGGAGATCAGTCTCGCGAAGTCGCTTGCGCAACAGCTCGCCTCCGCCAACATCCGCGTCAACAGCGTGTCACCCGGTTCGATCCTGTTCGAAGGTGGATCCTGGTGGAAGCGCCAGCAGGAGAATCCCTCGGCGATTGCGGACTTCGTCACGCGCGAGTTGCCGTTCGGGCGCTTCGGCACGCCCGAAGAAGTCGGCGACGTCGTCGCCTTCCTGGCCTCGCCCCGCGCGAGCTGGATCAGCGGAACGTCAGTGGTCGTGGACGGATGTCAGAGCCGAGCATTCTGACGTCAGCTTTGCACCCATAGTTTCGGTTTGCCCGTTCCGTCGTCGGTCCCCTTGATGTACCAGTTCTTGCCGAGGGGATCGTGATCCATGGTCGTGACGAAGTCGAAGGGCGCCTGGAACTCGATGTAATCGAAGCCTGTGTCAGAGGCAACGAGCTGATGCCATTCGCCGGCCGGGATGAGTACCAAGGCGCCTGGACCGACGGGAAAAGCACCGGCATCGTGTTTCACTTCGCCGACGCCCTTTTCGATGAAATAGAAATGTTCCGGTATGACTGAGCTCGTCGTCGATGCGCGATGCACGTGGCGTGGAGAGTGCCCGTGCGGTGCGTAGAGCATGCGACCAAGCTGCAGATCCCACGACCCTGAAAGTCCCGTCTCTTTATTCACCCAGAAGGTCCGCTCGCGGATGCCTTTCTCGTCCACCAACGATCTGAGTCGCGCTTCCTCGAAGAAATACCCCGCCGGCGACGCAGTGCCACCGGCCTTGCGTGTGTGCTTCGGGACGGTTACCAGCAGAAGCGTCAGCGGGGTGCCAGCGGCGGTGACGGTCGCCTCCTCGGACGGTTCCAGATAGATTCCAGACCGGCGTTGGCCGACGTGTTCGACCGCGGCATCGGCGCTGGTGTGGTACGTGATCCTGGCGTCCTCTCCTTCAAGGATGTAGACGACCTGAGTTCTGTCGCTGCGAGGAACATGAAATGTCTGGCCCGGATCCACCTCCTGGATCGAGACGTGAACTCTCGTTCCGTCCTCTGAGCCGTCGAGTACGTTCCGCACGTGCCCTTCCGGAACCCGTTTCTTCGACCTGGTCGCAATGTCGATCACCCTGATCATGCCGGAGATATTAATTCGAGTACCTGGTCGGTGCGAAGAGCGCGAGACCCCCGACTACCGCGGGATGTTCCGGACTCTGGCAAAGACGATGTAGTACACCGGAACGCCTGCAAGCATGGTCGCGAACGTGACGCCGGTCCACAGCAGATCACCGATGAGTGCGCTGACGACGAGATAGATGCACGCGGCGATGAAGACTGCCGGGACAACGGGATAGCCGGGGACGCGATACGGGCGCGTCAGATCAGATCGGCGACGAAGCCGATACAAGCCGGCGACCGCAAGCCCGTAGAACGGCCAAATCGCGAGTACGAACGTGTCGGCGATTTGTTCAAACGTGCCGGTGAGCACGAAGACGATTCCGAGCAGCGCGCTGAACATGATCGAGATGTGGGGTGTGCGATACCGCGGGTGCACGCGTCCGAGCGTCTTGAAAAACAATCCATCTTCTGCAGCCGCATAGAAGATTCGCGGCGCGCCGAGCAGGTCGGAATTGACGGCTCCGAACGTCGATATCGCCACGACGATCGAAACAAAGCTCGCGCCGATTCCGCCGACCAGAGCAGCCATCGTATCGGCTGCGATGAGCGGCGACCTGGCGACCTGCGAAATCGGCAGCACGTACAGGTAAGCGGCATTGATGGTTACGTAGATGGCGATGATTGCCAGCGTGCCGCCGATGATCGCTCGCGGAAGTGTTCGTTGCGGATCGGCAATCTCGCCTGCCAGAAACGACAGATCGGCAAAACCGTCGTAGGCCCAGAGAACCGAGATGAACGCCAGGCCGAACAGGCCGGCCTGCACCGGCGCCTGCCCGGGCGCGAAGTGTGCCGCCGACGCCTCCGCGCGGCTACCGAACCAGACAGCCATCGCGGCGATCAGGACAAGCGCGCCAAACTTTGCCGCGCTCGTCGCGCCGGTCATCAGCGCGCCGGCTTGAACGCCGCGCACGTTGGTCCACGTCGCGATCACGATTGCTGCGACGGCGCAGTAGTCGGCCGCGGTGGAATACACCACCGGGTCGTAGCCGAACGACCGCAGCGCGTACTCGCCGAAGACGCTCGCGATTCCGCTGAGTCCGGCTGCGCGAATGAGCACCAGCTCCGACCAGGTAAACACGAACGCCGCGCCGCGGCCCCAGCCTTCGCGGAGGAAGACGTAAAGGCCGCCTGCCTGCGGCAGCGTCGCGGCCAGCTCCGCGATCGAGAGCGCGCCGCACAGGGTCACGGCGCCGCCGAGCATCCACACCGCGAGCATCGCGAGCGGATCGGGAACCCGTTCGGCGATGAGGGCGGGAGTTCGGAAGATGCCCGAGCCGATCGTCATTCCGATCACGAACCCGATTGAGCTCCAGAAGCCGAGTCGGCGGCTCAGCTGCGCACCTCCGGGCGCGGATGTGTTCACGGTCATCGGGGCATAAGCGTACGCGAAGAACTTGTCACGCCGAAGCGTTCGCGAAGGCGGACGGGCACAGGTCATGCTCACGTCCACCGGTTTGACCGACGGCATGTCGGCGCAACAACGTCGAGCCGGACCTTGATGTCCGCCTTCCGGAGAGGAGAGAACAGTGGCAATTGCGTTGACCAATTTTCAAGAACGCATAAACGTCGGCCGTGTCGAGCGGTGGCTGTCGATGGTGGCTGGTGGTGCGCTCGCCGCGTACGCGCTCAAGCGGCGCGAGGTTCCGGGAGGTGCGGCTGCGATTGCCGGCGCTGCGCTGCTGTATCGAGGCGCGACAGGACATTGCGACGTCTATCAGGCGCTCGGTATCAATCACCGCGACGTCATGACGGCTCGTGAGAAAGGCACGGGTGTCATCGCGGATCGCGGCTCCGACACACGCGCCCAGCTCGGCGGCCTGCGTGGCATTCACGTGGAAGAGTCAGCCACGATCAGCCGGCCGCTGCCCGAGCTCTACCGGTTCTGGCGCAACTTCGAGAATCTTCCCCAGTTCATGGAGCACCTCGAGTCGGTGGCGGCGCGCGAGGAGGGTATTTCGCACTGGGTCGCGAAAGGTCCCGCAGGGATGCGGGTCGAGTGGGACGCGCGGATCATCAACGACGTTGAGAACAAAGTCATCGGCTGGCAGTCACTCTCAGGATCGACGATCGCCACCGCTGGCTCGGTGAACTTCCACGAGGATCCGCACGGAACGCGCGTCACCGTGCATCTGCAGTACAACCCGCCGGGCGGCAAACTTGGCGCCGCGGTCGCAAAGATGTTCGGCGAGGAGCCGAATCAGACCATTCGTGAAGACCTTCGCCGGCTCAAACAATTGATGGAAGCTGGTGAAATTCCGACGACTGAAGGGCAACCGTCTGGCCGCGCCGCACGGACGCGACCCCGGAGTGCGTAATCGAAAACGTATACGGCGGGTCCATTCCGCGGTGGCGGTTGGACCCGCCATTTCCGCGAGGTTCCAATGAAAGCCGTTTGCTGGGAAGGCCGCAACGACGTCCGCGTCGAACACGTTCCTGATCCGACCCTCATCAACCCGCGCGATGCCATCGTGCGGATCACATCAACCGCGATCTGCGGTTCCGACCTGCACCTCTTCGACGGCTTCATCCCGACGATGCGCGCGGGCGACATCCTCGGCCATGAGTTCATGGGGATCGTCGAGGATGTCGGCCGCAATGTGACGAACCTCAAACGAGGGGATCGGGTCATTGTGCCGTTTCCAATCGCCTGCGGTCGCTGCTTCTTCTGCAAACACGAGATGTATTCGTGCTGCGACAACTCGAACCCGAATGCGTGGATGGTGGAGAAGCTCTACGGCTACAGCGCGGCAGGGCTCTTTGGGTATTCGCACATGCTCGGCGGCTACGCAGGCGGCCAGGCGGAGTACGTGCGGGTGCCGTTTGCCGACGTCGGGCCGTTCAAGGTGCCGCAGCATCTGACCGACGAACAGCTCCTGTTCCTGACCGATATCTATCCCACCGGGTTCATGGCCGCGGAGAACTGCAACATTCAACGCGGCGACACTGTTGCCATCTGGGGGTGCGGTCCTGTCGGCCAGTTCGCCATTCGAAGCGCGTTCCTGCTTGGCGCCGGTCGCGTGATCGCGATCGACACGGTGCCGGAGCGTCTCATGATGGCAAACCAGGGCGGCGCCGAGACCCTCGATTCGATGGATCCCGACGTGTTCTACAAGCTGCGGTATATGACGGGCGGCATCGGTCCCGACGCGTGCATCGACGCGGTCGGCATGGAGGCGCATGGGCCGCACCTCGACTATGTCTACGACAAACTCAAAACGATGACCTTCATGGGGACCGATCGAGTCAGTGCCTTCCGGCAGGCGATCCACGCGTGCCGCAAAGGGGGCACTGTGTCCGTGCCGGGCGTCTACGGCGGCTTCCTCGACAAGTTCCCGTTCGGCGCCGCCATGAACAAGGGGCTGACGATCAAGACCGGACAGACGCACGTGCACAAGTACCTGCCGCGTCTGCTGCGCTACATCGAAACAGGCGAGATCGATCCCTCGTTTGTCGTAACCCATCGCGTTTCGCTCGACGATGCGCCTCAGATGTACCGCACGTTCCGCGATAAGCAGGATGGCTGCGTGAAGGTGGTAATGAAACCACACTGATCGTAAAATCGTGCGCGTTTTGACCCTCTGCCTTCAGTTGGGTTCAATGAGTTCATTGGGTTCAATGGATGCAGAAGGTCCCGTTCATAGGGTTGATTGAACCCTTTGAACCGTGGGGGGAGAAACATGGCGCGCACGATATCCGCGACGCTTGCGCTCGCCGCCGCGATCCTTGTCGCGGCGCTGAGTGCTCAGGAACGTCTCGGTCCGCAGGGCGGTCCGACTAACAAGAACACCACGCCGCCGCCGGGTGTCACGCCGCTTCCGGTTGACCTGTTTACAAGCAAGAACTTTTACGTGGATGAGCAGGCCTGGCTCGACAAGCGCTACGCGCGCTGCAACACGCCGCGCGCGCTGACCGACATGGTGCGCGATCAGCGCTTTGGCGCGTGGGGCGACTGTAACCTCGATCGCCCGATCGAGAAGATCGTCAGTCCCTACCCGTACAAAACCGCCCAGGAGCACTACAACGCGTTACTCGCGGCGGCAAAGAAAGCCGGCGGGCCGACGGTCCACACGCGCGCCACTCTGCCGAACTGGGATGGACATTATCGGCGCCTCCAGCCCGAGGAACAGTGGATCTGGGGACGTAACCTGCAGACGGCCACCATGCTGTCGCTGCTGACGCCGGAGTATCGAAAGCGGATGGTCCAGCAGAACTATCACGAGGTCGTCAACAATGCGCCGCAGTGGAACGCGTCGTTCTGCTATCCCGAAGGTTTCATGCGGTGGTGGGCGGAAGCGTCGCTCGGCGGCGACATCGAGGTCATGATGACGCCGCATCAGATTCAGTTCTTGAGCGGCATCGCCGATAACTTCCTGCGCCGCATCCTGGTCGGCAAGACGCACGTGATGAAAGTGCCGCAGTGGTACGGCGAGACTGTCGGTTTCTGGAACGGCAACACGCTCGTCGCATGGACCGCCAACGTTCAGGGGTGGACCCTCTCACACTCCATGTTCGAATACAGCAGCGATCTCGAGACGATCGAGACGTTCACGCCGAGTGCTGACGGCAAGACGATCACCGTGGACACGACGTTCTACGATCCACAGGCGTTCGTCCGCCCGCTGCACGCCGTGACACCGTGGCAACTTCGTTCCGGACCTGACGATCCGGACTGGCGCTTCAACTTCGTCGAATGCCGTGTTCAGAGCACGATCGTCAACGGGCCTGACGGCAAGCCCACCGAACTCATTCCCGGCGAGCCGGGTTTCATCGATTATTTCGGCCGTCCATGGGCACAGAACTGGGAGGAGCACTTCGAGAAGGGATGGAGCATCCCGGAGAAGTTCAAGCAGCAATGATTATGAGGAACCTATTCTTCGCATTCATCGTGGCCGCTGCGATGGCGGCGCCTGTTTACGCGCACCATTCGTTTGCGATGTACGACCAGACCGTGACCAAAACGTTGTCGGGCAAGCTGACGCGATACGTTCCTGGAGCCAATCACGCGCAGCTCCTCTTCGTCGTCGTCGACAACGACGGCAACGTCGTGATGAAGGATGGAAAGCCGATGCAGTTCGGCGTCGAGACGGGTTCCGCCATCGCCATGGCGCGCAACAACGTCACCGTCAAGACAATGGCCGAGGGGACGTTCATCACCGTCCGGTTTTATCCGCTGCGTGACGGCCGCGACTTCGGCGCGTTGGCGGGGATGTTGATTACGTGCGGCAAGGCGATGCCGCATGGCGGGTGCACGGAACAGACGGGTCAGCGGATGATCGGCGACTCGTTCAACGCGCAGTAGGGGCCGGCTTCAGCCGGCCCAGGCAAGGGCCGCCTAAAGGCGGCCCCTACGTCCGCCCATTTACATCTCGTTATTCTTCTCGGCAGCCCGATACATCGGCGCCGTGAGCGGTTGCTGCGGTCTCGCCATATCAGATTCGCTTTCGCGTCCCGGCTTCGCCTCGTCTCCATCCGACGACGACGGTCCCGGCAGCAGCCGATTGACCAGCGCCATCGTGTCCAGAAAGAGTTCCGGTGCGGCGATGCGTGCGAGTACGGCCATTTTGGCCTGAGCGGTAATGATCAGTTCCGCCTCACCATAACGGCATGCGCGGATGATCTGCCGCGCCGCGCGTTCCGGCGAGATGCTCGCCAGCGGCAACGAGTCAGAAATGGCGAACCAGGCGTACTCCTGCGGACGTTGTCCCTTGAACATCGCGTTGACCGGCGAGCCGGTTCGCATCAGACCTGGATACACCGTCGTGACGGCGATGTTGTACTTCGCGAGCTCCGCGTGAAGACCTTCCGAGAGGCCGGCGAGCGCGAACTTGCTCGCCGAGTAGGGCACCAGGTGCGGGACGGCGATCTTCCCGCCGATTGAGGAGATGTTGACGATGCGGCCCGCGCCGGCGCGGCGCATGTGGGGGATCGCGGCCGTCATCATGTAGAGCGGTCCCCAGAAGTGCGTCAGCATGGCGTCTTCATAGTCGGCCAGCGTGATGTGATCCACAGGCCCGACCTGAATGATGCCTGCGTTGTTGATCAAGACGTCGACGTTCCCGAACCGCTCGACCGCCATCGCAATCGCGCGTTCGGCCTGGTAACGGGCGCGGATGTCAGCCTGCGCCACCAGTAGCTCTACAAACGGCTCGCGCGTCTGCAGATCGTCAACGGCGCGGTGAAGTTCCTGTTCGTCTCGGGCGACAAGGGTCAGCCGCGCGCCCTCGGCGGCGAGTTGCCGGGCCATGACAAGGCCGAGTCCGCGCGACCCTCCGGTAATCACGACCGATCGGCCGGCGAACTCATATGGGTCCCGGCGCCGCCACATCTGAGCGGCGACTACCAGGCCGGCGCCTATCGCGCCTAGTGCAAGCATCCGCTTCTGCTGTCCAGTGATAGCCATATGGCGGCCGTTCGCAATGCGGATGCCCGCCGGTTGGTGGTTGGTGGTTCGTAGTTGGTCGTGTATGGTTCTTGGTTCCTGCCAGTTTTTAGGGCTACTAACCACCAACCACTAACCACCAACCAGATTGGACTTTCGCTGTTTGTGCGCTACCATCTCCCGTCATGCTGCCGGCTAGACGGACGGATGCTGCTCACGATCAAACGCTGCAATCCGTCGTTGATAGGCTGACCGGTGGCTTCCCTGACCGTCCAGACAGCCCCGAGGGGTGGGTCACTGCCGTCCGCCGGCTGGCACCTCGGGCCGCGGAGTATGCCCCGTTTCCGGATGCCCTCGATGAACGCCTTGGGCGGGTGCTTGCCGCGCGGGGGATCGAGCAGTTCTACACCCACCAGGCTGCGGCGGTCGCCCATACGCTCGCCGGACGCAACGTCGTGATCACGACGCCGACGGCGTCGGGCAAGACACTTTGTTACAACGCCCCTGTACTCAGCGCCATTCTCAGGGACCCGTCGGCTCGAGCCCTCTATCTGTTTCCGACAAAGGCACTGGCACAGGACCAGCTGGCCGAGCTCCACGAGCTTGCCGACCGACTGTTGCAGTCCTCCGAGGCTCAGATCAGCGTCTTCACGTACGACGGCGACACACCGCAGGATGCGCGGCGCTCGATCCGGGGCCGGGCTCACGTCGTCCTGAGCAACCCCGACATGATCCACTCGGGAATCCTGCCGCACCATCCGCGGTGGGCGAAGCTGTTTGAAAACCTCCGCTACATCGTCATCGACGAGCTGCACGCGTATCGGGGGGTGTTTGGCAGCCATCTGACGAATGTGCTGCGCCGGCTGGCTCGCATCTGCCGCCATTACGGATCCAATCCGACCTTCATCTGCTCGTCAGCAACCATCGCCAATCCCAGGGAGCTCGCCGAGTCGCTCGTCGAGCAGCCGTTCGAGCTGGTGTCGGCGAGCGGTGCGCCGCGCGGTGAGAAATTCTTTCTCTTCGTCAATCCACCGGTGGTCAATCAACAGCTTGGAATCAGGCGGTCGTATCTGGCCGAGACGCGGCGGATTGCGGCGGAGTTCCTGAAACGGCAGCTTCAACTCATCGTGTTTGCACAGAGTCGACTGACGACCGAAATCCTCACCACTTATCTGAAGGACGATTTCGGTGGGCAGCCCGGCACGTCCGATCAGATACGAGGGTATCGCGGCGGTTATCTGCCGCAGCGCCGGCGCGAGATCGAAAAAGGGCTACGCGAGGGAACTGTTCGCGCCGTCGTGTCGACCAACGCGCTGGAGCTGGGGATCGACATTGGTGCGCTCGACGTCTGCGTAATGGCGGGCTATCCGGGCACTATCGCGGCAACGTGGCAGCGGGCTGGCCGCGCCGGCCGCCGCAGCGGTAGATCAGCAGCCGTGCTCGTTGCCAGCAGCGCCCCCCTCGATCAGTTCGTCGTCCGGAACCCGTCGTACTTCTTCGATTCGGCGCCGGAACACGCGCTGATCAATCCGGACAATCTTCACATCCTCGTTGACCACGTGAAATGCGCCGCCTTCGAATTGCCGTTCACGACGAGCGAGCAATATGGCAAACACAACGTCCAGGAAGTGCTTGGCATTCTCGAAGAGAGCGGGTTCGTGCATCGGAATGGTCCGGCTCCAGACTCCGCCAAGGCTTCGTCGGGGGGACCCCAGGAAGACGGCACCTGGCAATGGACGAACGAATCGTATCCGGCGGACGCCGTCAGCCTTCGATCGATCTCGTCGGATAACTTCGTTGTTGTCGACACGACCGACGGCGCTGATGTCATCGGGGAGACGAGCTTCACGAGCGGCCCGCCGACGCTGCACGAGAAAGCGATCTACATCATCGAAGGCACGCTCTATCAAGTGGAGAAGCTCGATGTCGAAGGACGCAAAGCGTACGTCCGTCAGATCGACTGCGATTACTACACCGATGCGATCACCTACACGAAGGTGACGGTGTTGGAGACATTTGCATCCGCGGACCCGGCTGGATTGAGAAGTCACGGCGAAGTCCACGTCTCTTCGCGCGTCGTCGGCTTCAAGAAGATCAAGTTCTACACGAACGAGAACGTCGGCTCCGGTGAGCTCGATCTGCCCGAGCAGCAGATGCACACGACGGCCTACTGGCTGACGGTGCCGAAGCGTGTCATGGCGGCGCTGCCGCACGCCTCCGACGACCGCCGCGACGGCGTCGTCGGGTTGTCGTTTGCCATGCGTCAGGTCGCGCAGCTGTTGTTGATGTGCGATCGGCAGGACATCGGCATATCGATCGGCAGCGGCGAGCAGGGCGATGAGACGGCTCTGACGCGCACGGGCATCCCGTCAACGCTGTCCGAGGAGCCGCGCATCTTCATTTACGACAACTATCCTGGCGGGATCGGCTTCAGTGAGCCGCTGTTCCAGATGCATGAGGATCTGCTGGGGCGTACTCGTGAGCTGATCGCCGGATGTGAGTGCCAGCACGGATGCCCCGGCTGCGTCGGGCCGGTTGGCAATACCGGACCGCTCGCCAAGCTGGTGGCCCTTCGGATCCTTGACCTCATCGCTGCGGGCACCGCGGCGCTGCCGGTGTCCGCGTGAGCTCGCTGGCGGATCGCCTTCGTGGGGTACTCGGGACGCGTCCTGGGCCGCCTAAAGGCGGCTCCTATGAAGATGATTGCCGCTCCTACGAAGATGATCCCAGGGGCCGGCTTCAGGCGGCCCACGGCTCTGACGCCGCCGACATCCTTGGCGGCGAATGGCGCGAATCGCGCGGCCGCAAATTCCTCGTCGTCGATCGCAAATATTCACCTGGCTATCGCCACGGCCGCGTCACAGTCGCCGACTGTCTTCCCCCGTGGGCGCGATTCGAATTGCTAGGCGGCACGAAGGGTCAGATGCTGTTTCTCGACCTCGAGACCACGGGTCTCGCCGGTGGCGCGGGCACGTATGCGTTTCTCGTTGGCTGCGGCTGGTTCGATGGCGGGACTTTCCGCCTGCGGCAGTTCTTCCTGTCTGATTTCGCGGCTGAGCGCGCACTGCTCGAAGCCGTCGGCGAGCTTGCCGGCAATCTGGCGTGCATCGTCACCTACAACGGCAAGACATTCGACCTTCCGCTGCTTGAAACGCGGTTCTCGCTGCAGCGGATGCCGACGCCATTCGCCGAGATCGCCCATGTGGACATGCTGCATCCGGCGCGAAGAATGTGGCGCGATGAAGAGGTCGAGTGCCGGCTGACATACCTGGAGCAGGCGCTGTGCGGGCACGAGCGCGAGAGTGATGTCCCCGGTTTCGAGATTCCGTCGCGCTATTTCCAATACGTCCGCAGCGGCGATGCGCGCCCATTGCAGGCGGTGTTCGAGCACAACCGCCTGGATATCGTGTCGCTCGCCATGCTGACGGCGCGTGCCGCACAGTTGCTGGAAGAAGGACCCTCGGCGGCGATCACCGGCCGTGAAGCGTTGGGGCTGGGGCGTTTGTACGAGCGAGCCGGATTGATGGAGGATGCAGTGGCGTCGTATCGGCGCGCCGTGGCCGCCGGCGTGATGTCGATCCGGCTCGAGGCGCTGAGGGCCTCTGCAATCGTGCTGCGGCGGCTTCGCAGATACGAAGAGGCCGCTGCGGCGTGGCGCGATCTTCTGTCCTTCCCGCAGTGTTCGCCCGCGCACGCTCGCGAGGCCAGCGAAGCCCTTGCCGTTCACCATGAGCATCGTGCGCGCGACCTGGAGATGGCGCGCACCTTCGCTCTGCAGTCGCTGTCGTTGCACGGAACCGTCGCTCGACAGCAGGCGACAAGGCACCGACTGGCCCGGCTCGATCGCAAGCTCGGCTGCGAGCCGGCTTCACAATCAGCCGCGCTGTTCTAATAGATCTCGTGACGCAAGGGCAGCAGTTCTCTCTGCTCGTTCCGCCTGTACCCGCCGGGTTTTTCTATCAGCCTGAATTCGTCACGGTGGCCGACGAACGCCAGCTCGTAACCGAAATCGAACGGCTGGACTTCAAGCGCGTCGAGATGCATGGCGGAGTGGCCCGCCGGCGCGTCGCGCATTTCGGGTGGAGCTACGGGTACTACTCGCGGCGCACCAAGCCCGGAGAACCGTTGCCTGCGTTCCTGCTTCCGTTACGTGAACGGGCGGCCGGTTGGGCACACATTGTCGCGGACGAGTTCGTAGAGGCGGTCGTGACCGAGTACCCGCCGGACGCAACAATCGGCTGGCATCGCGATGCGCCGATGTTTGGCGACGTGATTGCGGGTATTTCGCTGCTCGGAATGAGCCGCATGCGATTCAGGCCGTATGTGTCGCCGAAGGATCAGCGCGGCCTGCCGCCGCGACGCGCGACTCACGAAGTCGAGCTGGAGGCGCGCTCGGCGTATCTGATTTCAGGAGACGCGCGCCGGGACTTCGAGCACAGCATCCCGGCGGTCGCGTCGCTGAGGTACTCGATTACTTTCCGAACCCTCAGGCCGTAGCGGTCTTCTTGGCGGTCTTCGTCTTTCCCTTCGCAGCCGATGCCTTGGCAGCCTTGGCCGCGGTTGCGGCGGTCTTGCGCTGCGCCGATGTCTGCGCGCCGAATTTTTTGGTAAAGCGCTCGACCCGTCCCTCGGTGTCGATCAGCTTCTGGCGACCCGTGAAGAACGGGTGGCACGCCGAGCAGATTTCGAGGTGCAGTTCGGGCTTGGTCGAACGCGTCTTGAACGTGTTGCCGCACGCGCAGCGAACTTCGACCTCTTCGTACTTTGGATGAATCCCTGCTTTCACGATGTCCTTCCCTTCGACTCGTGTTGCTCGCTCGGGGCGAGCCCGTCGACTTGCGTTGCTCGGTCCCTCGGCGCGGATTTCGACGAGGGGCACAAAGGAGTCATTATACCGTGTGCTCCGAACGGTCCTGCTCGCAGGTGCACTCGCCGTTGTCGTATCGAGCGTCTCCCATTTTCTGGCCCCCCGCTATGCCTCGCGGGCATTTGTCGCCGACCAGCAGTTGGCCATTCTCGAGCGTCGCCCGTTCGTCGAACCGAGCGGGCGAGCGGGCGACGTGCCGGAATTCCGCAACCGCGTTCTCGTACCGGCCGCCCTGGCCGCCACGGTGGCGATGACCCGGCTTCCCCCCGTCACAGCGTACTTCGGGGTGCGCATCGCCTGCGCCTTTGCCATGTTTATGGTGGTGGGCTGGTACGTGTCCCGCCAAATGCCACCGGCAGCGCTGCTGCCGGCCCTCGCCGCGCTCGCGCTCTGCCTGGTGATCTCATTCAACCACCCGTACGAGTTTCCGTCGGATTACCTCGACGTGCTCTTCACCACCATTTTCGTTGCGGCCGCGCGATCGAATGGACGATACCTCGCGCTCGCTGCGGCGATCGTCGGCGCGACTGCACGCGAATCGGCCGCGTTCAGCGGCGTCATCTGGTGGTTCTCCGCTGTCGACCCGCCGCTACGCCGCGCCGGCTATGCCGGTCTGCTGGCGCTTGTCGCGATGGGGGCAACCATCGCTACACGAATGATCTTTCGTCTCCCCGGCGGAAGCATCCTCAACTCAATAGCTATTCAGGGAAGCGTCGGCACCATCGCCAGAACATTCGTCACGGACCCGGGACCCCGCATCTGGCTCGTCGGCCTCATCGTCATGGGGGTTTTGCTGTACTACTGGCTCGAGACGGCGCGCG